>Ga0209633_10001957_pt1 | contig 20437 bp, 15 predicted proteins | sample Cruoilmetagenom1_FD_187290 | JGI IMG/M metagenome (GOLD analysis project Ga0209633, IMG submission 187290) | Oil polluted marine microbial communities from Coal Oil Point, Santa Barbara, California, USA - Sample 1 (SPAdes) (version 2) | ecosystem: Environmental > Aquatic > Marine > Oil seeps ... | reverse complement strand
CCTCCATCTCCACAACATCATCGCTGTGGCGCAATCCTGCAGTATCAATCAGATGAAGTGGCATTCCATCGATCTGAATCTGTTCACGCAGTAAATCCCGTGTAGTGCCAGCTATCTCGGTCACTATCGCGGTATCCCTACCACTGAGTGCATTTAGCAGGCTGGATTTTCCTGCATTAGGCCGGCCAGCTATGACCAGTTGCATACCATCACGCAGCAGGGTTCCAATGCGGGCGCTTTTTAGTATTTGTTCTGTATTGTCTAGTATAGATTGTAAGCGGGTACTCACTATTCCATCGTTAAGGAAGTCGATCTCCTCTTCGGGGAAATCAATTGCAGCCTCTACATAAAGGCGCAGCTGAATCATTTCATCGACGAGACGGTGAATCTGCTGAGAAAAGATACCGAGTAGAGAACGGTTTGCCAAACGTGCTGCGGCACGCGACCCTGAGTCAATCAAATCTGCAATTGCTTCAGCCTGGGCAAGATCGAGTTTATTGTTCAAAAAAGCGCGTTCAGAGAACTCTCCGGGACGTGCAAGCCTGGCGCCCAATAGTAATACCTGCTCTATCAGCATATCCATCACCACAGGCCCTCCGTGTCCCTGCAACTCGATGACATCTTCTCCGGTAAATGAGTTCGGTCCGGGAAAATAGAGTACGATGCCTTCATCGATGATATCACCACCCTTGTCACGAAATTTTCGATAGCTGGCATAGCGAGGAGTTGGCAGATCACCAATAATCGGTGTGATAAAGTTGAGAAGATTGACTCCTGATATGCGGATGATTCCCACACCTCCACGGCCCGGAGGCGTTGCAATTGCGCAGATGATTTCGGTTATATTGTCCATATATATATTTTGCCACAAGTGAATAGCGACTGATGCTCATTTGCTGAAAAAACCTATTTGTAACGAGCCTCCTGCAAAATTCAATAATACTCAGTTTTGCCATCTCGAGCGAATGTGAGAGGTCATATTTATTAACAAGTTTATATTTCCCCTTTTCAGTCGAAATGACAACATGTCCAGGTTTTGTAAGTGACTCTAACTGATCAACAGAATATTCAATAAGCTGATCAATCGTATAAGTGATCACTCACTATTGTTTATGGGATTGAATTCATGTCTAATTTCAAGGAAATTATGAGTGACGAGGAATCCAGTAGGTAACTATTCAGCTTCTTGTTAAATTTACCAACCAAGTCACTGATTGCGGGCATATCTTCAGGAAACGTAGGAGGCAGGGATGCCGACTCGAGCCTACAGGGATGTATTTACGGTGTTTTCCGGAAGATATGCCCGCAATCAGTGGCGATCCAGCAGGTACTGAATAGTTACTCCAGTAGTTAATATCGCCAAGGCTCTCTTCTGCATCGAGACGAGACTGAAGGGCTCATGAATTGATATACAAAAAAACCCCGCCAACTCGAAAGTGACAGGGTCTTGATTGTCAGGAAAGTCAAAAATTCAGGTCAATCTGCGGCTTCTATCTTTTTGGTAATAACATACTGCTGGGCGATAGAGAGCAGATTGTTCACTACCCAGTAGAGCACCAGTCCTGCTGGAAAGAATGCAAAAAAGAAGGTAAAAACAATAGGCAGCATCTGCATCATCTTTGCCTGCATCGGATCTGGCGGTGCAGGATTGAGTTTTTGCTGCACAAACATGCTCACGCCCATGATCAGAGGCAGAATGAAGTAAGGGTCTTTAGTTGAGAGATCCTGAATCCATAAAATCCATGGGGCATGGCGCAACTCAACACTCTCCATCAGCACCCAGTAGAGAGCGATGAAAAACGGCATTTGCACCAGCATGGGCAGGCAGCCGCCCAGGGGATTAATTTTTTGAGTCTTGTAGAGCTCCATCATCGCCTGCTGCATACGCTTCTTATCATCGCCGTAGCGATCCTTCAGAGCCTGGATCCGTGGCGTCATCTTGCGCATATTTGCCATCGAACGATAACTGGTCTCTGACAGCTTGTAAAATACAAGTTTAAGCAGGATGGTGAAGAGTATGATTGCCCATCCCCAGTTTCCGACATAGCTATGTATCTTCTGCAATACCCAGAACATCGGTTTTGCGAGTACAGCCAGAAAACCATAATCCCGTACAAGTTCCAGCCCTTCGGCTGTCGCCTGCAGTTGATCATCAAGTTTGGGCCCAATAAACAGGTCGGAAGTGAAGATATGGCTCTCACCGGGTTGCAGCGTAATTGACGGTGAATAACTGCCAATCATATATCTATCATTGCCGAGGGATTTACTGTAGAGGTGGTTTTTCTGATCTTTTTCGGGAACCCAAACACCAGCGAAATAGTGCTGCATCATCGTAATCCAGCCGCCTACGGTGTCCACATCCAACTTGGACTCAACCATGTCGTCATAGTCATACTTGGAGAACTTTTTCTCATCAGTGTAATATCCGCCCCCCATGTAGAACATCATAAAAGATGATCCTGTATCCTCATCATAATTGACGCGCTGCAGTTGCTGGTAGCTTCTTCCCGCCCACACATCCTGACTGTTATTTGTCACCTCGTGCTTTACGTTAACCTTGTAACTCCCACGTTCAAATAGATAGTGTTTACTTACTTCAACACCAGAGTTCGTGGACCAACTCAAACTAACCTGTAACTCGTTATCTCCATCCTGCAGTTGATACTTTTGATTTTCAAACTGATATATTGCCTGATCATGTTTTGGCGCCAACTCGGATGATGCTCCAATCAAACCGGATTGAGCGACAAAATAGCGGGATGGCTCCAGGGTCAACAGCGTGATCTTTTCTTCCGGCACATCCAGAGAGATGGGCATTTTCTCGAGAATTGATTCAACGATGGTGCCACCGCGGCTGTCAATTTTTAGATCGAGTACATCAGTTTTGACCTGAATTATGTCGCCGGGTTTAACCGGGGGTTGGCCCGGGACCGCAGCAGGCTTGTCAGCTGTTGCCAGTGGAACATCACCCTGACCACTGGAACCATCAGCAGTAGATGACGGAGCAGGTACAGCTGAAGCATTATCAACAGCCGTTGCAGTTTTTTGAGGAGCCTTTACAGCATAATCCTGCTGCCATGCCTGGTAGAGAGAGAGTGAAACCAGTCCCAGGGCAAATAAAAGTATGAGTCGAGCGTTATCCATCAGGGGATCCGGAGGTAGGGGAGGCTTGGGTTTTCAACAGTCGATCCCAGTGATGTTTCAATGAGAGAAACAGCTGCGCATTTGTAGCAGTAACAGTATCTCTACGAGCAAGCACGACAAAATCATACTCTTGCATCTGGAGAAGGCGGAAGCTTTCGCGTACGACTCGTTTTACTCTGTTTCTGTCGGTAGCGCGGGGAAGCTGTTTTTTTGCTATTGCAAGTCCCAGCCTGGCCTGATGGCCGGCATGCTCACGCATCAAAACCGTAAAAAAACGGTCAGATGAGCGCTGTGCCTTACTAAAGACCCTTTTGTAATCAGCTGCTGTCAGCAGTCTTCGTCGCCGGGGAAAGGCATTAGATGCAGGGATAATTAAGTCGCCAGGCGAGCACGACCCTTTGCGCGGCGCGCATTGATGACCTTGCGTCCTGCTTTGGTCGCCATACGGGCGCGAAAACCATGCGTACGAACACGTTTGAGGTTACTTGGCTGGAATGTTCTTTTCATAACAATGTCTCAAGCAGAAGTCTGCAAAAAGTCGCATATTCTATTGCCTTATCGTTGATGCTGTCAAATAGATTTTGATGAGTATCCGCTTCATTTCTGTGTTGTAGAGCATATATTGAGAAGCATACAGGTATGTAAATACACAGTTTTGCAGATTCATTTCGGCAAAATGGCGTTCAGCCGCTAAGGTCGCTATTCCACGGCAGACTCCTGAGCGCAGGTTCAGGAGAGATCCATATAGAGTCGTGTAGACATCCATGCCTCAAACGTCTCCTGATGCTACAACAAATAGCAGTGACTCTTGTGCTCAATATTAAAGATACTGGATAGCTACGCTTAATATGATGTTTTTATTTATTATTCAATAAGTTAGTTAAACAATTAGCTTCATCAAAAAATATCATTTTGCTGTGGATAACTTTCTATCATGAGGTTAAACTAGTTACCGGGATTATATAACCATGTTAGCTCACCCTGAATTAGATTACAGGATGATCTATACATGGAGAACCCCCTGAAGATCGGTGCATTTGCGACTATTCAGTACTGCCCCGAGGCAGTTTCTAAGCGACTCAGTGTAAAATCGCTCTTGAATGATATAGAGCAGGGCTCCTTGCTGATACTTGCCTGATCTCATCTCTATCATGTTGTTTTTATAAATAATTTTTCTGGACTCAAATTGAATAATTGGCAACGCTGTCTTGAACTGCTGGAAGGTGAACTCCCAGCTCAGCATTATAATACCTGGATACGTCCATTGCAGTCTATTGAGGAGACAGGAGTCATTCGTCTGCTGGCTCCCAATGCTTTTGTCCTAGACTGGGTTCAAAATAACTATCTATTACGCCTGAATGAACTTGCAAAGCAGATCTGGAGGAAAGAATCACCTGAGATTCGGCTTGAGATTGGCAGTATAGGCACTCCAGTTGACAGCACACCTGAACCCTCTTTTAATCAGGAATCAATCGTAGATGAGCCAGTCTGGTCATCCGCATCAACAAAAAATACTACATATAAAATTATCAGTAATCTGAACAAAGCATTTACCTTTGATAATTTTGTCGAGGGAAAATCAAACCAGTTAGCTCGTGCTGCTTCAATCCAGGTGGGTGCAAATCCAGGCAAAGCTTACAACCCGCTCTTTATTTACGGAGGTGTTGGGCTGGGGAAAACCCATTTGATGCATGCTGTTGGTAACAGCATCACAGAAGCTGCCCCTGATAAACGCGTCATCTATCTCCATTCTGAAAGCTTTGTTTCTGAAATGGTTAAAGCCCTTCAGCACAATGCAATCGATGATTTCAAACAAAAATACCGTAGTGTCAATGCGTTGCTCATCGATGATGTACAATTTTTCGCACGTAAGGAACGCTCTCAGGAGGAATTTTTCCATACATTCAATGCCTTGTTTGAGTCAGAGCAACAAATTATTATGACCAGTGATCGCTATCCCAAAGAACTTAGTGGTCTTGAAGATCGACTGAAATCACGCTTTGGCTGGGGATTGACAGTTGCAATTGAGCCGCCTGATCTTGAAACAAGGGTGGCAATCATTAAAAGCAAGGCCATGAAGCTCTTCAATGTTGAACTATCCGACGAGGTTGCATTCTTCATCGGAGAACGCGTACGATCTAATATCCGGGAACTTGAAGGCGCATTACGCAGAATAGTCGCAAATGCGCAATTTACCGGAGATGAAATCAGTGTGGATTTTGCAAAGCATGCCCTGCGGGATATGATCGCCGCCCAGGATAGAGTCGTCTCGATTGATAATATTCAGAAAGTTGTTGCCGAATTTTACAATCTTCGGACATCAGATTTGCTGTCAGCAAAACGAACACGCAGTATCGCAAGACCGAGACAGGTCGCAATGGCGCTGTCGAAAGAGCTAACTAATCACAGTCTACCTGAAATAGGCGAACAATTTGGAGGGCGAGACCACACAACCGTACTCTATGCGACACGTAAAGTTCGAGAGTTGAGAGAATCAGACTTTCGTCTAAACGACGATTACCAGGCCCTGTTGAGAATACTCTCGCATTAACTGTGAGTAAACAGTGGAGAAAGATTGCATAGCTTTTCAAAGCAGAGTTATCCACATTTGACTGACATTTTATTCAGCGTTATTTTTCCTGAATAACTGTCTTTAATAAGAACTAACTAAATGATTTATAATGATATTTTAATTTTATTAACAGACTTGTTACTGTTTAATAGTAACAATAAACTATATATATAAAAAAGGTAATTACTAGCGATGATCATAAAAACGACTCGCGAGATGCTTCTTGAGCCACTCATTCGAATCAATGGTGTTGTCGAAAGGCGGCAAACACTTCCAATATTGGCAAATGTACTGATCCAGTGCCAATCAGATCAGATCACATTAACAGCAACAGATCTTGAAGTTGAGATACAAACAACTATGCCCGCAGAGTGCAGCGAAGCATTTGAGATCACATTGCCAGCACGTAAACTGCTTGATATCTGCAAAGCACTGCCCGCCGGGCTCAATATTACTATTGATATCGAAAAGGAACGTGCTTTATTGAAGTCTGGTAGAGGTCGATACACATTAGGAATTCTCCCTGCCACTGAGTATCCCGCGATTGAAGCCCATGATTCAGAACGTGAAATTGCTATTCCTGATAAACAACTCAAGCAACTCATTGAGAAAACTGCTTTTGCAATGGCCCAGCAGGACGTTCGCTACTACCTCAACGGACTTCTTCTTGAATTTACAAAAGATAGGGCACGTGCAGTGTCAACTGATGGACATCGACTGGCGCTTAGTGATGTGCCAGTCGAGTTGGAGAATATTGAGCATCAAAAGGTGATAATACCAAGAAAAGCGGTCCTTGAACTAGGACGAATGCTAACAGAATCAGACCAATCCATAGTACTTTCATTAAGTACAAATCATATAAGGTTCCAACGTGGTAATACGGTTTTTACATCAAAATTAATTGACGGAAATTTTCCGGATTATGAGAGAGTGATTCCAGCGCCTGGTGGTGCTGTGATGGAAGTTGAAACGGATCTTTTGAAGCAGGCATTGCAGAGAGCAGCAATACTTTCAAATGAAAAATTTCGTGGAATTCGTTTTTCGTTTTCAGAAAATAGTTTAAAATTGACTGCGAGTAACCCGGAACATGATGAAGCGGAAGAAATTCTAGAGGTTTTGTATGAAGGTGAAGAGATGTCAATTGGTTTTAACGTTGGATATGTTCTCGATGTATTGAATGTTATTGAGACAAAGGAGGTCCAGTTTATACTATCTGATCCTGGCAGCAGTAGTGTTGTCACTAACAAGGACAGGGATGATTGTCTCTATGTTGTTATGCCAATGCGGATATAACACAGCTACGAAGCCACTATTCTTCGTTTGAGTGACGTACAGAAAATTGATACGACGCTTAGAAAAGGGGCAGTACTGCCCCTTTTTTATACGAAAAAATCTCCCAACTATTCAATGTTTTTCACATCAGCAACTATGTTGATGCCTCTTGCAGTACATTTCTACCCCATGTATGGCATAAAAGATTCGGCCTGATCAAAATACTCCCGGTTTAACAAATAGATGAAAGCACCTGGAAAAGCGACCCACTGAAACCCGATGTTTAAACAATTTCAGATTAAAAATTTCCGCAATATCAGGAATTGCTCTTTTCATCTTTCTGACGGTGTTAATTTTATCATTGGTGATAATGGCGCAGGGAAGACATCTGTACTGGAAGCAATGAATTATATTGCTCGTGGCCAATCATTTCGAACAAAAAATATATCAAATATTATCAATCGCGAAAGTGAGTATTTTCAATTATTAGCCACACTAGAGACAGGCTCCGTCCTCGGTATGAGACGATCATCATCTGACATTATTGCGCGTATGAATCGTTTACCTATCAGGAAACTCTCGACCCTCGCAAAAAGCATCCCTCTCTTTCTCATAACTCCAAATACCCATGAACTCATAGAAAGAGGTCCGGAATATAGACGTCGGTTTATTGACTGGGGATTGTTCCACGTGGAACCAGGTTACATTAAAACACTCCAGGATTACCGCCGTATTTTAAAACAAAGGAATAGAGCACTACGATTAAAATCAACACAATCAGATGCATGGGACCCAGGATTAATACGATGTGCCGAGATGGTTGATGATTTCCGGAATAGTTACATCAAAAAACTTACCCCTACGTTTACCGATATTTATGGAAAACTAACAGATGAAGGGAGGATATCTCTCGTCTATCGGTCAGGATGGAAGGGGGGTAAAAGATTTTCTGACCAACTCCATGAAAAAACAACAATTGACAAAGAGAGAGGATTTACAAGCGTTGGCCCACATCGAGCAGATGTGAGTATGATAATTGATGGTGTTGCAGCACGGGAAGTATTGTCTCGCGGACAACAAAAAATTGCAGTAACTGCTCTCATCCTTGCTCAGGCATCGTGGGTTAAAAATACAATTCAACCGATATTACTCATCGACGATCTTACTTCAGAACTAGACACTGAGCATCAATCAAGGCTATTGATTTTGCTTTTGGAGCTTCAGAGTCAGATTATTATCACGTCTGTTGATTCGTCTATACTTCAAATGGTCGATAATTATGCATTGTTTCACGTGGAACATGGAGTTGTTTCTAAAAAATAATTGTATGAGCCTGAAAGTTTAGCGCTGTTCATTTCATGTCAATAGCTTGTATGGACAATTTTTGAAAAAGGGTTTCGAATATATTCAGTATCTTGTGAAATCCGCCTACCAAGTCACTGATCCCAGGTGTTTCTGTGTGAAACGCAGGAGACAGGGATTCCGGCTCGAGCTATCATCGATGTATTAATCTAGTTTTCCCTTAGATACAGCTGGAAACAGTGATCGTCGAGCTATGATGATTTCTGATGTATGGGCTTAAAGATAAAGCGGTGTATCCTGTTGATTGATCCTGACAGATCAACAATCAACAGAGGAGATACACCGCATGACTGATAGTAATCTTGTTCAATTGAAAACGCCAATGGAAGATGCACTGGGCGAGCTGCTCAAGCATGGGGCTCAACAGTTCCTCGCCAAGGCTATTGAGGCCGAAGTGGATGAGCTTCTGTTGCAGTATGGCGCACAGAAGGTTGACGGCAAGCATAGCATCGTCCGCAATGGCTATTTGCCAAAACGGACAATTCAGACAGGACTCGGCGATATTCCGGTCAAGGTCCCGAAGGTGCGTGACAGATCCGGGCAAGGGATCAAGTTCAACAGCCGCTTGATCCCGCCGTATCTGAAGCGCACGAAACACCTGGAGGAGTTTATCCCCTGGCTCTATTTGAAAGGGATCTCCACAGGCGACATGCAACCGGCACTGGAAACCCTGCTGGGAGAAGGAGCAACAGGGCTGTCAACTAATACGGTCAGCCGCTTGAAGCAGAGCTGGGAGCAGGATTATGACAGCTGGAGAAAGCGGGATCTGAGTAAACGCCGCTATGTCTATCTCTGGGCAGATGGTGTCTACAGCAACGTCAGGATGGATGACAGGCTGTGCCTGCTGGTGATTGTGGGATCAGACGATACCGGGCGCAAGGAGGTTCTGGCTGACGTTGTTGAGGGAGTGAAATTCAATGATGGTGAACGCGTAGAACCTGATCAACTACAGGATACGGCTGAGGCAGCCATACAACAGATTTGATTATAGCTCGATCAAACAGGCGCGTGTGTATACCAACTTCCACATTGATTATAACAGGCGCTATTAATCGGTGGCGCACCACCTGGTGATACAGACTGTTGAAGTTCATTCGATGTAGACAACAGTAGCTATCTATAGGAACGGAAAACGTGTTGCCAGACATCCATGCAGATATCGAATCGATGCGTATAGAACCTGACAGAACATCTACCGTCTGAGCATCAGGCTATCAACATGTGACCTCTATAGTAGCATTTCCTGTGCTGGTTCGGTGACATTGGAGTCACACCCCCGCACACTATTCTATTGTTTGCTTTAGAAGAAACGTTAAAAAGAAAAGAGTAGCCGCCGTATGCTGGAGCTATTTAGCAACGCCAAAAAGCATGGGTATTATGGTCTCAGAATGCCTGTGGACGCGCCCTGCAGGTCGGTTCTCCCAATACGTAGCGGTGTTTAATCCATTCTCAAACAAGGGGCAGATTAGATGTCTTTTGATTCACACAAACTACGATACGATGAGAGCTATACATCAATGCCAATAATTTTCGTAACTATTCAGTACTTGCTGGATCGCCACTGATTGCGGGCATATCTTCAGGAAATCGCCGTAAATACTTCCCTGTAGGCTCGAGTCGGCATCCCTGCCTCCTACGTTTCCTGAAGATACACCCGCAATCAGTGACTTGCTTGGTAAATTTAATCAGAAGCTGAATAGTTAATTATTTTCTATATATCTCTATTCACCACGTTATCCGGGATATACGCTCGGGCTCAGTTGCACTTCCGAGCAATCTAAATTTTTACAACAGTCATAGTATGTTTCACGTGAAACATTTGGAGAATATGTAAATTTGATCAACAAGATAGGGTATAATGCAGGAGTTAATTGGAGAAATATATGAGCTATGATTCAACATCCATAAAAGTACTCAAAGGTCTTGATGCAGTACGCAAACGTCCGGGAATGTATATCGGTGATACTGATGACGGTACTGGCTTGCACCACATGGTCTTTGAAGTCGTTGATAATTCGATCGATGAGGTGCTAGCTGGATATTGTCAAGAGGCAAACGTCACGATCCACACTGATGGCTCTGTCTCAGTCTCTGATGATGGTCGAGGCATTCCTGTAGATATACACAAGGAAGAGAAGGTTTCGGCTGCTGAGGTCATTATGACTGTGCTTCATGCAGGTGGAAAATTTGACGACAACTCATATAAAGTTTCCGGTGGTCTCCATGGTGTTGGCGTTTCAGTAGTTAATGCTTTGTCTGACTCACTGGAGTTGACCATCAAGCGTGATGGAAAAATTCATACTCAGACATATCACATGGGCGAGCCTGTTTCCCCTCTTAGGATCACTGGTGATACAGATGAAACTGGCACACTGATTCGTTTCAAACCGAGTTCTCAAATCTTTACAGACACAGAATTCCACTATGATATTCTTGCAAAACGGCTGCGAGAACTCTCCTTTCTGAATTCTGGTGCTCGAATCGCATTAACAGATGAACGTAGCGACAAGAAAGATACCTTTGAATATGAAGGTGGCATACGCTCATTTGTCGCACATCTCAACCGAAACAAGACCCCGCTCCACGAAAAAGTTCTCGATATAGTTGCTGAAAAAGATGATGTTACTGTTGAACTTGCAATGCAGTGGAATGAGTCGTATCAGGAAAATATATTCTGCTATACGAATAATATTCCACAACGTGACGGTGGAACACACCTGGCCGGGTTTCGTGCGGCACTGACACGCACGCTCAATCAGTACATTGAGAGTGCAGGCCTCGCTAAAAAGCACAAGGTTAAACCTAGTGGTGACGATGCACGCGAGGGATTGACCGCTGTACTCTCTGTCAAGATACCTGACCCGAAATTTTCATCACAGACAAAAGATAAACTGGTCTCATCCGAGATTAAAGGAATTGTGGAGGCATTGGTTTCCGAAAAGTTGAATGACTTTCTGCTCGAGAACCCTGGCGATGCCAAGACAATTACCAATAAAATGGTTGATGCTGCCAGGGCACGTGAAGCAGCAAGAAAAGCCAGAGAGATGACGCGGCGTAAAAATGTACTGGATATAGCCGGCCTGCCAGGCAAGCTGGCTGATTGTCAGGAAAAGGATCCGGCAAACAGTGAAATATATCTGGTGGAGGGTGATTCAGCTGGCGGTTCCGCCAAGCAGGGTCGTGACCGAAAAAACCAGGCGATACTTCCACTACGAGGAAAAATACTCAACGTAGAGAGAGCCCGCTTTGACAAAATGATCTCATCTCAGGAAGTTGGTACGCTAATCACTGCTCTTGGCTGTGGAATCGGAAACGAAGATTTCGACCCTGAAAAACTTCGATATCACCGCATTATCATCATGACTGATGCTGATGTTGACGGTGCTCATATTCGAACACTTCTACTGACATTCTTTTACCGGCAAATGCGTGAGCTTGTTGAACGTGGCCATATCTATATTGCACAGCCTCCCCTCTACAAGGTTAAAAAGGGTAAACAGGAGCGATACCTCAAGGATGATGCCGAACTCAATCACTATTTGTTGCATAGTGCTCTTGATAAAGCCAGGTTGCATGTTAATTCCGAGGCACCTGCTCTTTCGGATATTGCTTTGGAATCGCTGGCAACTGATTATGTGGCTACCACCAATATCATCCAGCGTCTTTCAAAGCGATATAATCCTCAGGCCATCAGAAAATTGCTCTCAATGCCGGCAATGAGTGATGAGGTATTCGATGACAGTTCGGCGCTTGAGCAATGGTTGTTGGAGTTTCAATCTCTTCTGAATGCGAGTACCTCTGCAGCAGAAGCCTATGAGATAGAGGCGTTGCAGGAGGATCATCAGCGCGGAATTCGTATGATTCATTCAGTTCATGGGATTAAAAATGAAGAGCTGGTGACATATGATTTTTTCAGGAGCTCTGATTATAAGAAAATTTCTTTAATGCATGATCAATTACAGGGTTTAATTGGTGAAGGTGCATATATTGAACGTGGTGAAAAGAGTCTACAAATCGACAACTTTGAGGAAGCCTTTAACTGGCTCATGGATGAAGCCAAGCGTGGCCAGCATATACAACGCTACAAAGGCCTTGGTGAAATGAATCCGGAGCAGTTGTGGGAAACGACAATGGACCCCAATGTGCGTCGCTTGCTGCAAGTCACGATCGAAGATGCTATCGCTGCTGATGAAATCTTTACGACATTAATGGGTGACCACGTTGAACCAAGGCGTGATTTTATTGAGCGCAATGCACTTGATGTCGAAAACCTCGATGTCTGATAGAGATGAAGTATCCCTGCCCAATTGAGGCGTACTGCAGTATTCGTTAACAGTTTGCAGTCTGTTGGAATAAGAATAATAGCAGCAGAGTGCTTGATTGCTATGAGCTTAATAAGATACTGCAAACTTCAAGATATCGAATCAACAGCCAGCAATCAGAAAAATTTGTGAATCTATCGATATAAATATTATCCGTAACGATTCAGTAGCTGCCAGGTCGTTGCTCTTTTCTGCTGAATCATCCCGAAAAAATTGTGAATATATCCATGTAGACTAATGTTCCGTCAAGGTTGCATTGATGGGTTCAGTTGCACTGTCAGCGCTCATGGCAAGGCACGCCTTGTAACGAATAGCCCTGGTCCTTTGGAAGAGGAGTAACACCGTCATGGGCGCTGACAGGCTAACCCTTCGTGCGCTACTGTGGTGTCCCCCGCTACTGCGTTACAGCACTTGGCAAGGAGTAAGGCCATTGCCTGCGTACTGTGCCTTGTTGCGAAGCACCACAATAACGCTGCATCCATCAATCCAACCTTGACGGAGCACTAGAGTTGCTATCTCTCTCCTATGTTTTCTGCGGTTATTCCAGGAATCAGGGCTTTGGTTGAAAAATCCATCGCAGGCCGAATAGGTATTTATATTTAAGCCAGAATTGATTAATATAATCTTGATTAAACTATATTAATTTCAGGATTGAATAACAGATTTGTCTCAGCCTATAAAAAGTAGTGCCTGAGGATCGCAAACTCAGCTCAAATTAGCATAGTTGACAACAAGCCATTTGACACCTGTCTCCGCGAAATTCACCTGAACCCTGGCAGAAGACCCCTCTCCTTCACTATTCAAGATAATACCTTCTCCAAATTTCGGGTGGGTCACTTGCTGACCAAGATGGAACTGCCCATCACTGTTCGATCGCGCTGCCGGTGTATAGGGTCGGGATACCTGCGGTGCTGATCTGACCTCCAGCAGGTACTGGTGTGGAATTTCACGAAGATATCGTGATGGCAACGGGTAGCTTTCACTGCCATGCAGTCTACGGCTTTCAGCATGGCTGAGTGTTAACTGTTGCATTGCCCTTGTCATTCCAACATAGCAGAGGCGACGTTCCTCTTCGAGCCTTTCAGGATCATCTGCTGACATACGATGGGGAAAGAGTCCCTCTTCGAGTCCTCCTATGAAGACAACCTTGAACTCAAGCCCCTTGGCTGAATGTAGAGTCATCAGCTGGATACACTCCTCGTACTCCTGCCCCTGTTTTTCACCCGATTCGAGAGAGGCATGGGCGAGAAAAGCGTCCAGATCACTGAGCAACTCATCTTCAGGATTGATAAACTGACGTGCAGCGTTGATAACTTCATCCAGGTTTTCGATACGATCCTGCCCTTTACCGTCGCGGCTTTTTTGGAAGTGATCTCTTAACCCGGAAATATCAATGATCCTCGAAATATTTTCATGGAATGGAACACCATCATCTGCGCTACGATTATCTTCGATGAGATCTATGAAATGTTGTATTGCGTTCGCTGCACGGGTCTGCATAGCACCACCCTGCTTAAGCTCAATCGATGCCTGCCACATAGAGCATGAGAATTCACGTGCATGCAGACGTATCGCGTCGAGTGTTCTTGGTCCAATACCTCTCGGAGGCTGATTGACAGCACGCTCAAATGCAATATCATCAAGTTGGTTATTGATAAGACGTACATAAGCGAGAGCATCCTTCACCTCTGCGCGTTCAAAAAACCGCATACCGCCATAGACGCGATAAGGGATAGACGTTTGGATCAATGCCTCCTCAAAAAGCCGTGATTGAGCGGAAGTGCGATAGAGGATAGCAATCTCGGAACGTTGCTTCCCATGTTCAATCTGTTCCTGGATACGAGCGATGACAAATCTGGCTTCATCTACCTCATTGAAAGCTGAATAGAGGTGAATAGGTTCGCCGGCACCATCTTCAGTCCACAGGTTTTTACCCAGACGAGTTGGATTGTGCTCAATGATTGCATTTGCAGCGTTTAAAATATTGCCGCTCGATCTGTAATTTTGTTCGAGTTTGATCAATCTGGAGTTTGGATAATCATTTTGAAAATTGAGAATATTCTCTACGCGAGCACCGCGCCAACCATAGATTGACTGGTCATCATCGCCAACGACAAAGAGTGTATTGTGAGCACCCACTAACAGTTTGACCCATGCGTACTGTATACTATTGGTATCCTGAAACTCGTCAACCAGGATATGTGTGAAACGTTTGCGGTAGTGATCCAGCAGTTCCGGATCATTTAGCCAGAGTTCATGCGAGCGTAGCAGCAGCTCTGCAAAATCAACCACACCACCTCGTTTACAGGCATCTTCATACTCCTGGTAGATTCGAATCATCTGCTTTTGAAAAAAATCATCGCAGTCATCTATGTGCTGTGGACGTCGTCCCTCATCTTTTTGCGCATTGATGAACCACTGTATCTGCCGTGGCGGCCATCTGGAGTCATCAAGATCAAGTGATTTGAGAATTCTCTTGATGAGTCTGAACTGGTCGTCTGAGTCCAATATCTGAAATCCCTGTGGAAGCCCGGCCTCCTTCCAGTGTGAACGCAATAGTCGATGAGCAAGACCGTGAAAAGTACCAACCCACATGGCACCTGAAGGTATTGTAAGTAACTCATCAATGCGAGAGCGCATTTCGCGGGCTGCCTTATTGGTAAATGTAACCGCGAGGATATTCCAGCTTGGAACCTGCTCGACCTCGATCAGCCATGCAATACGATGAACCAGGACACGGGTTTTACCGGAGCCGGCGCCTGCAAGCACCAGATGGTTGCCGCCAGATGCTGTGACAGCCTCTCTTTGAGGATCATTTAGACCTTCAAGTATGTGGGATACATCCATAGTGAATACTCACTGATATTACGATGTTTTGAATTATAGTAGGAGCGATTTTACTGGGATAATAGAGGTGAATACAACTATTCTGTTACATGTTGCCTGAGAGCAAAACAGAGTGTAACTATTCAGTACCATCCGGGTCATCACAGTTTCCAGTCGTATCTTTCGTAATAAACGCTGTGAATAGATCCATGAAGGCTCGTGACGGCATCCCTGCCCCCTGCGTTTCCTGCAGATACACCCGGAAACAGTGACTTGGTACAGTGATGCACAATATGCTGGATAGTTACAACAAGGTAAGCATTCTCTATACTTTCTGGCATGATTGCTCTATAGCGAAGAGATGTCACTCAAGAGGTGAAATGAGAAGAATGAAATGGTCGGTTGTAAACAGGAAAACCCTTTTCAAGGGGTTTTTTCAACTTTCTGAACTCAAGATTACGCATCAGCTGTTTGCTGGTGGAGAGAGTCCATTGTTGAGACGTGAACTGCTTGAGAAGGGTGATGCTGTAGCTCTGCTGCCTTATGATCCTGTACGTGACGAATTGGTTCTTGTTGAGCAGTTTCGTATCGGAGCACTGGATGATCTTTCAGGCCCCTGGTTGATCGAGATTATTGCAGGCTACCAGGAGCCGCATGAATCGCCGGAGAGTGTCGCGGTCAGAGAAGCAATGGAGGAGACTGGCTGTCATATCGCGCAACTGCAATTTGTACAGCGATACTATTCAACTCCCGGTGGAAGTAGTGAACGGATCCATCTCTATTTTGGATTTACCGACACATCCGCTGTTGGTGGAGTTCATGGCCTTGAAGAAGAGGGAGAGGATATCAAGGTCAGGGTTGTTAGCAGCAAAACAGCATTTGAGTGGCTTGATAAGGGAAAAATTGATTCAGCGATACCGACAATTGCATTACAGTGGTTCAGGCTGCACCGTGAAGAGATTCGCCGCAAATGGTCCGGGGATAGCGAGACCAGATCTCAGACTGACGAAGTATGAGAGAAAACATACTCTTCTCGCCAGGACCGCAAAGGTTTTTCCAGGCGATCCTGGCGAGAGCCATTATTAGCATTCGACCTGTTTGTAAAGATGTTGGGGAGACATCAGAAAAAACAGGTAAGTGAGTGGCTACTTCTCTTGAGTCTCCTTATGCTATTGATGGACGATAAATCCTGGTGGTGCTTTTTTCCACGGGTAGCCGCCGATCGCCATCTGATATCCACGATCAAAAAGTTTGCCCATGTAGACCGGATCAAACTCCTCTTTCGGCTCCTCGGTAAAATCCGGGGGAATGTAAGCGAGATTGAACTCATTTCCATCCCGTTTCGTCAATGCATAGATCTGGTAGAGATCACCAATACCCTGTGTTCTGATCAGCGAGTCAATGGTGCGTCCGGCAATGGGAAGAAGATTGCGCTTTATGCCGAGATAGTCAGGATCCAGAAATGAATTTCTGATGACATAGACATTGGGTTTGCCCTTCACCTTGAGCACCTTTTTGATCTTTCGCCAGTCAATCTCAGCCGGGTAAACGAACACCTGCGATCCTGTTCCGCCGTCAACATGCAATTCATCGTAGAGGACGCCATTGTACTCGACAGGAATGGAGACAGGAGGGAACGCAACCGGAATGGACGCCGATGCAAGCAGGATTTTGTGAATCAACTCGACTTTATCACTTCTGTTGCTGGCGGCTATGAACCCAATGTTCCAGATGACCGAGCGCCCGGCTTCAATGTTGACGGTGCCGATAAAGAGACGCCGCCCCCTCTTGGTTTCGCTGGCAATAGATTCGATTATCTCAACGGTAATATATTTTTTCAGTAATTTTTGTAGTGGTTCGGTGTGCGCAAGTGAATCACCCAATGCGACTGCGATAATATTCCGTTTTGTCGCTATATCCTTTGTCGATAACGTCGTGTAGATCTCCTTAAGCTGATCATCATAGGCGGATCCCAGGAATGCAAATGGAGCTGCAAGGGCGCCGGTGCTGACCCCTGTGACCATGGTGAACTCGGGGCGAGTGCCCGTAGCTGACCAGCCTGCAAGCAATCCGGCGCCATAGGCGCCATTGGCGCCGCCGCCCGAGATAGCAAGATAGTTGTGTGGTTTGCCATAAGTCCCTGAGAAATTTTGGCGTGCCTCGGCTTGCGACATTGTCAGCACTGATTTTCGGGTGAATTTAGGCGACTCATCACCCCAGAAACGGCCATGCGTGATCCCGGTTAGTTTCACCTCTTCGGTGAGGTTCTTTGGAACAGCATGGTGATTAGGAACAGTGGCGCAACCACTCAGAACGACAATAAGTGCAGTGCAGAACAGACAGATGCTTTTCATAGGCGATATTGTAGACATTTAGATGTGCAGATTACGGAAGTTATTTTTTTTCAGCAACTGTAACAGGAGCTTTGTTGCAACTGGTCCAGGGAACCTGAAGGTCAGCTCCTCCTTTGCATCGATAAACGGAGCCGTTGGAAAAGCCAACCCAGGCCTCGCGAAACTTGCCATCGGCGGCAATGGCAGTGACTGCCGCATCAGGAATATTTCCTGCTTCGGCACAGTTTGCCCAGGTTGGCCCGGCAGTTTCACCGCCACCAAGACAGTATTGGACCGTGCCATCACTATATCCAACCCATGCATCGCGGAAATTATCCTGATGACCGATGACTGTCACGGAACGCGCGGCCGACTCAGCCTTCTCAGACTCAGCAGCCAGAGGAGAGAGGAGTGATACAGCAGCCAGACTTACAAAATATTTCAGGAATCTCTTGGTTTTCATAAGTTCACATCCATTATTCAATATTAAGAGTACATTGTCACAGCAACAGTTTACCGGTGTGCGTCTCTTTATGAAAGGTGCGGTTTAACCCTGTTGTTGATGAATGCTCCTATAGCAGTCAGTTCGGGATATCTTTCAACCATCTCCATGATGTACTCGAGTACCAGCGGAATATCATTGAGGTACCCCTCTTTGCCGTCACGACGATAGAGCCGGGAGAAGATGCCGGCGACCTTGATATGGCGTTGTACGCCCATGAGGTCGAACCAGCGCTGGAATTTGCTTTCATCCTGCTGTGGCATCAGGCCTGACTGAATCGCCAGTTCACAGTAGCCTTCGGCCCAGGCATCGATCTGTTCAAGCGGCCAGCGAATATAGGCGTCCTTCAGCAGTGACACCAGGTCATAGGTGATTGGCCCGATGACGGCATCCTGATAATCGATAACGCCCGGGCCATGAGTTGCGACCAGCATGAGATTGCGCGAATGGTAGTCGCGATGGACGAAATGCTGCGGTTGCTGTAACGCATTGCCGATCAGCATGGCGAACAGCTGCTCCAGCATGCGGTTCTCATCATCAGTGAGTATAAGCCCGAGGTGTTTTTGACACAGCCATTCGCGAAATAGCTCCAGCTCCATGCCAAGTAGTTCTTCATCGTAATGCGGGAGATCGTCAATATTTGTGCAGGCCTGAATGGCGGAGAGGGCGCCAAGCGCATCGCCATAGAGCCGGGGCGCAGTCTCATCATTGAGTTTGGAGAGATAGAGAGTATCGCCAAGGTCTTCGAGCAGCAGAAACCCCTGCTGCAGATCCTCTGCATGGATATGCGGGACATGCACCCCGGCAGCCTCAAGGCGTTTGCTGATATCAACAAAGGGTCGGCAATCTTCCTGCGGCGGCGGTGCATCCATGGCGATGCGGGTGGTGCCATCCTCCAGGGTGACGCGGAAATAGCGGCGAAAGCTGGCATCGCCAAACAGTGGATTGATGCTGTAGCCGTTGATGCTGCAGTCATTGGTTAACCAGGTGTTGAGCTTGGAGAGGCGTTCAGGCATTACTCTTCTCTGTGACGAATAGTTTATGAAAAATTCTGGAGCTGAATTGTCGCATATCATCGGCAATCATATAAAAACTTGGCAGTGCAACCAGGATCAGCCCGGTGGCGAACAGCAGTCCAAAACCAAGACTGATCGCCATGGGTGCGAGAAAGGCGGTCTGTCCGGTGGCAAAAAAGATCAGCGGCGAGATGCCGAGAAAAGTGGTGATGGTGGTGAGCATGATGGGGCGAATACGCATGCGTCCCGCTTCGACCATGGCGTCCATGCGGTTCATGCCCCTGCTGCGCAGTTTTCTGGCAAAGTCAACCAGGATCAGGGAGTCATTGACGACGATGCCCGAAAGGGCCAGAAATCCGATCATCGATAAAAACTGGATGTGGATGCCGAACAGCAGGTGGCCGATGATCACTCCGATCAGGCCAAATGGGATGGAGATCATCACCACGAACGGGTCTAGCACCGATTTGAACAGCGCAGCAAGAATGAAAAAGATGACGAAGAGCGCAATCACACCGGCTCTCTTCATTCCCGCCATCGACTCGTTGGCCTCTTTCTTGGAACCGAGGTAGAGCAGTCTGTAGCCGGGAAGAGTTTCTGCGAGGTTGCCGAAAGCAGCATCAATTTTCTCAACCACCTCGTTGGGTGTAATGATGCTTGAGTCCACGTCGGCAGTTACACTGGCAAGGCGCTCCATATCACGGCGGCGAATGCTGTCAAAGCCGCGACTTTTTTCAATTTTCGCCACATCTCCAAGGTAGATAGTGCGCCCGTCCTCGAGTGTGATCGGAAGTTGCTCCAGCTGAAAATTGCTGTGGCGGATCGATTGCGGGTAGATCAGTCGTACAGGAATGCGCTTGTTGCGCCAGTTGACCTGGGTGACTTCCAGACCGAGAAAACCGGTGCGCAGCGCGTTTGCCAGATTCTCCTGGGAGAGTCCGAGCTGCCTGCCGTGCTCATTGAGCTGGTAACGGTATTCCAGTTTTCCCGGCTCCATATCATGCTGAACATCGTGCACACCGGGGATCTTGTTTAGAAATGCAGTCAGTTGCTGTGCCTGCTGCTGCAGTACGGCAACTTCCTCTCCG
>Ga0209633_10001955_pt1 | contig 20441 bp, 19 predicted proteins | sample Cruoilmetagenom1_FD_187290 | JGI IMG/M metagenome (GOLD analysis project Ga0209633, IMG submission 187290) | Oil polluted marine microbial communities from Coal Oil Point, Santa Barbara, California, USA - Sample 1 (SPAdes) (version 2) | ecosystem: Environmental > Aquatic > Marine > Oil seeps ... | reverse complement strand
ATTAATACTTCAAACATAAAACCTTCAAAAGAAATTTTTATTGGTGATAAAATAGTTGTACGAAAAAATCAGATAAATTTTGAATTAGAGGTATTAGATATTCCGGCTAACCGGGTTGGTGCGAAGTTAGTTGACTTATATAGAAAGGATATTACTCCAGAAAGTGCTTTTGAAAATCAAGAATTATTAAAAGCTTCTAAAGACTACTATCGTAAGAAAGGAACAGGTAGACCAACTAAAAAGGATAGAAGAGATATAGAAGATTACGCCGATGAAAATGAATAACTTAAATGCTTCTTTTTGGGAAGATAAATACTTAAACAGTTCAACCGGATGGGATATTGGGCATATACCTTCTCCTATTAAGACTTATTTTGAGCAAGTAGAAAATAAGGATTTATCAATTTTAATTCCAGGTTGTGGTAACGGTTATGAAGCTGAATTTTTGCATAAAGTAGGATTTAATAATGTTCATATTTTGGATATAGCCGAACAACCACTTACGAATTTTAATAATAGAGTTTCAGATTTTCCAAAAGATAGATTGATACATGGTGATTTTTTTGATCATAAAGGTTCTTATGACCTAATTGTAGAACATACTTTTTTTTGTGCTTTAAATCCATTATTAAGGGGTGATTATGTGAAGAAAGTGAACCAATTATTATCGAATAAAGGCAAATTAGTAGGCTTGTTGTTTGATTTTGCATTAACAGATCAAGGCCCGCCTTTTGGTGGTAGTTTAGAAGAATATCATAAATCTTTCTCATCTTTATTTAGCATAAAAACTTTAGAAAAATCGTATAACTCTGTTCATAGTAGAGAGGACAGAGAACTATTTGTTATATTTGAAAAGAAAAACATTTAACCATTCGAAAAGACACTTAATGGAGCGTTCAGTTATACTTAATAATACAGAAATTCAACATAAGCTAAGACGAATTGCATTTCAAATTTATGAGAACAATGTGGCTTATAATGAAATTGTAATTGCCGGAATTGCCAAGAATGGATATGTTCTTGCAAAAAAACTTAAAGTTTTGCTCGAAGAAATTTCTTCAATTAAAGTGATCATCTGTGAAGTGAAAATTAATAAGAAAAATCCTTTAAGTGGCATTGAAACATCTGTACTTGAAGATATTTATAAAAATAAATCACTGGTTTTAGTAGATGACGTTTTAAATTCTGGAACGACCTTAATGTATGCGGTAAAGCACTTTTTAAATGTACCGTTAAAACAATTTAATACGGCAGTTCTAGTGAATAGAAATCATAAAAAATATCCCGTTAAGGCCGATTTTAAAGGAATTTCATTATCTACTTCTTTGCAGGAACATATTACGGTAGAAGTAGCTGGTAATAAAATTATTGCATATTTAAATTAATTTCTTCAACAATTTCTTTTTTGGTTTTATTATCTACCACTATAGTAAAAGATGCCTTTTCATAAAATAAATTACGCTCAAATAAGTGTTTGGCAATAAATTCTTTAAGATCTTTATTTTCGATTGTAGAGACTAAAGGTCTTTTTCGCTTATTTTTTTCTTTAGATAGTTTCTCATAAATAGTTTGAATTGAAGATTTTAAATAAATGCTTTTAGCATAATTATTTATGATATCCATATTGTTTCCATAACATGGAGTTCCTCCTCCAACAGCCAATATAAAATTATCTTTATTCTGTAACACTTTATTTAAGTGTTCAGTCTCTTTCTTTCTAAAATATATTTCTCCTTTAGTGCTGAAAATATCTGGAATATTTTGATTTTCTACTTTCGTAATATAATCGTCAAGATCAATAAAGGGTAAATTCAGTTTTTTAGCCAATTTTTGACCTATTGATGACTTACCACTAGCCATATATCCTATCATTACAATTGCCATAAAAAATTGATTGTTAACCCACTATAAATTTTGGCAAATATCGATGAAATTTTTTTAATAAATAAGTTGGTTAATAAATATTTGATAGTATATTTGCATCCGAAATTTGATTGACCTGGTAGCTCAGTTGGTAGAGCATCTCCCTTTTAAGGAGAGGGTCCTGGGTTCGAGCCCCAGCCAGGTCACTAATTTATCAAGAAAATTAAATTCTTGTTTGTGATATAAAAAATACGATTAGGCGAGAAGTTTATCCTGAGAAAAGACGCAGGAATCATTAGCCAAGTCACATTTTTAAAAAAAAGTTATCCGCGTTCCGAGATAACTTTTTTAGCTTTACATAAATTCTAATGCGCACGTGGCGGAATTGGTAGACGCGCTAGCTTGAGGGGCTAGTATCTGTTAAGATGTGGAAGTTCGAATCTTCTCGTGCGCACTCTTTTAAAAAATTCAAATTATAAATTCTAAATTCAAATTTTTAATATTTTCATCATATTCATATTTATTATTTGAAGCTTGCAGTTGCTATTTATAATTTCTGGTATCCTTTTTGTAATAAATTAACAAAAATTCACTGAATAATTAGTATCATTGCCACATGCAAAGAATAGTTCATACTTTAATAATGTTGATGTTCGTTAACCTTGCTTTTACTCAAGAAAGGAAGTCAGAGCTTAATGTGCAAGATTCAATCTCAAAATTAAAAGGTCGCATCATAAATGTAACTGACAAGAAGCCTTTGCAAAGTGCTCACGTGCTTAATTTAAATTCAGTAGAAGGTACTATAACTAACAGTGATGGAGCCTTTATTATTTTTGCACAACCAAACGATACTATTTTCATTTCTTATATAGGCTATCAATCAATAAAATTAAAAGTGACAAAAGATTTATTGAAAGGAAATGAATTAGAAATTGCCATACATGAAAAAACAGTAAATATAAATGAAGTAACTGTAAAAGCTCATAATTTAATTGGTGTGTTAGAAATAGATGCCAAAAATGTTCCAAAGGACCAATTTTCAAGAATCCATATTGATGGATTGCCACAAGCGTACGAAGTTGGAAGGCCACAATCTAGAGATTATACTTCATTGGCCGGAGTCTTTTTTAACCCACTCGATTTTTGGTATCAAAAATTTGGTAAAAAGCCAAAAGAGTTAAAAAAGTTAAGAAAGTTAAAAGAAGAAGATCGATTAAGAGATATTATGGAGGAGAAATTTAGTAGAGAAATATTGATGGATTATATGGATATGAGCCGCAAGGAACTAAATGACCTTTTAAAGGAATGTAATTATTCTGATAATTTTATTAGAAAAGCGAGTGACTTACAAGTAATTGAAGCTGTGCTTGAATGTTATGAAAATTATCGGGCCATTAAAAAAGGTAAAGTTTCTAAAGATAAAATAAGAATAGATAATCAAGATAAGAACTAAAAAAAAAGCCAGTTAATTAACTGGCTTTTTTAATATCAATAGTTTTGTAATTAATTATTTCCTAAGATCAATGGCATTCCATCTTTTCCTCCAACAATTACCACTTTCGAATTAGGGGATTTAGATAATTCTAAAGTAGCTTCAATACCTTTGTCTTGTAGAATTTTATCGGTTAAAGAAGCACTTAAAATTCTATTTGCATCTGCCTTACCTTTCGCCTCAATAATTTGTTTTTGCGCTTCTTTATCTGCAGTAACCAATCTAAATTCATATTCTAAAGATTCTTGTTCCTGCTTAAGTTTACGCTCAATAGCTTCTTTAATTGTTGCGGGTAACGTTACATCTCTAATCAATATTTCATTTAATTGAATATATTGATCTTCAACAATTTTTTTAGTTTCTTCATATATTTCTACTTGAATAATATCTCGTTTACTTGAGTATAATTGTTCAGGTGTATAACGACCAACGACACTACGGGCAGCAGAACGAATGGCTGGTAATAAGATACGTTCTTTATACTGTTCACTTTTTTCTTGATGCAATTTTCCTAAACTCTTAAAATCAGGTTGAAACCATGCTGATGCATCTAATTTAATATCCAATCCGTTAGAAGATAGCACATCCATTTTTTCAAAAACTTCTTGTTGTCTTACTTCATAAATATATACTTTATTCCAAGGTGCCACCACATGAAACCCTTCACCCAATGGAGGTTGATCTGTCACTACTCCTCCACCGAAGCGTTTCCATAGAACACCAGCCTCTCCGGCATCCATAGTTACGAACGATTTTGAAAAAAATATTAGTGCAATAATTGCGATAAAAACCAAAGGTAATATTCCTTTAGGCAATTGTAATTGATTGTTACTCATTTGATTAAAATTTAAAAATTATTATATTAGTCCTCTATACTTTCTAATGAACCACTCCATACTTAAAAACAGTATGATCAAACTTAGCAGCCATTTCAATTCGATTAAAGATACGACTTTTTCTATACTCTTTTGAACCGTCACATATCTTTTATCAGACAAAATGTTTGTCAATAACTTATTAGTATCATTTATATCATAAAAGTTACCACCGGATGAATTCGCTAATTTTTTTAAATGATTGGTGTTTGAAGTATTTCTTTGTTGCTCAATGTCATATTCTGAAACAGAGAAATTCCCACTTTTGGAGACAGAATGCTTATTGACAGTAACTTTAAAGTTAAAATCTCCGGGCATTAGATTACTTAGTATAACTTCGAATTTATTATTCTTTAAAGAAAAAGGAAGTGTTTTAGTTTCTTTAGTGCTTTTATTAGTTAGTGATAACATGAGGTTTGCCGAACTATCAAAAGTGTAAGTTGCGTCAAAAAATTGAGCTTCAATTCTTACATCAGTGTTGTTGTAGACAAAAGGCTGGTAGTCAATTTCTAATTGACTTGATAACTTATTTAATGATAAATATTGAATTAATTTATTAAAAAAAGTGTCAAACCTTTCGAAGGTATTTTCTCCTTCATGAGAGAGCATTCTCCATTTCCAACTGTTTTCACCAAACAAGACAGCTCCTCTTCTTTTTCCATCAATAAAAGTTGCAAGTAAAGGGTCTTCAGTCACATAATTAGAGATATTTTGATATAGAATAGTTTTATAAGGAATAGAAAAGGAAACATTTCCAAAATAACCTTGTAAAGGTGTAAAATTGGAGAAACCAATGTCTTCTAAGTTAAATTCGTCATAACTTACATTGAATTCAGCAGCGTACATCTCAGTTAAATTAGTGCTATTTTTAGTAAAATAATCTTGATTAGAATTTAAAAAATTCCAATTAGTTTGTTCACCAGTTACAATCAAAAAATTCGTATTACCTTCTTTAACCTTATTAAATACAGATTTAAACTTATTATTTGGCTGATATAATACAACTAGTTGATAATCTATTAATTGATTATTTTTTGTTAATTCATTTTTAATTGTAACTTTTCGTTGTTCATTACTTTCAATAGCACGCTTGATCATGCTAATATCAGGATGATTTATAGCGCTCAGGATCAAAATATTTGATTGCTCATCTATTACTTCTACAGTAAAGTTTTTAGAATTATTTCGAGTATTTTTTTCATTTGTTAAGGTTGATATTGTACACGAATAATTTTGCATGCCTACTGCCGTAGCAGCTAAATGAAAAGAAATATTTTGTGAATTTTGTTGATTAGAAAATTCAACTTGAGTTTTAAAAATAACTGAGTTCTGATGTTTTACAGTAAATAACTTTTTTACACTTTCAGTTCCTTGATATTCTAAAAATATTTCTACTGGAAATTTATTATTTAAATTAGTATATGTGTTTACATTGATTTGATTTATTTTTAAATCTTCATATCGTAACGTATCGCCTACCACTACTGAATATACAGGTTGTTTTGATTTATAGAACTCATAACTTGCCCCATAAGTTTGATTGCCATCAGTCACTAATATGGTTGGCGCAACATTTCCCTTATTGAATGAGGCTAATGTGTTTAAGGTTTTGGAAATATTAGTTGCAGATTTATCAAAACTAAAAGTATCCTGCTGGTATAAATCATCGGCAAGGGCGTAATAATTAACAGTAAATTTTTCATTTATTGATGAATTATTTTTTATTTCATCTATAAATTTCTGAACTTTTTCATCTTGATTAGTATATGCTATTGAGGTTGAATTATCGACAATAACATTTATATTTGGAGGGATGGCTATTAATTGTTGAGATTTAAATTTTGGATTGATCAGTAATAATAAAAGTGAAAACACACTTAAAAACCGTAAAGCAGTTAATAATAGGTTTGTACTATTCTTTTGTTTAGATTTATAATAATACTGTAAAAATGAAATAGCAAATGCGATAGTAGCTGCTAGAATAATATATAAGATTGTATATGTCATTTATTCTCTTATAATAAGAATATCAATAAATTCAAATTTGTTTAATGTAACTTCTTTTATGAAAACCCAATTATGAAAATAAAATTAAATTCCCTATTTGATTTTTATAAGATCAAACGATTCAAAAAACCGACTAATATCGTTATTATCATCTTTATCAACAGTACAAATCACCTGGACAAAATAAAGTTCATGCTTAACTAAAATAAGCTTTAGATGTATGTATGCACCTTGGATTTCAATTATTGATTGTTTACCCGGGAAACCATTCAAAATAAAATCTTCATTAGACAAAATAGTTCCGTTAACATTTTTACTAGCACCTTTTACAGCTGAATTTAAAACAAGATTATCTCTTTCAGGATCTTCTTTCGAATAGTCATCTATATTATATGCAGTATGCGCAACTGAATAAACCATGTTATTAGCAGAGCTATTTGTGGAATTATCAACAAAAAACATATTCATTTCTATATTTGCATCACCAACTGGAATCGATTGATTAATAGTTTTCATTTCTCCATCGAACTCCACTCTAAATCCAAAGTCTTGATTTTTGTATACATCCCATTTCTGTGCATATAAGCTTAATGAAATTAGTACCAATATAATTGTGAGCTTTTCTTTCATCAGTTGATATTTAATTCATACTTATTATTATCATATCAAATGGACTAAGTTAACATTCCACCATCAACACTTAATGTTTGACCGGTAATATAGTCGGACATATCAGAAGCTAAAAATACACATGCGTTTGCAATGTCTTCTGGAGTGCCTCCTCGTTTTAATGGAATAGCGTCTCTCCAACCTTTTACGGTTTCTTCCGGTAATGCATCAGTCATTTCAGTCTCAATGAATCCTGGTGCAATAGCATTACAACGTATATTTCTAGAGCCTAATTCTAAAGCAACAGATTTAGTAAAACCTAATATGCCGGCTTTAGAAGCAGCATAATTAGTCTGACCTGCATTACCTTTAATACCAACTACAGAACTCATATTTATAATTGATCCTTTACGTTGTTTCATCATAGTTCTGATTACAGCTTTTGTAAGATTAAAAACCGATTTTAAATTTATCTCGATCACTTTGTCAAAATCTTCCTCAGAAATACGCATTAACAAATTATCTTTTGTAATTCCTGCATTGTTAACAAGAATATCTATTGACCCAAACTCTTCTAAAACATTTTTTGCTAATTCTTGTGCAGCTTCAAAATTTGCTGCATTTGACTGGTAACCTTTAGCTTTAACACCGTAAGAATTTAATTCTTTTTCAAGAGCAACTGCGGCTTCTGCAGAAGAGCTATAGGTAAATGCTACATTAGCACCTTGCTTTGCAAAAATTTCGGCAATACCTTTTCCAATTCCTCTGGTTGCACCAGTAATTATTGCTGTTTTATTTTCTAAAAGTTTCATGTGTTTGTCATTATTGTTTTGAATCTTATTATGGGATTTTATTCTAAATCAAATATAGTAAAATACTTTGTGCTACTTTAGATGAAATGATACAATTCTAATGAAAAAGCCCATCTGGGTATATTCAGACAGGCTATTATAAAATATTATATTATAGTCTTAGCTTAAAACTTCAGCTACTTTTTTACCAATTTCAGCTGGAGAATTGACAACATAAATTCCGTTAGCGGCCAAAATGGCCATTTTTGCTTGAGCAGTATCATCAGCACCTCCCACAATAGCTCCTGCATGCCCCATAGTTCTTCCCTTTGGAGCTGTTTGCCCTGCTATAAAACCAACAACTGGTTTTCTATTACCATCTGCTTTGATCCATTTTGCTGCGTCAGCTTCTAACTGACCTCCAATTTCCCCTATCATTACAATACATTCTGTTTCATCATCATTCATCAATAATTCAACAGCTTCTTTTGTTGTAGTTCCAATAATAGGGTCACCTCCTATTCCGATTGCTGTTGTAATACCTAGTCCTTGTTTTACTACCTGATCTGCTGCTTCATAAGTAAGTGTACCTGACTTAGAAATGATACCAACCCTCCCTTTTTTGAATACAAATCCAGGCATAATACCAACTTTAGCTTCTCCAGGTGTAATAACACCAGGACAATTAGGGCCGATCAATCTACAATCTTTGTCACTAATATAAGCTTTCACCTTAACCATATCTGCTACAGGAATTCCCTCAGTAATACAAATAATTATTTTAATCCCAGCATCAGCAGCTTCCATAATAGCATCAGCAGCAAATGCGGGTGGTACAAAAATGATACTCGTATCTGCTTCAGCTTGTTCAACTGCTTGTTCAACAGTATTAAAAACAGGCTTGTCTAAATGTGTTTGCCCTCCTTTACCAGGTGTTACTCCACCAACCACATTGGTGCCGTATTCTATCATCTGTGTTGCATGAAATGTACCTTCACTTCCTGTAAATCCTTGAACAATTATTTTTGAATTTTTATTTACTAAAACACTCATATTTTCACTGTTAATCGTTTAATTATTGATTTGTTAAATTTTAATTTTTCAAATTAATCAAATGAATTGATTCATTGTTATAACAAAAAATGTTATACATTAAATTCAAACAAAAATACTCCAATTTCTATAAGTTATTGCATATAATTATTTATTTTTTGTCAATCGTTTTAGAGTTGCTAATTCTTTAAATTTTTCACGTGATTCAGCTATCGGAGTTCCAAAATATGATTTCCCCCCTTCAACAGATTTTGAAACACCAGATTGACCTAAAAAAACTGCTCCTTTTCCAACTTTTACTCCACTCGTAATCCCAACCTGTCCCCAAATTGTAACTTCGTCCTCAATTATGCAACAACCTGCTATGCCTACCTGAGAGGCTATCAAGCATCTTTCACCAATAACAGTATCATGGCCAATTTGGATTAGATTATCAAGTTTTGATCCTTTTTTAATGGTTGTTTGACCAGTAACACCTTTGTCAACAGTACATCCGGCTCCGATCTCAACATCATCTTCAATCGTTACACTACCACAAGACCTTAATCTATCGAAACCTTCTTTTCTATTTTTATAATAAAAAGCATCTGCTCCTAGAACTGAATTTGCATGGATAATAACATTGTTTCCAATAGTGCAATTATCATATATAGAAACATTCGAATGAATGGTGCAATTATTACCAATAGTCACATTATTACCAATAAAAACATTGGGCTGAACGATAGTGTTTACACCAAGAGTTGCAGAATTACTTATAGATTCATTAGAATTTTGAAAAGGGTTAAAATGAGTAGAGAGTTTATTAAAATCCCGAAACGGGTCGTCAGAAATTAATAATGCTTTCCCTTCAGGGCATTCAACTTTTTTATTGATTAATATTACTGTAGCAGCCGAATTCAATGCTTTATCATAGTACTTTGGATGATCAACAAATACAATATCGCCAGTCTCAACAACATGAATTTCATTCATTCCAGTCACAGGATAATTATCCTTTCCAATATATTCACAATCAATAAGTTTTGAAATTTCAATTAAAGTATAAGTTTTAGAAAATTTCATAAGATAAAAAGCTAGTTCTTCAATAACTTGAAAGAGTTACTAATTGTTTCAAAAGTATTTTCGTATTTGTTAAGCCTATCTAAAAGCGTCCAATTCATTATCATAAAGATATTTTCATCCCCTTCAATGAATGTGATAACGTATCCTATTTTTTGATCGTCTATACTACCTTTAATTTTTATTTGTCTCGCTGGATAATTTTTAATTTTTACTAAACCATAATCTTCTACATTATCAATTTGCATACTTTCTTCGAAGAATTTTTTTTGAGTTATGCCATAGTTTTCAATCATTGCTTTGCTATCATCATATTCATTTAATTCTTTAAAATAGCTAACAAATTCTTCTTTATTTTCATGAATAACTATAGTGTAAGCCTCTTTATATATATTTGCATATTGCAAAGTGGCTTCTTCATTTAAGTTATTCATTTCTTTCATATAATCAGGAATGGAAAGGCTGTACAGACCGTTAACATCAACTTGCTTATAGCTACCATCTGATAGATGTTCAACAGATGAATTGGAGGTAGATTTTAGAGTTTCCTTAAGAATTTCTTTACAGGAAAATAAGCTCAATAACAATAGTATAATTATTAATCGTTTCATAATTTTATCCTTTGACACGCTCTTGATAAGTTCCTTTTTCTGTTTCTACTTTTATTTTGTCACCTTCATTAATGAACAAAGGAACATTTACACTTGCTCCGGTTTCAACAGTTGCAGGCTTAGTAGCATTGGTAGCGGTATTTCCTTTTACTCCGGGTTCAGTATGTGTTACTTCTAGAATTACACTCGCCGGCATCTCAACAGCCAAAGGAATCTCATCAGAAGCTCTTACTATAACTGTTAATGTTTCGCCTTCTTTCATAAGAGCAGGCGCATCTAATATTTCTTCTTGCAATTGTATTTGAGTATAATCATCATTATTCATAAAATGATACATTTCTCCGTCGCGATATAAATATTGATATTTTCTGGTTTCTACACGAACTTCTTCAATTTTATGACCGGCAGAAAAAGTGTTATCTAATACTTTTCCGCTAGTTAAACTTTTTAATTTTGTACGTACAAAAGCAGGACCTTTTCCGGGTTTAACATGTTGGAATTCAATAATTTTATAGGTATCATTATTGTATATAATGCATAATCCCTTTTTAATATCTGAGGTGCTAGCCATTCTTAAAATTTTATGTTTTTAATTAAATTTCCATTAGTTTTTCTCGGTAATCAAGTACCACTTGAATACCCTTTCATAATACCTCGTTGAGAATTTTTAATAAAGGTAAGTACTTCATCTCGCTCAGGTGTGGCATCTAATTCTGCTTCTAAAATCCTTGATGCTTGCGTTGTATTATTATTTTTTTGAAATAATATTCTATAAATATTTTGGATTTCATTTATTTTTTCTGGTGTAAAACCTCTACGGCGCAAACCAATAGAATTAATACCAACATAAGACAAAGGTTCTTTCGCAGCTTTGGTATATGGAGGGACATCCTTCCTTACTAACGATCCACCTGAGACCATAACGTGTTTACCAATATGAATGAATTGATGTATACCTGATAATCCTCCAATAATAGCATATTCTCCAATTTCAACATGACCTGCTAAGGTAACCCCATTCACGATAATAACATTATCTTTTATAATACAATCATGGGCGACATGTGCAGTAGCCATTATCAAACAATTTTTTCCAATTACCGTTTTTCCGTACGCATTTGTTCCTCTATTGATGGTTACACATTCTCTTATAGTAGTGTTGTCTCCAATGGTGACTAGTGAGTCTTCATCCTCAAATTTTAGATCTTGAGGAATTGCTGAAATAACAGCTCCAGGAAAAATTCTGCAATTTTTGCCAATTCGAGCACCTTCCATTATAGTAACATTTGAACCTATCCAAGTTCCGGATCCAATTGTCACATTATTATTTATAGTAGTAAAAGGTTCTACAACTACATTGGTCGCAATTTTAGCTCCAGGATGTATATACGCAAGTGGTTGATTCATATTACTCTGTTCTTTTTACAATTTGCGCCATTAATTGAGCTTCAACTACCAATTTATTATTAGCATAACCGTAAGCTTGCATATGACAAATTCCTCTTCTAATAGGTTCCATTAACTCGGCCTTAAATATTAAAGTATCTCCAGGCAGTACTTTTCTTTTAAATTTAACATTATCCATTTTCATGAAATATGTTAAATAATTTTCAGGATCAGGCACCGTACTCAATACTAAAATCCCCCCACACTGTGCCATAGCCTCAACTTGTAAAACACCAGGCATTACAGGTGCTCCAGGGAAATGTCCAACAAAGAATGATTCATTCATAGTGACATTCTTGGTTCCAACAACATGAATATCAGAAAGCTCTAATATCTTATCAATTAATAAAAAAGGAGGCCTATGTGGCAGAATAGACATAATTTTATGAATATCCATTAATGGTGGAAGATTCAAATTATATTGAGGTACGTTATTACGCTTTTCAATTTTAATTATTTTGGCCAATTTTTTTGCAAACTGGGTATTAAGACTATGCCCTGGCTTATTTGCAATAATTTTACCTCTTATTTTAGTACCAACTAAAGCTACATCACCAATTACATCTAATAATTTATGCCTTGCCGCCTCATTAGGCCAATGCAACGTTAAATTATCTAGAATACCATTTGGTTTTACTTTAACACTGTCTTTTTTAAAAGCTGAACTTAATTTTTTCATTGTTGCAGGAGACAATGGTTTGTCAACATAAACAATGGCATTATTTAAATCACCACCTTTTATCAAGTCATTATCGAGTAACATTTCAATCTCATGTAAAAAACTAAAAGTTCTAGCTTCCGAAATTTCTTTCTTAAAATCAGAAATATGTTTTAGCGTAGCATTTTGAGTCCCTAATACTTTAGTGCCAAAATCAACCATCGTTGTAACTTCATAAGCATCAGATGGCATTACTATGATTTCACTTCCAGATTCTTCGTCTTTATAAGTAATAATTTCTTTTATAATATATTCATTTACTTCTGCATCTTGTTCTTGAATACCAGCTTCTTCAAGCGCTTCAATAAAATATTTTGACGAACCATCCATTATAGGTGGTTCAGCAGAATTTAGTTCAATACAAATATTATCAATACCAAGACCAACAACTGCCGCTAATACATGCTCTGAAGTGTTAATTTTAACGCCATTCTTTTCAAGATTTGTACCTCTTTGCGTATCGATCACATAATCGGCTTTTGCCTCAATCATCGGGCTGCCTTCTAAATCAACTCTTGTAAAAGTATAACCATAATTTATAGGTGCAGGTTTAAAAGTTAAAGTAACTTTCTCTCCTGTATGTAATCCCACTCCAGATAGTGAAATTTCTTTTTTAATTGTTTTTTGCTTATCGCTCATTAATTTCGCTTTTGAGTTTTAGCTGTTTTTCTAATTCGTTTACTTTATCTACTAGTTTTGATAAATTTTTAAAATGAACATATGATTTGTTATAATCAGAATAAGGTAAAGCCGGACTTCCTTGTACAGTTTCATCATCTTTTAAATTTCTACTAATACCCGATTGTGCCTGGATTCGTACGTTGTTTCCAATTGTTAAATGACCTACAATCCCTACTTGCCCTCCAATCATACAACCTTTACCAATTTTTGTCGAACCTGCAACTCCAGTTTGTGCAGCTATTACTGTATTCTCACCAACTTCGACATTATGAGCAATTTGAATTTGATTGTCAAGTTTTACACCTTTTCTAATAATTGTTGATCCTAAAGTTGCCCTATCAATGGTAGTAGCAGCGCCAATATCAACATTATCCTCAATAATTACATTCCCAATTTGTGGAACGGATTTAAATTCTCCTCTTTCATTTGGAGCAAAACCAAAACCATCACAACCAATAATTGCACCTGAATGAATTATACAATTGTTTCTAATTATAGATTCTGAATATATTTTTGAACCAGCGAAAAGGATTGTATTATCCCCAATTGTCACATTATCTCCAATAAATACATTAGGGTAAATTTTTACATTATCCCCAATTGAAACGTTATTACCAATATATGAAAATGCACCAATATAAATATCTTTCCCAATATTGGCCGATTCACTAATATAATGAGGGTTTTCAATTCCGGTTTTGTTTAATTTTACCTGATTGTAGTATTCTAATAATTTTGAAAATGCCTTGTAAGAATCTTCTACTTTAATTAAAGTAGTTGAAATTTCTTTTTCCGGAATAAAGCCCTTATTGACAATTGCAACGGAAGCTTTAGTTGTATAAATAAATGGAGTGTATTTTGGATTTGATAAAAAAGTTAACGACCCTTTAGCTCCTTCTTCGATCTTAGAAAGCATAGACACTTCTTCATTAGGATTACCTTCCACTTCACCTTCTAAAATATCTGAGATTTGTTTAGCTGTAAATTTCACTCGATTATTATTTTTGTAATTATCTGATATAAACTCATAAAAATAGAACCATGTATAAGCGAATTTAAGCTTTTAGATACAATGTTCCTGATTGTTTTTACATGTTCGCATCCTTGTTGCAAAAGTATAAAAAATTATTAGGTAATAATAACCTTTCATTTACTTAGGATAATATACAAAATACTTAACCACAGTTTTAGTCAATGCTAATAAGTTTAAATGGTCGGAAGCATCTGTAATATCCTTTATTTCACCAGACTTATACAAGATATTAATAGAGCTTTCATTTAAGTTGTATGCTTGATTTTCAACAATACCAGACTCAACAAAATAATCGATAAACTTATTATCAATATTTAATCTTTTACAAACTTTTTTCTTAATAACGTCAATTTCTGCTTTAGTGAATGCTACATCTCTAATTTCAATTTTTGGAAAATTCCGATAGATTAATGATTTAGATAACTTTGACAAAATAAAATCTGAATGCTTTATCCATTGCTTTATCGCCATAATAATATCATGATCATCTATTTCAGAGAATTTTTCAAGTATGGTATCATCAAAATGTTCAATTTTATTATTTGATAAAAAATATTTTAACGGATCGCTACAAATAATTTCAATATTTTCATCAATTAATTCTTTTGCTCGTTTTAAAACATTAACTAACATATAGTCAGCTACTAAACTAGTTTTATGTAAATAGACTTGCCAATACATGAGTCGCCTTGAAACAATAAATTTTTCAACTGAATAGATACCTTTTTCTTCTATAACTAAATTATTGTCCACAACTGTGAGCATAGAAATGATACGTTCAGTATTTAAATTACCTTCAGTAACACCGGAATAAAAACTATCTCGTTTTAAATAGTCAAGTCTGTCAATATCTAATTGCCCTGAAACCAATTGATTAAAAAATGGTCTATGATAATTACCTTTAAATATTTTAATGGCTAAACTCAATTTCCCTTTAAAATCCTTATTCATTTTTTGCATGAACAGCAATGATATTTCTTCATGTTTAAGGCTAGTAACTAAGCTATGCTCTAAGGTATGTGAAAAAGGTCCATGCCCAACATCATGTAATAAAATAGCTATTAACAACGCTTCTTCTTCCTCTTGTGAAATTTTTACAGACTTAGTTTTTAATACTCGTATTGCCTTTTGCATTAAATGCATGGCTCCCAAAGCATGTTCAAATCGAGTATGACGTGCTCCCGGATAAACAAAATTTGATAAACCCATTTGAGAAATACGCCTTAAACGCTGAAAGTAAGGGTGTTCTATAATATCAAAAATTATTGCATTGGGAATACTAATAAATCCGTAAATTGGGTCGTTTAAAATTTTATATTTGTTCAAGCAACTAATTTTTAAATTACAATACAAAAATAGAAGTTTAATTCTTAAATAAAACAACATATACGGAATGAATGCAATAAAAATACTGTGGGTAGATGATGAAATTGAATTATTAAAACCGCATCAATTATTTTTGGAAAAGAAAAATTACAATGTTTCTACTTGTAATAATGGAGCTGAGGCAATTGAAAAAGTTGATGAGGATAACTATGATATTGTTTTTCTAGACGAGAATATGCCAGGACTGTCAGGTATTGAGACTCTTTCTCAAATAAAAGCTAAACTGCCTAATCTTCCAATAGTTATGATAACCAAAAGCGAAGAAGAATATATTATGGAAGAGGCTATTGGAGCTAAAATTGCCGATTATTTAATTAAACCGGTAAACCCCAATCAGATATTATTAAGCTTAAAGAAAAATCTAGATCACTCTCGCTTGGTTTCTGAAAAAACAACTTCTACATATCAACAGGAATTTAGAAAAATATCGTTAGACTTGGCAATGGTTAATACTTATGACGAATGGGTTGATTTATATAAAAAATTGGTCCACTGGGAAATTGAATTAGAATCTATCGCCGACCCAGGAATGATCGAAATTTTGGAAAGTCAGAAAATTGAAGCAAATTCACAATTCTATAAATTTATAAAGAAAAACTATCAAGGTTGGTTTGAGAATGAAGATAACCCTTTGCTATCGCATCGTTTATTTAAAGAAGTAATTGCGCCACAAATTAATAAAGACAAAGGAACTTTATTAGTAGTAATTGATAACTTGAGATATGACCAACTTCGTGTATTAGAACCAATTATTAATAATTATTACAAAAAAGAAGAAGAAATACCTTTTTATAGTATTTTACCAACGGCCACACAATATGCGAGAAATGCTATTTTCTCAGGATTGACTCCTCTAGAAATGGAAAAACAACATCCTAATTATTGGAAGAATGATACTGATGAAGGCGGTAAAAATTTATTCGAGAATGAGTTTTTAACTGCACAGTTAAAGCGCTTAAATTTAGATATTAAGCATGAGTATTATAAAATAACCAATATGCCAAAAGGACGCGAATTAGCTGCTAATTTTAAAGGTGTTAAGAATAATGATCTAACTGTTGTTGTTTATAATTTTGTTGATATGCTTTCACACTCAAGAACAGAGATGGAAATGATCAAAGAATTAGCAAGTGATGATAAAGCATATCGTTCATTAACATTAAGTTGGTTTAAAAATTCTCCATTGCTAGAAATGATTCAAAAAGCACAGGAATATGGCTTAAAATTAATTATTACTACAGATCATGGGACAATTAATACGAAAAATCCTACTAAAGTAATTGGTGAAAAGAACATTAGCTCAAACTTGCGCTATAAAACCGGTAGGAGTTTATCTTATGAAGATAAAGATGTGTATGCAGTCAAGAATCCAAAAGACATCCAATTACCAGCAGCACATATGACAAGTTCATTTATATTTGCTAAGGAAGATTTGTTTTTTGCTTATCCTAATAATTATAATCATTATGTAAAGTATTTTAAAAATACATATCAACATGGAGGAGTATCTTTAGAAGAGATGATCATACCATGTGTAATTATGGAGCCGAAGTAAAGGTTTTAATTGAATTGGATATTATCTTTTAATTATTAACAAATTGATAAATTCTGTTTAAAATTTTTAACAATTTGATAGCAATTATTAGTGATAAAATGCTCAAATTTGCGGCTTAATTTTATACTATGAAAAAACATAATTTTAGCGCCGGTCCTTGTATCTTACCTCAAGTTGTACTCAAACAAGCTTCAGAAGCTGTTTTAAATTTCAATAATGAAGACTTATCTTTAATAGAAGTATCACATCGAAGTAAAGGATTTGTTGAAGTAATGGAAAAAGCCAGAAGCCTGGTTGTAGAATTACTGAAATTAGAAGGCAAAGGTTATGCTGTTTTATTCCTTCAAGGTGGAGCAAGTTTAGAGTTTTTAATGACTCCTTATAATTTACTTTCTAAAGAAGGTAAAGCTGCTTATTTAGATACTGGTACATGGAGTGCGAAAGCAATAAAAGAAGCTAAATTAATTGGTGATATCGATGTTGTGGCATCATCAAAAGACAAAAATTATAACTATATTCCAAAAGGATTTAAGATTGATCCAACTGTAGATTATTTTCACTGTACTAGTAACAATACCATTTTCGGTACTCAAATGAAATCTTTTCCAAAAACAGATGGTTTAATGGTTTGTGATATGAGCTCTGATATTTTCTCACGCGAACTTGATTTTTCTCAATTCGATTTGATCTATGCAGGTGCACAAAAGAATATGGGACCCGCGGGTGCAACACTTGTAGTTGTTAAAGAAGACATTTTAGGAAAAACAGGGAGAAATATTCCTTCGATGTTAGATTACCAGGTACATATTTCTAAAGACAGTATGTTTAATACACCTTCTGTTTTTGCAGTTTATGTTTCAATGTTAACCTTACAATGGTTGAAAGATTTAGGAGGTGTTGGAGCTATTGAAAAAATTAATAATGCCAAAGCTGAATTGTTATATAATGAAATTGATACAAATCCTTTATTTGAAGGTGTAGCTGAAAAAGAAGACAGATCTTATATGAATGTCACTTTCGTCTTAACGGATGAAAGTTTAAAAGATAATTTTGATAGATCTTGGAAAGCAGCTGGTATTAATGGAATAAGTGGACACCGTTCCGTAGGTGGTTATAGAGCGAGTATTTACAATGCAATGCCACTAGAAAGTGTTCAAGTATTAGTAGATGTAATGAGAGAATTTAATAAATAAAATAGTATAGAATGATAGTTTTAGCAAATGATGGAATTGCAACAAGTGGTGTTATCGCTTTAGAAAATGCCGGTTATAAAGTTGATTTAACAACTGTAGCACAAGATCAACTAATAGATTATATTAATAATAGTAATATAGCTGTACTTTTAGTAAGAAGTGCTACTAAAGTGCGTAAAGATATAATTGATGCTTGCCCATCTCTTAAGATTATAGGTCGTGGTGGTGTTGGAATGGATAATATTGATGTTGATTATGCCAAGTCAAAAGGGCTACATGTTATAAACACTCCTGCAGCTTCTTCTCATTCTGTTGCGGAGTTGGTTTTTGCTCATCTTTATGGGATGGTTCGTTTTTTACATGATTCTAATAGAAATATGCCTTTAGATGGCGATTCTAAATTTAAAGATCTAAAAAAAGCATATGCTCAAGGCGTTGAATTAAAAGGTAAAACATTAGGGATTTTAGGATTTGGTAGAATTGGTCAGGCAACGGCAAAAGTAGCATTAGGTGTTGGTATGAAGGTGATTGCTTATGATCCTTTCTTGGATAGCGCCAATTTAGAATTAGATTTTTTCGATGGGCAAACAGTAAGTTTTACAATTGATACTATATCAAAAGAAGATGTTTTACAACAAGCTGATTTTATAACATTACATGTACCAGCTCAAAATGAATATGTGATTTCAACGAATGAGTTTGATATGATGAAAGATGGCGCTTGTATTGTCAATGCTGCCAGAGGCGGTGTTATTGATGAAGTTGCCTTAGTCGCTGCCTTAAACAGTGGTAAAATTTCGAATGCAGCTTTAGATGTTTTCGAGAATGAGCCTTCTCCGGAGATTCAATTGTTAATGAACCCGAATATTTCATTGACACCACATATTGGTGCAGCAACAAGCGAAGCACAACACAGAATCGGAAGTGAATTAGCCGATCAAATTATTGATATATTAGGTTAATATATTTAATTTAGTACTGGGAAAATTCATAAGATAAATAACTTTTCTATTACTATTATTTAACTACTAATATGGCCATTGTAAAACCTTTTTGTGCTGTTAGAGCTTCACGAGATAAAGTTGCTTTAGTTTCCTCACGTTCTTATGAAGCTTACTCACCTGCAGAATTGGGAGCACAATTAGATTTTAATCCATTTTCTTTTTTGCATATTATTAGTCCAAGCTATAAGCATCCTGAAGAAATTTCGAATGAACAACGATTTCAACTTATTCACGACAAATATGTTGAATTTAAGGGTCTTAATCATTTTTCAAAAGAGAACACCCCTGCATTTTACATATATAAAAAAGTAACTAAGAACTTTTCATGTTGCGGTATAATCGCAGCTACTAGTGCTCAAGATTATGCCGATAATATTATTAAAAAGCATGAAGACACCCTACATAAAAGAGAAATATTATTTGAAAAATATTTGAAAACTACTGGTTTTAATGCTGAACCCGTATTGTTAACTTTTCCTGATAATTCAATTATAAAATCCGTACTAAAAAAGTATCAAAAAGCTAGAGCTGAATACGAATTTACTACAGGAAATTATAAAACCCATTACTTGTGGAAAGTTGACGATCAAAAAGATATATCTATAATCCAGGATGAGTTCTCTAAAATGAATGCTATTTACATTGCAGACGGGCATCATAGAACAGCTTCTTCATATTTATTAGCTAAAAATATGAAAAGTCAAAACCCTAGTCATAGTGGTAATGAAGATTACAATTTCTTTATGAGCTACTTAATTCCTGAATCTAATCTGCAAATTTCAGAATATAATAGATTGATAAAAGATCTAAACGGATTGACTAAACTTCAATTCTTAGAAAAATTAGAAGCTTGGTTTAGAATTCAAAATCGAGGCTCTGAATTATATAAACCATCAAAAAAACATCATTTTTCGATGTATTTAGATGGTGAATTCTATTCGTTATACCTTAAAAAAGAGGAATATGAAATAGATAATCCTTTAAGCGATTTAGATCCACACTTACTTTACACAACAGTACTTGAGCCTATATTAGGCATTAGTGATTTGCGTAATGATAAAC
>Ga0209633_10001954_pt1 | contig 20443 bp, 17 predicted proteins | sample Cruoilmetagenom1_FD_187290 | JGI IMG/M metagenome (GOLD analysis project Ga0209633, IMG submission 187290) | Oil polluted marine microbial communities from Coal Oil Point, Santa Barbara, California, USA - Sample 1 (SPAdes) (version 2) | ecosystem: Environmental > Aquatic > Marine > Oil seeps ... | reverse complement strand
TTATTAAAAGTATCCCAAGTGATGAAGGTGTTTTAAAGCAAGCTGTAGAAGCAACAGCCGAATTATTAAGTAAATCGGCAAAGCCAGTCCTGGTAACAGGTACCAAGTTAAGAGCGGCAAACGCTATGGAAGCATTCACCAATCTGGTTAATACTTCAGATTTTGCTTTTGCTTCGATGCCCGGAGCCAAGGGATTGGTTTCTGAAGAGCATCCGAACTATATAGGCACATATTGGGGTCCAGTTTCCAGCCCGAGCACGGCAGAGATAGTTGAATCTGCAAATATTTACTTATTCGCTGGTGCAAGGTTTACAGACTACACCACTTGCGGTTTTACTTCTCTTATTAACCCGGATAAAACAATCTATGCAGGACCTGATTTCGTAAGGCTGCCCAATGTTACATACAATCACGTCATGCTTAAAGATTTTCTTGAAGCGCTTGCAAACAAGGTTAAACCCAATAACGCTTCACTCGTTGCTTACAATCGAGTGAAGCAGGAATTTGCCCCTGAGCTTCCAGTTAAAAAGGATGAGAAAATTACCACTCGAAGACTGTTTGCACAGGTGCAGGATATTCTCGATGCAGAAACGACTGTGATCGCTGAGACGGGTGATTCATGGTTTAATGGCATGAAGCTCAATCTTCCAGAGGGTGCTAGTTTTGAGATTCAGATGCAGTACGGATCCATCGGCTGGTCTGTGGGTACAACTCTGGGCTACTCTCTTGGATGCAATCCTCACCATAGGGTGATTACATTTGTTGGTGATGGCTCTTTTCAGCTTACTGCTCAAGAGGTTTCGACTATGATCAGATATGAACTTAATCCGATAATATTTGTACTAAATAACGGTGGTTACACAATTGAAGTCGAGATACACGACGGTATTTATAATAATATTAAAAACTGGGATTACGCCGGAATTATGGATGTGTTTAACGCGGAGGAAGGTAACGGATGGTCAACGAGAGTAACTACCGAGGGTGAATTACAAAGCGCTATTAAAAAAGCGTGCTCTCATAAAGGTGGCCCTAGTTTAATAGAAGTAATTTTAGACAGGGATGACTGTAGTAAGGAGCTTTTAGAGTGGGGCTCTCGGGTTGCGGCTAATAATGGCCGTCCGCCTAAGGTGCTGTAATTTTTAAATCCCTCTTTAATTTGGATTTAGGTGAATTTATGCCTGCAGTTTATTAGTATTAGTGCATTTTGGTGAGTGTGTCCGATTGCTCACTTGATCGCAACCGTTCCCTGTTTCTAAGGGAGACTTTATTGTTCCCTCCTTTTCCAAAGGAGTGACAGGGTGGATTTTTCTTTCCTGACAACTGACAATCCTGCCCAGGATATAGTTGCGGTAATGGCGGAATCACTTAAAATCCCCCTTTTCCTAAGGGGGAGATAAAGTAGTCATTCTGAAACAATACTGAATCGAGTTCAGCACATGGTTCAGAACGACCAAAAGAAATTAGTTTTCCTTCAACATCTTCATCGCCCAGTCCCAGGACGGTGGGAATTCAGCACCTTTGATAAAAACAGTAACAAACTTTCTATCCTCGCCAAGAAAAGTGGAGGTTTCTTCTATTAGCTTTTTGTGCTCGCCTGAGGTTATGAAATTTTTAAGTGACGCTGCGTCTTCCCAGACTGACATTGTATAGGCTTTTTTAGTCAGAATATCTGCCCTAAGTTTAAACCCAACAACGCCGTGTGATTGCTGCAACTGTTTCTGAATTTTACTCACTTGCTTGAAGAACTTTGGAAAATACATGTAACTAGTGAGCGGTAAATAAGTCACTACGGCAATATAATCTTTGTCGGGGTCGGGCTTAATATTATAGGGAGATATCCAAGGACTTTCAGGCATAAGTATAAAGGGTAATGATTAATAAAATTTATGCCATTACTATAATTAGTCTGTGTGCAGCACTCAAATTCTATTCCTCGACACTAATCTGTCATTCTGAACTTGATTCAGAATCTCGTCTTTTCTTCTTTATACTACTATAATACCTAACTTCTACATCTACATAATGAGCAATCTAAATCTAACTACTCTTTATATTGGTGTTACAAACAATCTTGAAAGAAGAGTGCTTGAGCACAAGGTTGGCCCAAATTTAGATGATTTGTCAGAAGGCTGGTATGATGAAGAACTGCTTAAAGGATTAGACCCTGAATCAAGTTCAGGGTGACGACAGGTAAGGAGGAATCCATGAGTAAGAGAGTCGCATTAATTACAGGCGGAGCCAGGGGGATTGGTAAGGAGATCGGACTAGCGCTGGCCAGAGAAGAATGGAATGTGGCCATTTGCTACAGGACGAGTGAAAATGACGCAAATGAGACAGTGGGTCAAATTCAGGAAATTGGGTCGAAAGCATATGTAGAACAATGCGATGTGTCGGATTCCAATGCCGCAGTTGAGTTGGTAAAAAATGTAGAGAAAGAATTCGGACGGATAGACGCTCTAATAAACTGCGCGGGTCCCTATCACCGAGTAAATATTCTTAAAGAATCGCCCGAAGGCTGGAACAATATGTTTGATAATAATTTGCACCCGGTGTTTTATCTGACTCAAGCGGTGGCTGAGGGGATGATGGAGCGCGAATGGGGGCGAATTATCAACTTCAGCATGGCTAACGCTGATAAAATGATTGCTCAAACAGAAGTCACCGCCCATTATATCGCTAAGGCAGGAGTTCTTATGCTGACCCGTGCTTTTGCCCGACAGTTAGCATCTTCTGGCATCACGGTAAATGCAATTTCGCCGGGTTTTGTAAACTCGGGTAGCGCTCCAGAGGACGAGCTGCAAACCATGGTCAAAAGAATTCCGGCTGGTTATATAGGAAGCACTAAGGATGTTGTAGATGCTGCTTTATATCTCATATCTGAAGAAGCCTCTTATGTAAACGGCTCAAACATTCATCTAAGCGGCGGCTGGGGTTTGTAGGAGGATGCTAGATTCTCATTCTTTTTTTTTCTAGATAAAAGGAAGCAAAAAATAACCGGTAGCCAAAGGTGCTTTAGATAATTAAAATGATTAAAATAAGATCTCTCCCGTGCACACTATGTGTGCTGGCCGAGATGACAGTACAGATTTGGTATCTACTTCCCAAGACCCTAGTCATTTCGAGTGTCACACATTGTGTGAAAGCGAGAAATCTATCCTTTCCCAACAACCGGCAATTTCACCAGTGTATATTCAAATGCTATTTGCGGATTGGCGGGATGGTCTTAAATCCCCCTTTTTCTAAGGGTGGATTGATAAGGTGAAAAACCTATGTTCCGACAAACTTCTTCTACACATTTACCTGTTATTTTCATCCTGTTGGCAAATTCTCCATGTCTTAGTTATACTGAATTCCCGCTATGAATATAAAACTACTAAAACAACTTTGTGAAACGCCAGGACTTCCAGGCGCAGAAGAACCAGTCAAGAAAATCATAAAGAAAGAGTTTGGAAAACTTACTAAAGAAGTTACCGAAGACCCCCTCGGAAACATAATCGCCCACATTCCGGGGAAAGGCCCTAAACTCGTCCTCGATGCCCATACAGATGAAGTGGGCTTTATGGTCAATCATATAGATAAAAAGGGCTTTGTCAGAGTCACATCGCTTGGTGGTATGGATCCGCGCGTATTCTATGGTCAGAGACTGATTGTCTACGGTAAAAAGCCTCTGGTTGGAATGGTAGGCGCAGTACCGCCCCATATAAGTAAGAGCGGTAATAATAAAGAAGTTCCTGAAATCGAGGATTGCGTTGTGGATTTAGGTCTAACAGCGGATAAAGTTCATAAAATTGTTAGTGTTGGTGACGTTGTATCGTTTTATCCGCCATTTGAAGAGACAGAAGACGCTATTATCTCGAAAGCTATTGATGATAGGGTTGGATTATTTGTCATGTTAGAAGCTTTGAGAAAGAAACCAAAGATTAATTGCGATCTATATCTTACTGCCACAGTTCAAGAGGAAGTAGGACTTAGAGGAGCCAGAGTAATAGTCCCCGTAGTTGAACCCGATTTTGTAATTGCTCTTGAGGGTACTGTTGCTATGGACTTGCCTGGAATTACAGAATACAAGACACTGGCAAATGTAGAAAAAGGACCAGAAATAAGGCTTTCAGACAGGTTTTTGGTAGCGCATAGGCCATTTAGTTATTTTATGATGGATATAGCTAAGAAAAAGAAGATTCCCTATCAAGTTACAGTTAAAAAAGCCGGAAGCACAAATGCTACAGCTATGCAGGTTACAGGAAAGGGAAGCAGAGCCGGTGTTGTTTCTGTCCCAACGCGTTATCTGCACAGCCCAAGTTGTCTCGCTTATAAATCTGATGTTGAAGAGACCATAAAACTCATTTACCATATTATTGAGGGTATTAAGGATTTTAAGATGCAATAAATAGCAATATTCCAGAAAGCCTGCAATATGTTAAATAAAGCGTACGCACTTTCATTCTTATTAATTCTATGTTTCCTCCTAACTGCTGGTTCAAGCAATTCAGAGGTTTCTAAAAATAATCCTGGCAATAAATCAGTCAAATTACCTGATTTAAGCGACGCCAGGTCAATTCTCCTTAATTATCATAGAGATTCTCAAAATATTGATAGATCAATTGAAATTTTGGAAGGCATATTAATACAACAGCCAGAAAATATAGAAGTCTTAAATTTCCTCTCAAGAGTATGGCTTACCTATGGTTATGCCAAGGCAAGAACCAGAGATGATATGGTTATCGCCTTTGATAACGGTGTAAAAGTAGCCAAAAAAGCGCTTAAGGTTGCGCCGAATAATGCGGATGCGCATTTTTTTTATGTTGCCAACCTTGCTTCATTGGGGGATGCGAAAGGAATGTTCAGCTCTCTCTTTATGCTTGCTGAAATAAGAAGAGAGCTAGATTTGATTCTGGAACTTGATCCAAATCATGCTTATGCTCTCGGAATGAACGGAGCTTTGTATCTATTTTTGCCCGGCATTCTTGGGGGTGATATTCAGATATCTGAGATTTATATGAGAAGGGCACTCAGCTTAAATCCTCATATATCTTCCGCGAAGTTTTACCTGGCTTTAAATTTGAAGAAGCAAAAAAGGTTTGACGAGGCAATAGAGGTTTTACATGACCTAGTGAATGATAAAGAACCTTCTTTTTATCCCGATTGGTATTTGAATAGAAAGTATGCAATCGTTCTTATATCTAAAATAAGAGAACAGCAGAAATAACGGGTTTAATTTTTGTCTATTCTCGATAATATTTGCTTACAGAGGAATAATCAATGTATATAGACGATCTATTAGATATTTTTGAAAAAGCTGTTACAAACTATGCTCAGCTTAACAATGCTGAAGTTCTATATTCCTTAAAAATTAGTATTGAATCTAAGAAATATGATCTTCAAGATCAGGGTTTAATTGAAGCGATTTTAAGAGAGGACGAAAAAGAACTTATCGAATCTCTTGTTGAAAGTCTTCAGGAAAGAACTTCAAAACTTGAAGGTGATGAATTGGATAATTTTCTTAATAGTGATGATATAAAAAAAGAGGTGATAAATCTTTTTATCACCTCTTTAGAACATTCTATCAATTATTATTATAACAATGTAATCGGCAAGCACTTCTCAAGCACTTAACCAACCAATTATTATTTTCTTTTACTCATTGGAACATACTTTAGGTTCTTATCACCAAGATAAACCTGTCTTGGGCGGGCAATTCTTCTTTCAGGATCTAAAAGAAGCTCTTTCCACTGAGCAAGCCACCCTGGAGTACGGCCTATAGCGAAAAGCACAGTGAACATTTCAACCGGAATACCCATGCTTTGATAAATCAATCCGGAATAGAAATCTACGTTTGGATAGAGTTTGCGTTTCACGAAGTATTCGTCTTCAAGTGCAATTCTTTCAAGCTCAAGAGCGATATCCAAGTAAGGGTTCTTGCCCGTTACCTGAAATACATCATGAGCGATATCTTTTATTATCTTTGCTCTTGGATCATAGGATTTATAAACCCTGTGTCCAAAACCCATAAGTCTGAATTCGCCGTTCTTGGCTGCTTTGATTGCTTTTGGAATATTATCTTTGTGTCCAATCTCAGCTAACATCTGAAGAACACCCTCGTTGGCTCCGCCGTGAAGAGGTCCGTATAGAGCTGCAATACTTGCAGCTGTTGCTGAATATGGATCAGGATGTGAGCTTCCAACATTACGCATAGCGCTTGTGCTGCAGTTTTGCTCATGATCAGCATGCAGGATAAGGAGCACGTCTATAGCCTTTTCCATAACAGGGTCAGGCTTATACTTAAGCTCTGTCATTTTATACAGCATGTTTAAAAAATTACCTGCGTAGCTTAAGTCATTATCAGGATATGCATAAGGCATGCCCAATGAGTGTCTATAAGCAAAGGCTGCAAGAGTCGGCATCTTAGCTATTAGTCTGTGAATTTGAATCTTTCTTGTATCTTCATCGAAAATATCCTTAGATTCCGGATAAAATGTAGATAAAGCAGCGACGGTACCCATCAGCATTCCCATTGGATGAGCATCATATCTGAATCCGTCCATGAACTTTTTGATGTTCTCATGAATCATCGTGTGGTTCAAGATGTTATCTTCAAAAGTGCTGAACTCTTTCTTGTTAGGAAGTTTCCCATTTAATAATAAGTAAGAAACTTCAAGAAAGTTGCTTTTCTTGGCAAGAACATCTATAGGATAGCCACGGTACATTAGCTCTCCTTTGTCGCCATCAATAAAAGTAACCCTACTTGTACAAGAAGCGGTGTTACTATAAGCCGGATCATAGCTCATCATTCCAAAGTCGCTGTCCTTGACTTTGATCTTCCTCAGATCCATTGCTTTGATAGTGTCATTTTCTATAGGGAATTCATAATTCTTACCTGTCCTATTATCCGTTATACTTAAGGTGTTATTAACCTTAGACTTAGCCACGATATTTCCTCCTTCTTACAGTTAAAATACTGCAATTTATATTGAGTTTGCTTATTTTATAAACTTTACTTTAGGATTAAGGTTCGAAAAAACCCCAATTAGAAATTTCGAACCACAAAAAGGTACCCAAACTATCAGTTTTTTCAAATTTTTAAAAATTATTTTTAAAACCTATCTCCATTCAAGCATTTATGAAACTTTTCTATATAAAATAAGTTACTACTCTTACTATACAAGTTTTATAGGAACCGGTGTAAAACATCCTATGAAAATAAGTAGTGAAACTAATCCCAAAAGTTTTCTTTTCCAGTTTAGATCCGTCTCTTCATACATAGTTGGAGGGTGCCTTGTGCCCATTAGAGTGAGGAGTACTGCCCAAAGAATCCACCCTGGCCATCCTTCGAATATTGGAATACTTTCAGAGAACCAGTTAAATCCGCTTCCTAGTAAATCGTTACCAACTCCAAAGAGAATTTCAGTCCCTATGCCAAATATAAGAAGAAGCGCTATCATGGTAAGAGAAATATATCTGTGAAATTTTTTAGAAAATAAAGCATATGTAATATGCCCGCCATCAAGCTGTCCTGAAGGGATTAAGTTGAGTGCTGTTACAAATAACCCTACCCACCCTGCAAAAGCAACCGGATGGACAAAAAGATCATATCCTTCTGGAATCGGCCCATAGAAAATATCTGAGAAAATACTCATAATAATTGGAGTACCTAATACCAATCCACCTTCCTCAACATGCTTAGACATTTCTACAATAGTCGAAAGCCTTATTCCAATTATTAAAACAGGAACTGTGGCTACGATGCCAGCTAGCGGACCGGCGATTCCTATATCAAAGAGAGCTCTTTTTGTTGATATTGGGGATTTTATCTTAATGAATGCTCCAAACGTACCTATAGGTGAAATAAATGGAGGCGCTGGTATAAAGTATGGGGGAGTGATATCTACTCCATATTTTTTCCCATAGTAATAGTGACCCATTTCATGGGATCCTAAAATAAACAATAGGGCTACTGAAAATGATATTGCGCTTACAATATCACCTCCAAATGAGAGTCCGGTTATAAAAGTTGTAGCAACTGTAAGTAGAAACAGAATTATGTGAATTTTAGACAGTTTCATCAGCAGGGTGTAAAAAATACCTAAATACTAATAAAAGGAAAGCATTTAATGGGAAAAGTAATTATTCTATCTCTATTAGAGCCGGATCGATGGATTCAAGAGTTTCTATCATATATCTCTCAATTTCTGATTTCTTCCGAATATTTAAAATCTTATGCCGTACGGTGTTAAGTATATCTTTGTCAATTCGATTACATAGATAACGGACAGTAGGCACATTTGATGGAGATACGCTTAGCTGATTGTATCCCAATGATAATAAGCTAAGAGCACCCGATGGGGTTCCTGCCAGCTCTCCGCATACGGAGACATCCATTCCCAAGTACTGTGTCTTCAGGTGTACATCATTTAATAATCTGAGCACCGCGGGATGGAAAGCAGAATATAAATGACCCACCATATTTGAATTCCTATCCACAGCAAGCATATATTGAATAAGGTCATTAGTTCCTATGGAAATAAAATCGACTAAATCATTATATTCATCAAGTTGATAAATCATTGCCGGAACTTCCATCATAACACCGAGTTCGGGCAAATCCTCAGAGGCAATACCAATTTCTTTAGCGATATCTTCTATAATGTCTTTAGCTGTTTCTACCTCCCATAAGTTGGTTATCATGGGAAGCATGATTTTAAATTTAAAGCCTTTCTTAGTGGCTAATAGAATAGCCTTTATTTGGTCTTTAAATAAGTCCAGGTATTCCATAGAAAATCTAATCGCCCTTAATCCAAGCAGAGGATTTTCTTCCTTAGGAAAATCAAAATACGGCAGCAGCTTATCAGCTCCTATGTCTAAAGTTCTTACAGTTATATAACCATCAAAGTTTGCAGCCAGGTTTTTGTATATTCTTAACTGCTCTCTGACCTTGGGCCATTTCTGATATTGGGTAAATGCGAACTCGGTCCTAAATAAACCAACATCGTTTATGCCGTATAGTTTTGCTGCCTGAATGTCTATAGGAAAGCCAATATTCGAAGTGAGTTTTACACCGAGCGCTTTTTCTCCCGAAACTTTGTTACCTTCCCTATCGATAACTTCTCTTACTTTAATAATATTTGAATATGTATTTTTGTATTCTGATATAAGGGTGTCGTCAGGGTTCGTAAAAATAAAACCTGTTTTCCCGTCAACGATGAGTTTCTCGCCGGGTCTGATTAGATTGCAAATGTTATCGATGCCGACTACCGCAGGGATGCCTAGTGACTTGGCAATAATTACAGCATGCGAAGTCTCTCCACCCTTTTCTATTACTACTGCTGAAACACTGTTCTTAAATAGCATGGATATAAAAGACGGCCCGATGTCGTTCGCTATGAGTATTGAACCTTCTTCAGGTTCAGCAATATGCGGGTGTCCATGATTGAGTTTTAGCAGGTCATGGAGAATTCTCTCTCCAATGTCACGGAAGTCCTGGGCCTTTTCTCTTAGATATCTATCACTAAGACTTTCAAATTGCTCAGCTATATCTTCGATAGCCTCTACCACCGCTAATTCTGCAGAAACGTTTTTTTGATCAAGCTTTTCAAACATATTGTTGCGAAGGGTTTTGCCTTGTATTACTAAAAGGTGAGCTCTGAATATCTCAATCTCTGCTTTAGAGAGCAGTTTTTCCGTATCCAGAGTTTGAATGAGCTTCTCCAAATCGGCCTCAACATCAGAAAGCGCTTTAAGGATTCGCTTCTTTTCTACTTTGGGGTCAGATTTCTCAGACTCATCACTACTTATTTGCTGAAAAAGACCATGAAAAAGAAACACATTGCCTATGGCTATTCCAGTTGAAACGCCCTTACCCTGATATGTCCGGGTTTCATGTTTTACAATTGACGGGGTCTTTAATCTTTCAAGTCTGTCAGCTACCTCAAGAAGTCCAGCAAGACGGGAAGCTATAATTTCAAATAGCATCTCTTCGGCAGGGTTAATAATCCTTTTTTCTTTTGTTTGACCGACCAATACACCAATACACCTGTTTTGAAGCAAAATAGGCACGCCAATATAACTCTCATATTCCTCTTCGCCTATTTCAGGGAAGTATTTATAGCGTGAGTGCTGTGAAGCTGGCATTACAGTAAGCGGTCGTGAAGTCTCGAAAACAAGACCGGTTAATCCTTCTTTCGGTTTAAGAGTAATAGGGTCTTTTAGCGGATTAACCGATAGGCCCTTTGTTGATCTTAAATATAATTTCTTTTTTTCTTCATCCCATACATATACAGATACGACGTCAAAATGAAGCGAGCTAGCAACTTTGTTTACAACCTTTTTCAAGATTGTATTCAAACCAGTTGATTTGTTTACAAGATCACTGATTTCTTGAACGATTTTTAGATGAAAATCCGCTCTGTCGATTAAATTGCCGGTGCTCATATTAGATTCTTTATCCCAGACCTATGTACGGTGTAAATGATTACTTTCAATTAATGTTATAAGGTTTACTATATATTAATTGGGTCAATCTATTGCCCCTGAATATATTACCGGATAATGGTTAATTTTTATAATCAAATAATCAATCAAGATTCTATACAATTTAGTATCTGATGGTAAGATTTGTTATAATTTAGCAATTATTCTACCTCAAATGTCGATTTTTCACCTATCGGATAGGGCTTAATAACAAAAAGGGAAATAAATCATGTCTCAAAATGAAAATAATAAGCAATTTAGGGTTGCAGTAATTGGATCTGGTCCAGCAGGCTTTTATGCTTGTGAACATTTGTTCAAAAGGAAGGAGCACAATTTTTCAATTGATATGTTTGATAGACTCCCTACTCCGCATGGCTTGGTTCGTTCCGGAGTAGCCCCAGACCATCAGAAAATAAAGTCTGTAACCAGAGTTTATGACAAAATTGCTTCAAATGAAAATTTCAGATTCTTCGGTTTGGTTGAATATGGCAAACACATAACCATTGATGATTTAAAAAGGCATTACCATATAATAATTTTTGCTACTGGAGCTCAAACAGACAGAAAAATGAATATCCCGGGAGAAGACTTAGAAGGTAGTCATACTGCAACAGAATTTGTTGCCTGGTATAACGGGCATCCCGATTATAAGGACTATAATTTTGATCTCTCCAAAGAGAAAGTTGCTATAGTTGGCGTTGGTAATGTAGCTGTGGACGTAGCCCGCATTCTATGCCGGACTGAAGCAGAATTGATGGAGACCGATATTGCTGACTATGCGCTCGAAGCTCTTAAAGAAAGCAAGGTAAAGGAAGTTTACTTGTTGGGCCGCAGGGGTCCTGCTCAAGCAGCTTTTACAAACCCTGAGGTCAGAGAACTTGGAAACTTAGATGATGCTCATGCAATAACGCAAATTGAAGAAGTGGAGCTTGATGAATTTACAAAAGAATTATTAGAAAAGGAAGAAGACCGTTCGCTAGTTAAGAAAATCGAAATATTAAACTCATACTCAGAAGACATCGAGTTTGAAAAATCAAAAAAGCTTCACATACGTTTCTTAGTTTCACCTGTTGAAATAATAGGCAATGAAGAAGGTAAAGTGAAGGCCATAAAGCTTGTGAAAAATGAACTCTATATGACAGACGATGGAAGCTTAAGAGCAAGAGCAACAGATGAAACCGAAGTGCTAGATGTAGGTTTGGTATTTCGCTCTATTGGATATCATGGAGTTCCGTTGCCGGAAGTGCCTTTTCATGAAAAATGGGGTGTAATACATAACCAAAAAGGACGTGTCATAGACTCTGAAACTCAACTGCATGTTCATGGTATGTATTCGACAGGATGGATCAAGCGAGGCCCAACCGGGGTTATTGGAACCAACAAATTGGACTCAGGTGAAACTGTAGATTGTATTATAGAGGACATAGAGTCAGGCAGTTTATTATCGCCTGAAGCAGCAGACCCAAGACATATATCAGATTTGATAAACGAGCGTCAGCCGCAACACTTCTCTTATGAGGATTGGCTCCGATTAAATGAACTTGAAATTTTAAAAGGACAGGAACAAGGTCGACCTCGAGTAAAGTACACAAGTATTGACGATATGCTGAAAGCAGTTAAAAAAAATAGCCAGTAAACCAATAGTAATGAATTTCTCTAAGTTGCTATTTTTGGAGTTAAGCTCAGTTTTTTTCTCAGAGGGTCTACTTTCTGAACGAGCAACTTGATATTCCTGCTCTCATCTAAATTAAAGTTTGACCCAAGTAACACTGGAATCTCAAACAGATAATCTGGTAAATATACACTAGCTCTTGAGTCGTTTATTGAGCTTATAATCCCATCAATTTCGGTTCCCTCTAAATTCTTCAGATGTTTATAAACCCAGTATTTTTCTCTATTTCGTTCAACCATCTTTTTGTCTCGAATTCCAATTTCTATTTTCGGGTAAAGATTCTCCAACTCATCCTCACTATATGACGGCTCGTCGTTTTCCAATGTTGAAACAATTTGTCTTTGTATTATCAGGTCTGCGTAGCGTCTTATAGGGGACGTTGCTTGAGCGTAAACATCAATCCCTAACGATAAGTGTGGCGCTGGGTCAAGACCGACTCTCGGAGCTCTTAAGTATTTGACTACATGTAGAGCAAATAAGGGATCACTCTCATCATATGATCTTGCATCTTCTGAAATCGGCTCAGGCTGAGACCTGAATATTCCGGGGATCTTGTTGTCTTTAAGATACTTACCTGCCATACGGTTCATAAGGATCATAAATTCTGCAATAACCCTATGAGCAACAGAGTTCATATAGTTTTTCCTGATGGTGATATTAGAGTCTTTATCTATGCTAATTTTGAGCTGCGGAAGTTGTATTATTAGAGCTCCAGCTTCTAATCTCTTAGCTCTTAAACTGTCGGCTATTTGCTTTATTTTATTGCCCAGCGGATCTAAACCAAAATATTCCGAGGCTTTTTCGTAGCTGATATTCTCTCTAACTAATATTTTAGAGTTCGTAAATCTATAGCCTTTTAATTTCAAGTTACCATCAAAATTAACAAGCAGAGAAAGAGCTTTGCGCTGAGTTCCTTCTACTAAGCTCAGCCGTTGTTCTATTAACTCAATGGGAAACATGTGGATATGGTGCTCTGGTAAGTATACGGTCTCACCTCTTCTGATAGCCTCATCGTCCATTGCGCTCCACTTGGGCACATATTGCGCTACGTTTGCTATGTGTATACCGATTGTAATTCCATCATCTGTTTTCTCAACAGAGATGGCATCATCAATATCCTGTGTGTTCTCATCGTCAACGGAAAAGACTTCTAAATGCGTAAGGTCTTCAAGATATTCATCAGAAAATGGCTCCTCAAGTATTTGCTCTACCTCTTCAACCACTTTTTGCGGGAAATCTTGAGTAATCGAAAACCTTTTCATTAAAGGGTCTTCATCCTCATGCCATGACCCGGTTTTGATTAAGAATTCTATAGCGCCTTCAACATCCTTAATTCCAATTTCTGATAAGAATGATTTTGATTCACCTGCTCTATTATATTTATCCAGATAAATTACATAGTTTTTGATAAGGTCAATGTAACCTATAGGATCAAAATCTTCTTTTAGGTTGCTACCGTTGCCTGAGATTACTTTTTTAGCCCATATAAGCGCCTGTGCACGTTCTTCTTCCCTTCTTTTTTGTGTCTCTTTTTTAGCAATTAATTCTTTGACTTCTGAAGCCTCTCTTGCTATGTAACCAACTTCACCCCTCTTAAAATAAATATCATTTTTATCTACAGCCCAGAATAATGCTAAAGTGTCTTCGTTTGACTTGTCTAAGTCTCCAAAATAGAGATCTTCTATATCCTTAAATGTGATCTCAAAATCTTCATTCCTAAGACACTCCCATAAGGTATTCAAATCTAATTTATCTTTTGCTTCTTCAAGATTCCTTCTAACTTCCCTTAACTTAAGTTTTTTTTCAGCTTGTGTGAAATTACCTTCAATTCTAATCCCTGAATTATAAGCTATCTTATCTAAATCTATAGGGATATCTTTTCCCTCTTCTGAGAATATGCTTGCCTTGCTTCCAATAGCTTCATTGTAAATTGCAAAGGACGGTTCTTTTCGCTTTCTGAACAATATCAGTTCGTTAGTTGAAGGAATTTTGATTGTCATTAGGTCTGAGTGTTTGTTATTATTAAGAAGATTTTACTATCCTTACGGGAACTATTCTAACACAGGGTACAAATCTTTCATTCAAGCGGGATAAATTACGGGGCTTTATTCCTAAATTGAGTTAATTCTTCCAATAACCAGTCTTGAGATTTTATAGGATTATTTCCATCACAGTATATTAGATAGAAATTGCCGCTCATTGTGCTTTTAGTTCCGGAATATTCTATAAACTCTTCAGTATTGGTTATCTGATCTCTGAAATGCTTGTACTTTCGTTTAATATGTTTAGAGGCCTCTTTGCCATCATATTTCTTTCCGTTTCTCTCAAATGCGCAAGCTGAAGTTTCAATAAATTCGAGCAAATATTCTACTTCGGGTTTTTGAGACTCTGGGACATCTGCCAACACATTTGCGTCGTCAATTAATAGACATGAAACCAAAATAAACATATATATTGCTATTGATTTAATCATACTCATAAGTATTCAAGCGCTATCTCTGAATATCAAGCAATTATTGCGCTGAAAGAGAGGACTTATATTCCATGGCAACTTTTACAAAGTCTCTAAATAGTGGATGGGGCTCAAGCGGGGTGGACTTAAACTCGGGATGGAACTGACAACCTACAAACCAGGGGTGATTATCAAGCTCTATCATTTCTACGAGTTCCTCATCAGGAGAAAGCCCGCTAAAAATAAGACCATTATTTGATAATGTCTGACGGTAGGAATTATTTACTTCATATCTGTGTCTATGTCTTTCTGAAATCTTATCTGCAGCGTAGGCAGCCTGGGCTAGTGTATCTCTTCCCAAAACACATGGATAAGCACCTAGTCTCATTGTTCCGCCCATATCATTGAGATCCCGCTGATGCTCCATCAGATCTATTACCGGGCTGACGATGTCATCTGAGAATTCAATTGAATGAGCATCTTTAATGCCGCATATATTTCTTGCAAACTCTACCACAGCCATCTGCATACCTAGGCATATTCCGAAAAAAGGAACTTTTTGCTCACGTGCAAATCTTATGGCTTCGATCTTTCCTTCAAACCCCCGTTTACCAAATCCTCCAGGAACGAGTATTCCATGTACGCCATCTAAGAGTGATTCGACCCCTTCAGATTCTATGTCCTCTGAATCCACATATTTTATTTGAACACTTGATTCATTTGCCATTCCTCCGTGATCCAGAGCTTCATGAAGGCTTTTATATGAGTCTTTTAGACTTACGTATTTTCCAACGACTCCTATAGTCACATCGGACTTAGGATTTTTAAATTTCTCGGCAATATTAACCCAGTCTGAAATATCAGGTTTCTTTGTCCACATTTTTAAATAATCGATAATAATTTGATCTAATTTCTCTTGATGCAGAAATATGGGAACTTCATAGATTGATCCTACATCTATTGCAGTAATTACAGCTTCGTTTTTTACATTACAGAAGAGCGCAATTTTCTCTTTTAATTCCTGGGGCAGGTGTCTTTCTGTTCTACAGAGCAGGATATCAGGCTGTATACCTATTTGAAGGAGCTCTTTTACGCTATGTTGAGTGGGTTTTGATTTGAGCTCGCCTGCTGCAGCTAAGAAAGGAACATAAGTAAGGTGTACAAAAAGAGTGTTCTCTTTTCCCAAATCAGTCCTAAGCTGTCTTACGGCTTCCAAGAAAGGAAGACTTTCAATGTCTCCTACAGTACCGCCAATTTCTACTATTACTACATCGTTCTCGTTTGCTACTGCTAAAACACGTTCTTTTATTTCATCTGTAATGTGAGGGATTACCTGGACAGTTTTGCCTAAGTACTTTCCTTCTCTCTCTTTGGATATTACTGAGTTGTATATCCGTCCGCTAGTGAAGTTATTTTTCTGAGAGAGGTTTGAATGAGTAAAACGCTGATAGTGACCGAGATCAAGATCTGTTTCAGCTCCGTCATCGGTTACGTATACTTCACCGTGCTGAAGAGGGTTCATAGTTCCGGGGTCGACGTTAATATATGGATCTAATTTCTGAAGCGTTACCTTTAATCCCCTACTTTCAAGTAGAGCGCCGATAGAAGCGGCAGCTAGCCCTTTTCCCAAGGACGACATAACACCACCGGTTACAAATATAAATTTTGTCTTTTCCAACTAACTAAAAACCTCAGAAATTTAATGACTTTTAAGGCGGGACCGTGCAGGTCTTTATTAATATATTCAAAAGCGGACAATGTTGCAATACTAAAATAGGATATTTTTTTATAAATAGAAAAAATATCTCAGTTACTTTCTCTGTAACTCCAATTTAAGCTTTTTAAGCGCATTTGCCCTGTGGCTGATTTGGTTTTTAATTTGAGGATCTACTTCAGCCATTGTTTTATCTCTATCGGGTAAACAAAAGACCGGGTCGTAACCGAAACCACCCTCACCTCTTGGCTTATTAAGAATTTCTCCCTCGCAAAATCCTTCAACAACTAATTCCTCTCCATTAGGATCAACTAAGGCTAATACACATACAAACCTGGCATTTCTATTGGTATTGTCTCCGAGTTCTTTTAACAATTTCTCTATATTGGTCTTATCAGTAGCGCCTTCTCCTGAATACCTAGCGGAATAAACGCCCGGACGTCCGTCTAAAGCATCTACCTCGAGTCCAGAATCATCCGCCAGAGTTGCCTTTCCTGTATATTCAGCAATTTCACGGGCTTTTTTAAGCGCGTTGTCTCTGAAAGTTGATCCATCTTCTACAACTTCCGGAGGAGAATCAATATCACTTAATGAGATAATACGATCAAATACGCCATCTAAAAGTTTTGAGAATTCTCTAATCTTTCCTTTATTACCTGTAGCAAGCACGACCTCGTTTATCATCTTTATTCTGCCAGCACCTCTTTTTGTTTTTTAATAAGCTCCTTAATACCTTTTTCTGCAAGCTTGACCATTTCTGTGAGCTTGTTTTTACTAAACGGCTTGCCCTCAGCAGTTCCCTGCACTTCAACAAGTAGCCCGGCCCCTGTCATGGCGACGTTCATATCCACCTCGGCTCCTGAATCCTGCTCATAGTCTAAATCAAGAGCGAGTTTATTGTCTATAATCCCTACACTAACGGCAGCAATAAAATCAGTTATAGGGTTTTCTTTAACAAATCCTTCTCTTACGAGATACAAACAAGCTTCAGATAAAGCTACAAAACCGCCCGTAATAGAAGCTGTCCGGGTTCCTCCGTCCGCTTGAAGCACGTCACAGTCAATTGTTATTGATCTCTCTCCTAGCTTATCAAAATCAATTACAGCTCTTAGCACACGGCCAATTATTCTCTGGATTTCATGGGACCTACCACCGATCTTTCCTCTCACTCCGTCTCTTCTAATTCTTTCCATTGTTGACCTAGGGAGCATAGCGTATTCTGTTGTTACCCAACCTGTTCCCGTGTCTCTTAAGAATGGAGGTACACTTTCCTCAACTGTTGCAGTGCATAGAACCTTGGTATCACCCATTTCAATTAGAGCTGAACCCTCTGCGTTTTTCATCACGCCCCGTGTGATTTTAACCGATCTTAACTGATCCCATTTCCTTTTCTTAGTAGCCATTAGTTGCCCCTTTTTGAAAATAATCCCGAAATAATACCATAACTCTACTTAATAACTTAGTTTGTATAGATTTTTATTGTTCTAGGTTATACTGGCATTAATAGCTAAGTTTTAGAATATTCTGGAGGGATTTAAAATATGCTGTCTTCTGGAATGCAGCCCAACAAAACCGATCTTCATCCAATTATGCCTCTCTATCTGGTCATATTAGTTGCATTTGCCGGTTATGGGCTCATGGTGTCGATATTTATTCCCATGTTGATGCATGACACTGGTTTTTTTGACGAGTCGGTCTCCTCATCAACTAGAGGTATTTACGGGGGAATACTATTGGCATTATATCCCCTGGGTCAATTTATAGGGGCCCCTGTTATTGGATCACTTGCAGATAAGTTCGGAAGAAAACGAGTACTTACAATATCGCTCATATTCACTATCTTATTCTATTTAGTAATCGCCTATTCAATAGATATAAAATTTCTTTGGCTCTTGATGGGAGCTTGTTTTCTGGCCGGACTTACAGAATCAAATGTAGCGATTTGTCAGAGCTCAATAGCTGATATAAGTACGGAAGAAGACAGAGGAAGATTATTTTCATACCTGTATACAGCTATGAGTCTAGGTTATTTTGTTGGTCCTTTAACAGGTGGACAGATAGCTGTTCATTTTAGCCTTTCTACTCCTTTCTGGCTAATTACAGTCTTGTTAGTATTTGTATATATATGGGTTTGGATAAGTTTTCACGATCCTTTTGTACCGGATAGAAATAAGAAGATAAGTTATTTTAAAACCTTTACAAATCTTGCCACCGTATTTACAGATCTTCCTATTAGAAGGATTTATTTGGTTAACTTTTTTATATATTTTGGAGTATTTGGTCTTGCTAGGGTGATCCAAATTTATCTTGTCGATGAGTGGAATTTTGGAATAGACAAAGTGACTCTCTATATTGCTGTATTATCAGGAATTTGCGCTATCTCAAATATGTTCTTTTTCGCTCCTATATCAAAACGTTTTAGTCTAAAGGCAATCAGTATATGGACATCAACTATAGGAGGGATAATGATATTAATTATTGTTATTCCTAAATCAGAGGTCTCTATCTGGTTTACTTCTATTCCCGCATTTTTTATATTGGTTTGGGCGATTTCCGCATGCGGCGCCTACATTTCAACCCTTGTAAGCCCAGAGCGTCAGGGAAGAGTTTTGGGCAACAATTTAGCTCTACAGGTAGGAGCTGAATCAATAGGAGCCGCAATCGGAGGATTTCTCGCTGCCATATTTGTCCCACTACCTATACTTGTTTATGGTGTAGTTACAATATTAGGCGGCCTGTTGCTTATAACTTACAACAAACCTAAACAAACTGATTCACCTTCAGAAGGAGATTAACTGGATGCTTTCTGCAGGAATGCAATCAAATAAAACTGACCTTCATCCCCTAATGCCGCTTTATTTAATTATTTTTGTTGCGTTCATAGGGTACTCAATGATGGTCACGCTCTTCGTACCGATGCTGATGCACCCACATGGTTTTTTGGACGATTCTGTTGTGCGCTCGACCCGGACAATTTATGTAGGAATCTTACTGGCTCTATATCCCCTCGGCCAGTTCATAGGAGCTCCGGTGATAGGTTCTTTTTCCGACCGCTACGGGAGAAAACGTATTCTTTCCATATCACTCTTTGTAACAATATTCTTCTATATCATTATCACGTATTCACTGCAAATACATTCTCTATGGCTGCTAATGGTTTCTTGTTTCCTTTGTGGTTTATCGGAGTCAAACGTAGCGATTGCTCAAAGTGCAATAGCGGATGCTTCGACACCTGATGACCGTGGCAGGCTTTTTGCGTATCTCTATGCTGCAATGAGCCTCGGGTATATAATGGGACCTTTAGTAGGCGGTCAGATAGCAGTTCATTATGGCTATGCTCCTCCTTTCTGGATCGTTGTCGGACTCTTGGTTTTAACATATATATGGATTCTAGTGAGCTTTCACGACACATTCGTTCCTGACACAAGTAAACCTATAAACTATTTTAAAACATTTACTAACTTAACCACTGTCTTCACCGATCTTCCCATAAGAAGAGTCTATATGATAAATTTCTTTCTTTTTCTCTCAACTTACGGATTTTGGCGAGTTATTCAGATATACATGGTAGATAAATGGAATTTTAACGTTGGAGAGGTTACTTTTTATTACTCATATCTTGCCGTTACTGCTGGAATTGCAAACATGTTTTTATTTGCTCCTATTTCCAAAAAACTTGGCCTGAAATGGTTTATTATAAGTTCAGCAGTGTTAGGCGGGTTATTTGTAGTTGCTATTGTAGTTCCCAGTTCTGAAGTCTCTTACTGGTTCACTGCTGGGCCTGCATCTCTAATTTTGGCAATGACTGTTGCAGGATGCGGGGCTTACATTTCAACACTTGTGGGTCCTGAGCGCCAAGGTCGAGTGCTTGGTAACAATCTTGCTCTTCAGGTTGGAGGGGAATCGTTAAGCGCATTAATTGGAGGCTTTCTAGCTGCAATTTTAATTCCCCTTCCCCTTATTGTATATGGCGTAGTGACAATTTTGGGTGGACTGTTGCTAATCACTTATAAGAAGCCTAAGGATACAAATTAGTTATGAATGTTATAAGAGTGGCAGCGGTTCAGATGTCACCCACAGGTGACCGAGAGAAAAATCTCGAAACTGCAAATAAGCTTATGATCAAAGCTGTCAAAAA
>Ga0209633_10001953_pt1 | contig 20448 bp, 19 predicted proteins | sample Cruoilmetagenom1_FD_187290 | JGI IMG/M metagenome (GOLD analysis project Ga0209633, IMG submission 187290) | Oil polluted marine microbial communities from Coal Oil Point, Santa Barbara, California, USA - Sample 1 (SPAdes) (version 2) | ecosystem: Environmental > Aquatic > Marine > Oil seeps ... | reverse complement strand
AATCCGTATATTTGGCAGTAAGAGAAGCTACCAAAAAATGGTCAATGCCTATTAGAAATTGGGGGCTAATTTTAAATCAGTTTTTAACCATATATGATAAAAGGGTCAGACTTTAATTTATAAAACCTAACCCAAGTTATTTTTAACTTACACACTTTATAAGATAGTGTCATAAAAATAAGTTTTACTTTGATCTTCCAACTTCCAACCTCAGTTTTTATCACCATTTACGTTTTTTATTAAGCTCAGCTTCTTCTTTTGCATATTCTTCTTCAGGAATTACTTTTAAAAATGAAGGATGTTGTTCAATGGCAAATTGCAACTGTTCAACTATTTTTTCGACTGAATCGTTTTCATAATCGATTTCTAAGGGTTTCTTAATCACCATAGATTGTAAGACGCCTCTTTTTTTTACCTGCAACCCCTTTTTATCAAAGGCTCTTCTAAACCCATCTATCACAATAGGAATAACAATGGGTTTATTCTTTTTAATAATATGAGCGGTGCCTCTTCTAATTGGTTTAAACGGTGTAGTAGTACCTTGTGGAAAAGTAATCAACCAACCATCGTTTAAGGCTTTGCCAATATTACTAACATCAGACATTTTCACTTGCCTGTTTACATCTTCACCTTTACTTCGCCAAGTTCGTTGTATAGATACAGAACCTACATAAGAAAGAATTTTTGGTAACAAACCAGATTTCATAGTTTCGGCCGCTGCAACATAATAGATATTCAACTTAGGTTGCCATAGGTAGCCTACATTTTTTATAGAATCAACTCTACCTTTTAAAGAAGCATTAAATACATGTACCATTGCGACAACATCGGCAAAATAAGTTTGATGATTTGAAACGAATAAAACTCCTGTTTCGGGCAAATCTCTAATAATTTCAGAACCTTCAATTTCTAATTTATTAAAACTTTGATAGCGCTGATGTGTAATTAAGGCTAATATTCGTATCAAAAATTTCTTAATGAACAAAGCATTACCAAAAGGATCTTGTTTGTATAATTTCATAAAAGGTCAATTGATTAGGTCAAACAAACATACAAAAAGATAGCTGTTATGCTAATTTTATAAGGTCTTTAATTTCACTTAACATCATTGCTGTTGCACCCCAAACAGTATAATTGTTTAATTTAAAGCACGGTACATCAATATTTTTCATATAAGAAGTAGTTAAGTTTTTTGAAGTAACAAAATCATCATTCAATAGATCAGCTAATTTTATTTCTATTAATTTTTCAACTTCATTATTTGTGTTAAAGATAGGAGTAGTGTCTACAATTCCCATAAATGGTGTTACCCAATAATTACTAGGTGGTATATACGTTTTGGTTAATTCTCGAAAAATTGTCACGTCGTTTTTTAAAACACCAATTTCCTCTTCAGTTTCGCGCAATGCAGTAAATAAAAGATTTGCATCATTCTTTTCTTTTTTACCTCCGGGCAAACTAATTTGCGCAGAATGCACTCCGTTATAACTTGCTCTCAGCATTAATAAGATCTTGGTATTGAAATCCTTATCAGGATAAAATAATGCCAACACAGCAGATTCTTTGGGCTTTTTTTCTTCAATTTTTTTTAAAGAGTACGTCTTTCTAAGCTCAGGAGCCATTTTGAATTGCGAAGTTAATCCACCTAAAGGCAATTCTTTTAATTTAGAAATCTGTGTTAAGAAGAAGTTGAAATCCATTAAAATTTTTGCTTTAAATTCAGTTGAGTAAAATTATGAAAATGTTCAGATATTACTCACGTCTTTTTTATTTTTTAAATAGAAGTTCAAGATGTGCTTTGCAGTTCCTTTAATTAAATACTCCAAATCTCACATCTTCATTTGATTCTTGTGAATTTAATTTTAAGACAGACGAAGGCTAATAGAAATATATTGAATTTTACAATAATATCTATCCATTAGAATACGATAAGGGAGCTATATAATACATGCCTGTAAAATAATAAGGTTCATTTGTTTTTTTTATGATGCCCGTGACTTCTATTTTTAATTGTTTTTTTAACCTTGTTTTGGTTGTATTAGGTACAACACTTTCACCTAAAACAATATTAATATTTACATTGCTTAATCGTTTTTCTAATGTTTTTACCTTGGTAGATAGTGAAGTTTTAATTTGCTCTTTTAAACGATTAACATTTGTAAGTAAGTCAAAATCGGTTTCCCAAATTTCACTACCAAAACTATCATCATGTTTATATTCTTTAAAGGCTGTAGTAATAATAATACTTATATATTGAGAAATAGAATCGTGTAATGTAATTTTTTTCAAGTCTTTTTGTTCGAAAAAACTTTTAAAATTAAACGGAACTTTATAATAACTTTTATGCATATTATTACCTTTTAAGTATTATTTAAATACCAATCTATCATTTTTCAATGAAACATTAATTATTTTTGATTTTGGTACCTTGTTCGATACAATCATTTTTGCCAATGGTTTTTTCAACTCACTTCGAATAATTGCTTTTAACGGTCGAACACCATATTTCGGTGAGAAACCTTTGAGTGCTAAATGCTTTTTTACTTCATCCGTTAAGGCCAATTTAAAACCTAATTTTTTAGTAAGATTTAACAACTCTTTTTTCAAGTGTAAATCGAAAATTTGCGGAACAAATTGTTTCGTAATAGGTAAAAACGGAACAATTTCAGTTAATCTTCCTAAAAATTCAGGTCTAAAATAATTAGACATTATATCTAATAAATCGTTTGTTGAAGGAAGTATATTTTTTTCAGTAGACGAGATGATATATTCTGACCCTATATTAGAAGTAAATAGTATAACAGCATTAGAAAAATCACCTTCCTTTCCGAGTCTGTCATGGATAGTTCCTTCATCTAATATTTGAAGAAAAACATCAAAAACTGATTGGTGTGCTTTTTCAATTTCATCGAATAGTACGATAGCATATGGTTTTTGACGAATTTTATTCACTAAAACCCCACCTTCTTCATAACCTACATACCCTGGAGGAGCTCCATATAACAAAGCAGCCGAATGTTCTTCTTTAAATTCAGACATATCAAAGCGGATAATAGCTGTTTCATCTCCGAATAAAAATTCAGCCAACGCTTTCGCTAATTCAGTTTTTCCGGTTCCGGTAGGACCTGAAAAAAAGAACGATCCGATAGGCTGACCAGCTTTCGATAGTCCTGATCTCGACTCTACAATAGCATCAGAAACAGATTTAATAGCAAAATCTTGACCTATGACTCGTTTTTTTAATGTCTCTTCTATTTGTAATAATCGATCTCTTTCTTCAACTTTTACTTTTCCTGCCGGAATACCTGTAATTACAGATACCATAGTTGCTACATCTTCTTGCGAAAGCTCATCATTACTTTCTTTACTAATCGCTTCTAAATGATTTAAGAGATCAGAGATATGCTTCTTTTTTATTTTACTGTCAGAATTCTCAGATAAACCAGCTTGGTCTACTTTTTCTAATACCAAGAGGCTTAATGTATTTTTTATATCGGTATATAACCAATCCAATTCTTTAATTAAATTATCTTTTTTTGTTACCTCTTTTTCAATTTTTATGAGTCTATTTTTGAATATTTCTAAATCACTTTCTAACGATTGATTTGAGATAGTTACAGCCGCCATTGTTCTATCTAAAAGATCAATAGCAGAATCAGGTAAACTTTTTTCTTTTAAATAGCGTTTTGCTAGGCGAATGGATTCTTTTATGGTAGTATCATTAATATCTAACTTGTGGTGACTTTCATATTCTTCGGCAACACTTTTTACAATTCTAAAACATAGATCAAAAACAGGTTCATCTAATACTAGGGGTTGAAATCTTCTTTCAACTGTACTGTCAGAGGCTATATTTTTTCTATAACCATCAATGCTCGTCGTTCCTATAAAGGTAATATCTCCTTTAGAAAGTTCATCTTTTATAAGATTTGCAGTATTTGCACTTGCGGTATCGCTATCAAAAAGAACATGAATGTCATCGATGAAAAATATAGGCTTTTCAAAACCTTTCAAAGCCGAAAAAATTGCTTGAAGTCGATCTTCAACTTCTCCTTTATAAGAAGCTCCTGCAAATAAAGAAGGAATATTTAGTTCGTAAAAATTAACTAGTTCAAGTTGAGTTAGTATTTTTTTATTATAAACTAAATGTATAAACTTATTGATTAATGCCGTTTTTCCTACTCCTGATTCGCCACTTAGAATTACATGAGGCTTAGATTTTCTACTTAAAATCTCGGCCATTAATTTAAGCTCTTTGTCTCTATTAAATATATCCTTATAAATTTCTTCTTTTACTAGGTCTATTTTATTGATGCAATAACTAGCTAACACGTCGCTATTCTTTTTATGCTGAGCAGGTGGTAAAATAGGACTATCGGATGCTGAATTTCCTTTTGTGACAGCTGTTTGTTCTAACAATGTAGTGTGCGTCGTTGGTAATGTCTTTAATTGATCGTAAGAAAAACCTACACCTGGTGTAATAGCCGCAATAAAAACCGATAATAAGTCTACATGTTCTCCTTCTAATCTATCAGCGATGCTTACAGCTTCTTCTAATATCGCTGTTACGTTACTATCGCCTTCTGTTGTAATTGTGTTTTTAGAAGATTTTGGGTAATTCTCGATATGTACTTCAGCCCATTCCTCAATATAGTATACATCAACATCTAAGTTGTGAAGATACCTTAGCAAGCCAAAATCTTTATGCAATAACGCTTTGACGAGGTGAGCAGGTGAGAAATTGGCATTTCGATGTTCTTTTGCTATCTTTTTAGCAATATGTATTACTTTGTCTATATCATCAAGCATTAAGCGATATTTTTTTAATTTCTATTTAAGCGTTTAGAAAGTTCTAAAGCTCTTTCTAGTTCTTCAATATCTTTTTCATATTCTTGAATGGTTTCATTCAATTTATCGATTTGTTTTTTAGAACTCTCAATTTTTTTAACCACGCTTTTAGCATCTAAAAGCCGTTTGTAATTCAACACCATATCGTCATATAGCTTATGATTTTTTAATGAATCTTTAGGTATTCGTCTTCTCAAATCAACTAAATCAGTGTTAATAGATTTTTCTATGAAAAAATATCCTTCAGTTGCCTTATCTAAGGAGTCTATAGCCTTGTTAAGTATTTTTAATTCATTTGAAAAACGCACTTGATAATTCAATTCATATTGAACCTGTTTATTCTCTTTTCTTAAAATGGCATTTTCTTTCCAAGGTAATTTATTGTTAAAAAATAGTCCTAACATTAAAGTGCCTACCGTAATAATTAACATTAATAAGAATAAAAGAAAAGAATTTCGTCGTTCTTTTTTATTTAAAATTTCCATATAATTATTTTAATCAGTCAAAAAGGTTGGTGAATTATCATTACCTCTTACTATGTTTTCATTTACAAAAATACCTGAGTCTTTCTTTTTACCGATATAATCGATTTCAGTTAAAATAGCAAATAGTTTATCTAGGGTAAACATAAATTTATTGACTACTTCTAGTGATAAATTAATGTCAAAATGTTGGTATTCTAAATTGATGGTTTTTGTAAATAAATTCTCATAGTCACCACCAGTTAGATCTGTCCATTCACCAAAATACATCAGTAACATTTCTTTATTTTCGGGTGATGAAGAGTCAATATGATTTTTCATTACACGTGCCATACTTGTAATGATGTCAATTACTTTTTTAGGACTATTATAATGTTTTTCGGAAACAAGATGTGTTATGTTTACACCTAAAAAGTTAAGTAGTTGTGTACTTATAATATGAATGATATCAGCAATAGGGTTTGAATGTTCTTCCGTTATTATTTTTTGTACTATTTTAACAGAGCTACGTTCCATCTTTTTAAGGAAAGTGTCCGTATAAATATAAAAATCAATTAATCTTGGGTCGGCAGCAATAGTTGTACATGGTGCGATATAGCTATTATTAACTTCCCATAAATCATTTTCCTTTTTAATTTTTGCAATCGGAATTTGAAAGGGTACTACACCAGAATTTGCTATATTTTTTATATCAACAAAAGAGAATAGGAAAGAGTTATTCAAATAAGGAGATCTTGGAGGAACCTCTTCTAAATTCTGCTCACCAAATGCTGTATTTTGATTTGGGTTTTGAGTGATCATTATATAACCTTCTTCTATTTTTTCATCAACGATATCTTGAAAAGGTAAATTTTGATCAACATTTAATGTTTTAGAATTTATTTCAATTCGTGCACCATTCGGGGCAATACCTCTCAATCGCTGAATTGAAATATTTATATTTTTATGCACATCTATATTAACGCTGTATTCATGACTTTGCGATAAATGAGAAGACACTAATCCATAATTATCTTTTTTTAGAAAAATGCTCGTAGTATCCTTTACAATTTCTTGTGCATAGTTTTGTAAATCATTAAAATGATCTTTAGAAATTTTCATTCCATCAATCCAATTTACCCTAAAATGTTTAATATCTTCTATCATAATTTGTTAATTATTTTGTTCTTCAGAATTGGTACTTTCTTCTACTACTATTCGTTGACACATGATGCTGTCATTATCTTTTAAGTTATTATTTTCTACAGTCCATTCACTGTCAATACGTTTTGATTTTGAATACCATTTAGGTTTTGAATAGAAACACCATCCATATGGATCTTGACTTTTATCAATTATTTTTACCGTTTGACCGGGATGTTTTTCATTATATTCTATGATGAAGAAATAAAATAACCTTCCAAAATTCATATTTTTAGGTGCTTTTACTTTAAACTTCGTTAAATGAGGTTCGTTATCATCTTTATAAAAGAATAAATTTAACACGATCATGTTTTTAAATTCATTGATACTTGCAATTTGATATTTTTTAGTTAACGGATAATACCATTTGTCATAGATAGCTATAGGTATTGAAATAGATGTATTATAAAGTATATATACTAGGGTAGGGAAGACAAAAGCTAAAACTGTTACATAAAAATCAAAAAGGTAAATGAAATCATTATTATATGCTATCAATAAAGACAATGAGATTGTTAAAAAAAGCGATGTAATAATGGCAAGAATAATTTCTACATGTATCTTTTTTGTTTTAAGCGAATTAAATACTGTTTTATAAAGATAGACATGAATGCTTCCAGTAATTAAGAAAAATACATTTAATGCAATGTACCGGTACATTATTGTAGTTTGTTTTAAATTATAAATTATCAGAAAAAAGATTGCGGTAGCAATAGCATTTAAGAGTACATAATATAAAAACTTTTTTCGAACTTCTTTAAATCCTTTTACCTTAGCGGAAAAAAATCCGATAGCAATCAAACATATAATCAATGTAATTAACATTGGAAATAATGCTTCAGGCGAAAAAAGGTATTTAAGGTATCTTTTCATAGTTTATTTTTTATGCTAATTTTGTTGAAATGCTCATTCTTCCTGTATACGGTTTGTCATCTAAAACAAACGCTTGTTTTGAAGGAGAAATGGTGAAATTTATTTCAAAATCGTTTTCAAATGGGATGGTAAAGTTCAAAAATAAGGATATTATTTTATTAATTCGACCATTATCGAAATAGTCAGTTATATTATTTAATTTTTTTATGTTATTTATGGTGAAAATATACTTTTTTAAATAAGTAATGTTTGATGCTTTTAAAGCAAAATTGTCACCAAGGCGAAGTTCATTGTCTACGGCAGAAGTATCATTGATATATAGAGGCGTTTCGGTAATGGTAATCTTTTCATTAAAGATATGCTCTAACATATAAGAAATAGCTTCAATATTACCTGAAATTTTATGAATAAATGGAATAAATTTAAAAACTTTAGCCATTAAATCATAAGGTAAATTTTCGTCAATATCCCATATTTTATTAAGTAAGATTAGAAATTCACGATCACCTAATGCACTTGTTATATCTGCTTCTTGCTTTTCAGTATCTAATAAATAATTGAACAATTCATTCTCTAAAGGTTGAAAAAAATCTTTAGCGTATGCCTCTTGTTTTTTTCTTTCTTTATAATGATTGACCATTTCCTGAGTATATGTCGCATTGTTTGACGAATGAAAAATAATTTCAGGAAAAATATCGTAAAAGCCTAATTTAGTTAAATAGGCATAATGGGTTTTTGAAATTGCACCATTGTATGTTTTAATATCTTTAATATCCTTATTATATCCTCTTTCAAAAAAATCTTGAAATTTATACTGAATATTATAATCTTCTAAAAAATTTATAAAAAATGCCTCAGCTTTGATATCAAAATCAAGGCTGTTTAACTCTTTTTTTAAATCACTATCTATTAATTTTTTTTGCATTTTTATAATTATATCAACCTTATTTTAGCTCAAACCTCATATATTAACAAGATATATTTTTGACCGTATACTGCTGTTAATCAGCATTAAATCAATTTTGAAAACGATGAATTTTCAATTTGTAATATTTAGTTTTGTTTTGATTCTCCCAGAAGCAACATAACGCTCTGCCCAATATGGACTGTTTAAATCTGCAATTTGTACTCCTGAACTAACGTTGGAAGAAAAGAATTTATTGTTTTGAAGATAAATACCTACGTGAGAAATTGTTTTTTCTTTATCAATTCTGAAAAATACCAAATCTCCTTCTTTTAAAAAACGTTTCTTTTTAAATCTATTAACATTTTCAGACCAAAACATCTCATTAGACGTTCTAGGTAATTCAATTTTATAAACATCATTAAAAACTTTTTTTGTTATTGCCGAGCAATCAATTCCTTTTTCATCTTCACCACCATATAAATACGGAACATCTAGCCATTTAAAGATGAGCGCATATAATTCATCATTGACTATTTTTTTTGAAGGTACTTCCACAATAGAAGCAATTTTCTTACGTTCACTTTCAGAGAGTATTACTGATTTTTTTACCGTGGTATTGCTAGTTTCATTAAGAGTATTGTCAGGTAATGTGGTATATGTTTTTTTTGAGCATCCTCCTATTATAAAAATAATAATAGTCAAATAACTAATGATTTTCGCCATAAAATTCTACTTTTACTTTTATTTTAAGAAACCTATTTATGAAAAATAAAATTATAAAAATTCATTACGATAGCAAAGTTTATTTCTCTTTTTTAATAATATTTTTATTTGGAGCAGGAGTTTTAGTTGCCAAATATGTAAAACAAGAAAATTGTGATAACGTTGGATTTGACATTATTGCTCAAACATTTACTACCGGTGATTTAATTGAATTTAAAAGTATTGGTGATGCTAATTTTAAATGGGAATGGGATTTTGGAGATAGATCAAAGAAGGAATATGTTTCAAATACACTGCATAAATTTGATTCTGTAGGCTTATACAATATCACTTTAAAAGTAAATAATAGTTGTGAAGTGAATAGGCAGTTGTATATTAAACAAAGAGTATATGTAACTAAATCAGAGAACCACCTAGTTCCTGTTATTAAATTTCCTGAGCAAATAAGGGCAGGAGATGTTGTTACTTTCGAGTGTACTTCAGCATTTGCAAAAAAATGGGAATGGCGTTTTGGAGAATCTGAAGAAGTTCAAGATATATCTGCGATTACTAAATATACCTTTGAAGAAGAAGGCTCGTATAAAATATCGTTAATAGTGAATGATGATATAAAGAATGCATTGATAAAAACAATAGAAGTACTACCTAGAAAAAATGAAAGAAGAAGACAAAGGAGAAATACGATAGATCCGGTAGATGATGTTTTACTAGACCAAATACCAGATGAACCGGATGTAGATACTTCAACTGAGGTTAAAAAAATAGTGTTTTCTAGAAAAAGTGCTAAAAAAATGTTAGAAGATTATGCACTAGGTAAGATTGATTATGCAGATATTAAACACAATTTTTGTTCTAGCAATATAAGAGTTGTAAACCCGAATGGAAAAATAAGCTCAATAAAAGAACTATTTAAAGAAATTAGAGGCAAGCAAATTAATGTAATAGACATTAGTTTATATAAAAATGAAAGTACAGGTTGTGTAAAAACTATCAACGTAGATTTAAAAATAAAAGGTGCATTTTTTTGGAGAAAGTACTAATTTATATATTGATGTAGTTTAACTGATATATATTAATAGAAAGCATGTCTAAAGGAGTAATTTTGAGATGGCCTTTTTTGACAAAACATGTATTCTAGATGCATGCTATTTTATCGTAATTTTTATAGAATAGAGATAGATAAAAATCGAATTTAAGTCTTGCTTTAATAATACATCTAAAATGTTAAACAAATTAGTTTATACATATTTTTTATTACTTCTAAAGAATTTTATGTAATTTTTTTTGTATTTTCTTTACTATTTTAATTGACTGATATGTTGAATGTTACTTATTTTTCTTTATTAAGTTAATGATTTTTTTACATAAAAGATTTTGAGTTACACAATAAATTCTATATTTTGGTGCTTTATTTATATATAATTATAGTTATTTTTTATTAACATTTAAATTTTTTTATTATGTCTTTTAAAGCAAAATTAAAAGTAGCAGGAAAAGAAGTAAACGTACTTCACTGCAGTTATGATTTACATCAAGAAGTAGATCCAACAGGAAGACCATCATCTGTAACAAGAGGTGGTAGAATCAATTTAGTTGTAGAATCTAATGGAGAAACAGGTTTCTTCGAATGGATGACAAACAACTTTGAACGTAAAGATGGAAGTATTGTATTTGTGAAAAGAGATACAAATGCTACATTAAAAGAAATTAAATTCAAAGAAGGGTACTTAGTGAAGTACAAAGAAAGTTTTGATTCTTCAGGGGATAACCCACTTAAAGAGGTCTTTACTATTTCTGCTAAAGAAATTGGTAGTGGTAGTGGAGAGCATATTAACGAATGGGTATAATTTAGTTTTTTAAATTATATCGTTTGAAAAAATGAGGTATAAACGTATACCTCATTTTTTTATAGTAATGACGTATAGGTCAAACTAATGGTTTGCAAATACAACGAATACTGTCACATTTAGTCAATAAAAAAATAAGATTATGAATTCAAACTTAGGTATTGGAGGTAATGAAGTAAAAGGGGATGCTAATGAAGCAATAAGTGAAATTCCAAAAAATAGGACATTACTTACCGGTAAATTAACTCCAAATACACCAATAAAACCAGAGGTAGTCGAAGGATTACAAACTGTTGAAGATGTTTTTGAACATTTTGACCCTAAAATCAAAATAGGATTTGAAAATAAAGACGGTGGCGTAGTACATGAAGATTTAAAATTTTCCAATTTAGGCGATTTTGGTAAAAAAGGCCTTACTAATAACAGTGTTTTTTTAAAAGATCTAGAAATTGAAAGTGATCATTACAAAAAAATGGTGAAACAGTTAAAAACAAACAAAATTCTAAAAATGGCATTGCAAGACCCTGAGGCTAAGCAATCAGTTTTAGAAACTATTAATGCACTTATTGAGGAGATTAAAAGCTCTCAAAAATAACTTTATAAAGTAAAATAACATGGCAGGATCTTCAGAAAAAAAAGCAACTGATAAAGGTTTACAGAAGAAATTATCACAAAATGTAAAAGAAAAATCAGAAGCATTTGCTAAATATGGCGGATTTGATTTGTTAGAATCATCTATCGACGGTGCTCAAAATCTAAACCCCGATCGTAAAGCAAGAAGAAATATTTTCTTAACAGAAAATAATAAAAAAGAAGAACGAGGTGAGTTACTAAAAGTATTGAATCTTTGGTCAGATTTATTAAAAAATCAAGGAGATGTTATTGATTTGGTTAATATTGCGAATGATAAAGCAGTTGATTCTGAAAAAACACTTAAAAAAAATCTAAAAACAGCTTTAGACGAAACTAAAGATCTTGAAAAATCTTACAGATCGGTTGCCTTATTTTTTAGGAATACTGATTTACCAGCAGTTAAAAATGTATCTATAGTAAATGCTGAACTAGATCAGCTTTCTGATTTAGATAATACTAGATTCTTTGATCATATTAGAGATGAAATATTGGCTAAATACGATAGATTAGATCTTAGAGAAAATTATTCTTTGATGGTAGTGCCTGGTTATTTAGGTTCAAAAGCCGTTGTAGATAAATGGGCAAAATTAGCACATGACAATAAAATTATGCTGGTTACAGATTTCTTACATCTTGACGAACCAGATGATGTAATGGAAATGTTTGAATCTGCAAATTTAAGTAGTGGAGATATGTATCTTTCTAACACGATTATGACTTGTAATTGGTTAGTCGGTAGAAACAAACATGATGAATTAGGAGAAGAAGATAATTTGTATGTGCCACCATCTGGTGCACTTGCAGGTAGAATATACAACACGTTAATGTCACAGGTTACAGCTGGTAAAAAACATGGTGGCCTCAATGAAATTAGTGGTGTAAAATTCGATTTGAAGAAAAGTGAAATTGCAAATTTAGAAAGCTTAGGTGTAGTGCCAATGGTTAATGAGTATGGTAAAGTAATGGCTTTTTCAGCTAAAACACTTTTTAATGGTGATAATTTAGGATTACAAACATATTCAGTAGTTCGTGTATTTGATTATGTTACAAAAGTATTGATGGACTTTTTAAATCGTCGTGCATTTGAAAATTTCAATGCAAAGACTAGAAAAGAAATTCAACAACAAATTGTACGTTTCTTAGACAGTGTTACTGGACCTGATAAATTAATTGAAAACTTTGAAATTAAACGTTTTGAACAAGATTATAATCAAAAAGATAGAATATATCTTGACGTAAATTTAAAACCATATTTCCCTGCTAAAAACTTTTTGATCAAAATGGATGGACAAAAAGGTGATGAAGGAAATGAATGGGATTCAGAATATGAACAACAATAGTTAAGTATATGCCAATATCGTAAAGTTAATTTTAGTTGACTAGTTATACTTGTGTAAATATTGAAAGATCTAAAATATTTACTAATATATAATTGAATCACTAGTAATGATTTTATTACTACCTAATGGCATATAATGGGGAAATAAATAATAAAAATTAAAACTATGTCATTTTTATCAAAACTTACCGTAGATGGTAAAACGTATAACGTACTCGAGTGTACTTATGAAATGAATCAACAAGTTGATGAAACAGGTAAACCAGTGGGAAGACCTAGGGGAGGCCGAATATCTTTAGCAATAGAATCTGATAGCGATACAGATATCTTTCATTGGATGAAAGAACCAGATCAAACTAAAGATGGTACAATTACCTTTTTTAAACGAGATGCCATGGCACAACAAAAAGTGCTGCAATTTGCAAATGGTTTTTGCATAGACTATAAAGAACAATTTATTGCTGATGACGAAGCACCTATGGTAACTACCATAACTATTTCTGCACAGCAAATTAAATTGGGCAATGTAGATTTTAATAATCTATGGGGCGTAGCTTAATTTTTATAATTAAACTACCAAAAATTGAAAGTTATGCTAACGAAGTATAGTAACAGAGGAAAGTATTTTTTCACAGAGCCCGAAACAGGTAAGGTTTTGTTTAGAGATAAAATGGCTGAAAGAAGTATCAAGCGTTCTTACCAGTTTAAACGTATGCAAAAACGTTTGACAAAGAAAAAACCACCACAGGATAATTTTTATGATTTTTTCGACTTACCAAAAAAAGCGATCATTGGCGAATCTGCCACAGACAATGCCGGTAAACAATGGACATATACCAGAAACGGGTGGGAAACAGATGCCTATGATACTTATGGTGTAATCTTTACCGTAGACGAAAAATTACCCAAAGGCTCATTTGGCGATACCTATACGGCACATAACCAAATAGAATATGTCTATGGCGAACATGGTTGGGAAGCCAACATACCACAACAATTGTATCAACAAGAAAACCAATTAGAAGTAGTTGTGGCGCATAGGTCAAAACAATCTTGGTTTGATTTAAGCAACAAAAGTCTTTTCTCTAATTATAAATGGAATTGGTTTGAAGACAGAGTTAGTGGCAACCCTTTAATGGGACCACAACATAGTAGTTCCATAGACTTAGGTAATAAACGAGGTAAAAACAGTGTAGTTGGTGACCCAATTCAAGGTGATGATCTTGTTCCTGGAGGTGGCGGTGGAAAAATTAAGTTTATGAAACATCTTCCAAATAGGTTGAGTTATTTTCTTAAAAGCTTGAGAGAAGTAACAGGAGCAGTAGGGCAATATGAAAGTATAAAGTCGATTTTCGATTCTGAAAATACTGAAAGAGAAATAGATTCTATAACTAGAGATAGTATTTTTCAGAATGAACAAATAAGTGTTAAAGCGAGACAACTTCATCATTGGGGTTTACCTTATGCATGGCGAAATGATTCTATCCCTTACATTTTTGATGAAGAATTCTTTGTCAAAAGGAAAGATTCATTAAAGTTTATTATGTTTAAAAATAAAACAGCAGACTCTTTAAGGAAAAAACATGGGTTATAATGAAGTACTTTATTCTGATATTTATCACAATGACTTTTTTTTCATGTAATGAAAAAGATTTACCTATCAAAAACAAGAATATTAAAAAAATATTCAATAAAGATAGTATAACTACTATTATAGGATATAAATATTCTGATACGATATCTAATAATATTACAGGAGAAGGGATTATTAAATATAATCTGAAATATGCAGGAATACCATCCAATATCTTTGAAAGACGTATTCATTTATATCTTTCAACTCATTTAGATAAAAATACAGCTACTTTTAAAGAGATTGAAGAAAATGTTCAAGGAGTTTTTTTTGATACAATTGGTAATGGAGTATTTAATTTTAGATTCAATTTTAAAAAACCTGGAGAAAGAATATTAAACCTTGCTTTTGAAGATATTATTTTTTATGGTAATCATTTAAATAGTAAGGACACTATTTTAAAAGTTAAATATTCAATACTCGCTTTACCATTGTTTGTGGTAGATAGCACATTAATTATCGGTACAAAAGATAAAAATATTTATTTTGAACAAGATGATATATTTAAAATAAAACGAAAAGATTCTGCTAAGTTAATAAGAGAAAACCAAAGAAAAATAGACTCTATGAAAAGGGTTTTGAATAATTAAAAAAGTTCATTATCTCTGTTGGTGAAAAACATTTATAATGGTAAAAATAGTGTTTGAACATCGCTATGTTTTTTTAACTATATTGTACCACTACAAAATTATAATTTTACAACCATTAAAATACAATAAAAATGAAAGCCATTAAACTTAGTATTTTATTCATTTTTCTTATTAACTATACATTTTCTCAATCATTAATCTCAGTTAATGAAGTATTGATTGGTAATAAACTATATTATAAAAATGCTAAAACTTATAAGTTAATCAATGGTAGTTATACCATTTCATTATCAAATGCTAGCGGTGATTATACAAAAGCTACATTTATAGATGGCTTAACAGACGGAGAACGTATAGATTATGATTGGGAAGGTCGGGTGCTAAGAAAGGCAACTTTTAAACTTGGTATTATAGATGGTGAAAGGTTAGAATATCATCAAAACGGAGAATTAATGGCAAAATCTATATTTAAAATGGGCAAAGCCGTAGACACATGGTATACTTATGATAGAGATGGGAATGTGAAAAGTACTGAACATTATAAAAATAATAAAAAAGAAGGTAAATGGGTAACAAAAGGGTCTACTTCTGGTGGGTATTCTAATATTACAACCAAGTATTATAAGAATGATATCCCTACCGGACACTGGGAAGAACGTACAGAAGATGAGAAAATAATATGGTCAAAGGATTATCAAAGCGAAGGTACTTATACACATAAAGAATATTACTCTAACGGTAAATTAAGAGAAGAATATACTCGAAAAAATTACAAACGCCACGGTCATCACAAAAAGTTCTCTAAAGGTGGAATTCTAAAAATTGATGTTTTGTTCGATCAAGACAAAACAATTAGCGAAAAAAGATTTTCTAAAAGTGGAAAGCCTATAGAAATAATCAACTATAAAAATGGTAAAGAGCACGGTGCTTATGAACTTTATGACCAAGATGGGAATAAAAGACATATAGGGATTTATGAGAATGGTTATAAAGTAGGTGTTTGGAAATACTACGAATTTGGCGGACATTTGAGTAAAGAAACGACATATAGAGATGGAGAAATGAATGGTTTATGTAGTTTTTATAATCAAGAAAAAAAAATATCAAAGCAAGGTAAATTTGTTCATAATAAAAAGGATGGTGTTTGGAAATATTATGATTTGTCGGGCAAGTTAATAAGAGAAATAAAATATGATATTGGAAAACAAATATCAAATAAACAGTTTAATTGACCACCATTAAGAATAAAAACTTAGAAAATGTAATCTGAATGTATTTTAAGTGCCTGTTTATGTTAAAAATAGTATATAATTTTGTATAAAACTGTAAAAAGTAGCATGAGTAATTTTTGTGATTTACTGTAGCAGAGCTATATAAAAAGAACTCTATCACAAGATAAATGTTTTTTCGACTTACCAAAAAAAGCAATCATTGGCGAATCTGCCACAGACAATGCCGGTAAACAATGGACATACACTAGAAACGGGTGGGAAACAGATGCCTATGATGGTTATGGTGTAATCTTTACCGTAGACGAAAAATTACCCAAAGGCTCATTTGGCGATACCTATACGGCACATAACCAAATAGAATATGTCTATGGCGAACATGGTTGGGAAGCCAACATACCACTACAATTGTATCAACAAGAAAACCAATTAGAAGTAGTTGTGGCGCATAGGTCAAAACAATCTTGGTTTGATTTAAGCAACAAAAGTCTTTTCTCTAATTATAAATGGGATTGGTTTGAAGACAGAGTTAGTGGCAACCCTTTAATGGGACCACAACATATTAGTTCCATAGACTTAGGTAATAAACGAGGTAAAAACAGTGTAGTTGGTGACCCAATTCAAGGTGATGATCTTGTTCCTGGAAGTGGCGGTGCCAAAATTAAGTTTATGAAACATCTTCCAAATAGGTTGAGTTATTTTCTTAAAAGCTTGAGAGAAGTAACAGGAGCAGTAGGACAATATGAAAGTGTAAGGTCGATTTTCTATGTTAAGTAATAATTGGAATCCAGTCTTTAATCTATCAAATCAAGGAACTTCAAAGTTCACAACATGGGGTCAATAAAAATAGTATCACTTGTAATATTTTTATCTATCATTTTAAGCTCGTGTAATGTGTTTGAAAAAGGATACAGAGATGATAATGATCAATATGTACCAAAAAAACCTAAATTTAAGTTAAAAGACAAGGCTAATAACGTTATTCCAAGTAATTTGGATATTGAAAATATCTATCGACTGGATAAAATGTATTATGATGGAAAACAGGAATACCCTTTTTTACCTGATGATTATCGCTATGGAGACTCAAGATTCGATATAGGAATTCAATATCTTAAATTTTATCAAAATGGTAGATGTTTAAACTTCTCTATAAGTTCTAAAAATAGTTTGAATGATAAAAATAAAATTAGGGAAACTGATTTAAACCACAATAACCCTAACTATAGTAAAGAATATTATCACAGTAAAGATGGTGATGAAGTGTATATTGAACGCTTTGTTTATGGAGAAGGTTATGGTATGTATTCAGTTACAAGTTTTGTTTTAAATGAAGCGGGTGATACTTTGATTTTTGATAACCACAAAGGTTCCAAAACTATATATACGAAAGAAATATTACCAATAAATTGGAAGAAATATAATGTTGATTGGTAAGGGTAATCAGTATCTTGGAAAGATTACTACATGAGAACACTAAAAATAGCACTTGTTATGCTTATTTCTGTACTAATATTAAGTTCATGTAATGTGTTAGAAAAAGGATACAGAAATGATAATGGGCAATATGTCCCGAAATATCCAAACTTCAAATTAAAAGATAAGCCTAATAATGTTATTCCAAGTAATTTGGATACTGAAAATATTTATAGACTTAGTCAAAGATATTATCAAGGTAAAATTCATCCTTCTCAAGACGATAAAAATTCAAGCTTAAACAAATTGATAAACTATAAAAAATTCTATCCAAATGGCAGATGTTTAGATGTGGTGATCAAAGCAAAAGATGAATTAGGAAATCCAAATCAACTTAATGAATTTGACTTAGACCCAAATAATTCTTATTGTAGTAAAGAATATTACCATAGTAAAGATGGTAAAGAAGTATTTAATGAAAGTTTTGTTTATGGTGAAGGTTATGGTAGGTATATAATTATGAGTGTTTTTTTAAATAGAGCAGGTGATACATTGACAATAACCGATAAAAAGGGTTCAAAAACTATATACACAAAGGAAACTTTACCACTAAATTGGAAAAAATATAATGTTGATTGGTAAAATTAATAGTGTAGACTTATAGCTAATAATAATGGTTTATTTTATTCCTTGTAACGGAAGAAATATAACTTTCAAATTCATATAATCAACGATTCAAGAAAAAATTACTTTTTTTAATTTTCAATTTGTTTTTAATTCTTATTTTCAGTAGTTTTATCACTAGATTTTTTATTTAAAATTAGAATTGAATTTTTATTATTTTTAAAATTGTTTTAATAAAATAATCTTTTGTTTTACCCGTTTTGTTCAATAGGGTATTATATTAGGAGTTTAAATAAATTATTTTTATTAGTCTTGAGTGATTATATAACTCTCGGTCGCTAAACATATCCAACCCTTTTATGTTAGTGCTGTCCCGATGTGAATTGGTACAGAAGTTTCAGTTATTCAAATTAAGGATGATTATGGAATAAGGATAGATTTTGTGTAAATTGAAATAATTATCAATAGAAAATATTCACTAAGAGTATTTAATCTGACTAGTATCATAAGAAATGTAAAATAGATAGATGAAAAATTTAACAAAAGAACAAATTAAAGATAGACTTATTGCTCGAACCGCAGAAATTTGGGGCGTTGATGAGTTAGAATTAGAGCACTCTTTTGATCCCATTATTTCATTATTATATGATGCCTTTTCTCATGAATTAATACGAATTTCAAATTCTATTAAATCTAGTAGAACACGTATTACAGAGCGCTTAGTTGATTTGTTAACTCCAGAAGTTTCTACGTTGGCAAAACCTGCACATGCTATTTTACATAGTACACCCATAGAAACTACAGAAATTGTAAACGAATACAATCAGTTTATATTTAGAAAACGATCATCAGGAATTGATGTAAATGCAAACAAATCAGTTAATGAATATTATTTTAGTCCTACCGGAAATTTTGATATTTCAAATTGTGATATTAAATATATAGTAAGTCAAAAAAAGATAAGTGTCATTGAAAATTTGAGAATTAATGATTTTTTAACTGCAGAAGAACATTATAGTAAACCGAGTGAATATAATACTTTTTGGATTGGATTAAAAGCTCAAGATGAGTTAGATTCATTACAAAATCTAATGTTTTATTTTAATACGACAAGTAATACTAAAAAGGAGTTGTTTTTAAATAATTTAGTAAACTCTAAATGGGAAATTGATGGTGAAAAGATATCGATAAAAGATGGATATAATACCAATATAAGGTCAATAGAAAATTATGAAAGTTTTATTAATGAAAGCGTACAAACTAAATTAAAATTTTATCAAACCACTATTAATTCGTTGTATGAAAAATATTTCATTACTATTAATGATGACCGTTCAATAAGTAAAAGTAAAAAGTTATATCCCGACGAGTTCAAAACTTTCTTATACCCAGAAAGTCTTAAAAAATTTGATGAAGAGTTGGTTTGGATAAAAGTTACGATGTCTTTAATTGTTAATCCACAAATTATAGACAATATGTATTGTTATGCAAATTGTTTTCCTGTGATTAATAAAAGATTAGCACATAAAGTTCAACGTTCTCAAAAACATTTGAATATTATACCTCTCGATATTGAAAATAATTATTTCCTTGACCTTCAGCAGATTGATACAAGTAATGGTAATGAATATTTGATGCAAAATGGAAATGCTGCTTCTAAAACCAATAAAGATCTGAAAGCGTACTTACGATATGGTGGTGTAGCCAGATTTGATGAAAGAGATGCATCAGAATTACTTCACTTTTTATTAGATGTCTTGAAAGAAGATAGTGTTGCTTACAATGCTATTGGTGGTGATTTTATCAATTCTAATGTTACTGAATTAAGACAAATAATTTCGAAGGTAGAACAAAAAATAGAACATAATAATTTTGTAAAAAGTAAAGCACCATACTTAATAATTGAAAATGACAAGTTAAAATATAACTCGTTAGAAACCTTTTTTGTTTCCTATTGGACAACCAAAGGAGAAAAAGCAAATAAAATACATCCTTTTGTAAAATTAAATCAGTTTAAGGGTACTTCTTTTAAAACAGATTCAATAATGTTTGTTACCGGAACTGTTGGTGGAGAGAATGAACCTAAAGCAAGCGATAAAATATATGCGTATAGAGAAAATAT
>Ga0209633_10001952_pt1 | contig 20448 bp, 10 predicted proteins | sample Cruoilmetagenom1_FD_187290 | JGI IMG/M metagenome (GOLD analysis project Ga0209633, IMG submission 187290) | Oil polluted marine microbial communities from Coal Oil Point, Santa Barbara, California, USA - Sample 1 (SPAdes) (version 2) | ecosystem: Environmental > Aquatic > Marine > Oil seeps ... | reverse complement strand
CCTCAACCTCCGTATCCGTTGCCACCTCAATATCAACAGCCTCAACCTCCATACCCGCTGGATCAACCCGAACAGCCTCAACCTCCGTATCCGCCGCCACCTCAATATCAACAGCCTCAACCTCCATACCCGCTGGATCAACCCGAACAGCCTCAACCTCCGTATCCGCCGCCACCTCAATATCAACAGCCTCAATATCCGCCTCTTCCAGGCCAGTATCCTCCAGGAAACCCCGCCCCGCGTGAGCTTGCTTCTCCCCTGCAACGCTTGTTTGCCCGCATCCTTGATTCCATCATTCTGGCCATCGTTGGCGTCGTGGTCGCTGAACTCTTCCTTGTTGTGAATGATGATTCCATCGTGTTGTACATCTTCTTCTTCATGTGCGGAGTTTTTTATGAAGTCGGAATGGTTGCGACACGAGGCGCCACTCTCGGGAAAATGGTCATAAACCTTAAGGTCATCGACGCTGAAACCGGTGCCATTCCAGAATGGAGAGAGTCCTTCCTTCGCTGGTTTGTCCTGAATGGCATCGCGGCTATCCTCTCGTTTTTCTCCCCGACCATCGCTACCCTCGGTGTGTTGGTCGGAATCCTGGTTGCCCTCTCGATCTTGTGGGACCCGCGCAAACAAGGCTGGCACGACATGGCAGCGAAGACCTATGTAGTGCGAGCCTGATCGACCGGAGTTCACGACATGAGGTCTTGTTGATCCGAAACAAGACGGCAACCTGTTGGTGCCTGCTTTTGGGAAGGGGAGTCGCGGGAGTCGCGAGACCTTTTTTGCGCTGCCTTTTTCCCTATGGTGTCTCAAAGGTCGAGCGGCAGTGCTACGGCGTCAAATGGGCGTAAGGTGGTGCAGTGCGGAGACGGGAGTCTTCGAGAGGACCGCCCACGGTGAAGTGGTAGAGGGTCTGGAAACGCCGATCGGTGATGCCGAGAAACTGGTGTAGCGTGTTGTCGAAAAAACATCCGATGCCAGTGCCGCGCATGCCGACTGCTTCTGCCTCAAGATAAAGGGTTTGCCCGATGGCCCCGCTCTCCCAGTGTAACCGGCGATAAAAAGAGGCATCGTGCGCTCTTGGACGGGGTTCAAATTCGGCGGGGCGCCAGGGCAAGGCACTGAAAGGCACGCGTTCGGGGAGAGGTAACGTGCGTTCCAGGATGTGAAAGAAGTGCGCGGTTTGCAGGTGGGAAGCCCTGTCCATGGCTGTCGCGTTGCGACGTTACTGAAAGAGCTGCCATACGAGCACAGGGTTGTGTGAGTGGACTACGTATGAGTGGGGTGTGCGGGGGTCTGTGAGAGGGACTGTGCTCGCATGGCCGGAAACGGACTTTTGTGCTGCACGTTTTTCTGTGGTTTTGTCTGCGATGGCGATGGCGATGGCGATGGCGATGGCGATGGCGATGGCGATGACAGTGGGAGATGGGAGTGTGGTTGGTCAATGCTCTGTCTGAGGTCGGTGTGTTGTCTTGTGGGGCCTGTTTCTTGTGTTAGCTTGCGCGACGCGCAAGCAGAAGGGCGCTCCACGGGGCGATGTGGATCTTCGTTTCCGGATGTAGTTCGTGTGGGATGTGCGGGTCAGTTGATGAGGCAGTGCTGTCTGGGTCTGTGGGAGTGAAACAGGTGCGGAAAAGATCCGGATCGTCTGGGTTATCTGGGTCGTCCCAGCGGGGAGAGGACGAGTCGAGGCGATTCGTCCAAGTGTTTTTGCGGGTGTGTTTGTTTGCCGTCTCTAGGCTGTCCCCGATGATGTGTGCCTTGGGGTTTGTCCCTGGGGGGTCGGCGAGGGAGAAGGTTGTCCCTGGGGGGTCGGCGAGGGAGAAGGTTGTCCCTGGGGGGTCGGCGAGGGAGAAGGTTGTCCCTAGAGGGTCGGCGAGGGAGAGGCTTTGTGGAGTATCGGAGAAAGAAAAGAGCCCGGCAAAGGCAGGTGCTGCGCTGTCGTGTGTGGGGGAGGGGAAAAACCCGAGAAAAAAGAGTTTCTTTTCTGCGTCCCATCCTGTGGTGAGGGGTGGGGCTTGCACGCCCCGAAATGGGGAGAGATCATGCCGCGCTGTCAGGAGTTCGGTGTAGAACGCGAACATGACCGCGTGTTTGCCTTTTTGCGCAGAATCGTGGCGGATTTTTGCGGAGAGAAAGGTCTCTTTTGCTTGGGGGTCGGGGGGAGTGCCTTCCCATGAGAAATCAGCGAACTCGCTCAGGCGTCCTTTGCGCACTGCTGCGACGAGTTCTGGGTTCTGATGATGTACAAAATACGGAAAGGGTGCTTCTTCCGCGTGTTCTTCTCCCATAAAAAGCTGGGGAATAAACGGGGAAAGAATACTGAATGCTGCGGCCAGTTTGAGCTGGGAAAAGCTGGCGTGTTCGTGCAAGCGCTCGCCGCGCATGCGGTTTCCGACCTGGTCATGGTTTTGGGAGAACACTACAAGGCGGGCCGGGGGTGTGTGGCCTTGTGGGTATCCGTGTCGCCGTTTGCGATAAGTGGACTGCTCTCCCGTGTAGAGGAAGCCATCAGTGAAAAGTTTCGGGAAGTCTGCTGCCCCGCGATAGTCGGCGTAATAGCCGTCCCGGTCATCGGTAAGGGCGACGCGCAGTGCATGGTGAAAGTCGTCGTTCCATTGCGCGTCCATACCCCAGCCAAATTTGCTGACCGGGCGTATGAGTCGCGGGTCATTGTCGGCGCTTTCCGCAATGACGGTGATTGTTCGACCGAGTTCCTTCGCTCGAGCATGGACCGCTGCAGTGAGTTCTTCTATAAAAGGAAGAGGAGTGGTGTTCACAATGGCGTGCACAGCATCGAGCCGCAAGGCGTCCACATGGGCGTGCGTGACCCAAAAGAGCGCGTTTTCCTGAAAAAACCGCCGCACGTGGTCTCCTTGTGCCCCGTCAAAGTTCAGGGCTTTTGCCCAAGGAGTGCGATAAAAATCCGTGAAATAGGGGCCGAAGTCGGAGAGGTCCATGCCCTCTGGGCCGGTATGGTTGTACACCACGTCCAGGGCGACCGCGAGTCCGTGCGCATGGCAGGCATCCACGAGGCGGCGTAGGCCATTGAGCCCCCCATAGGAGTGTTGGGCTGCATAGAGAAACGCCCCGTCGTATCCCCAATTTCGTTCGCCGGGAAACTGGGCGATCGGCATCAGTTGCACCACGGTGACTCCGAGGCGTGCAAGTCGAGGCAGGTGTGGGATGATCGCGTCGAATGTTCCCGCCGCGGTGAAGGTCCCGACATGTAGCTCGTAGAGTACGTAGTCGTCTAATGCCGGAGGGGACCAGTCGTGGTCTGTCCAGGAAAAAGACGCTTCCGGCACGGCAGATGGGCCATGTGTTCCGTCTGGCTGCGAAATGGAGGCCGGGTCAGGTCGTTCCAGCATGCCCTTCGGGCCATCGAGTTTGTAGAGGTAGCGTGTGCCGGGACCAGCTTTCTCCGTCAGGGCTGTCCAATAGCCGTCTTTTTCTCGTTCGAGCGGAACCTCCGCGAAAGCCTGTCCTGTTTTGTCGAGAAGAACCGCTGCTACCACAGAAGCTTCCGGTGCCCAGACGCGGAAGCGGCATCCTGGTTTGGTGGGCCAGCTTCCCAACGGAGGGGCCAGTCCTGCGGCGGTTTTCATCCCGTGCCTCCTTGCATGGCTCTACATGTCACCTGCATGTGTGAAAAACACAATCCCCAAGGGGGGAACGGTGAGTTCCAGAGAAAATAGCCTGTCATGTAGGGGGATATCGGTGGCTTCCACGCGGCCCAGGTTCCCCACTCCACTGCCGCCGTACTCTTCGGCGTCGCTGTTCGCGAGTTCCGTCCAGGATCCGCCTGCCGGTACGCCGACTCGGTATCCAAGACGGGGGACAGGTGTGCAGTTTGCCACCACGAGAATCGGTGCCGAAGAGTCTTTGCCTTGGCGCAAAAATGAGAGGACGCTGTTTTCTCTGTCGTGTGCTTCGATCCACTCGAAGCCTTCTGGCTCACAGTCGAGCTGGTAGAGGGCCGGTTCATTCCGGTACATGCGATTTAAGTGGCCAACCCAACGCTGTATACCGGCATGAAAGGGAAAGTCCAAGAGGGCCCAGTCGATTGCACCATCATGCTGCCACTCGCTCCATTGCCCGATTTCTCCGCCCATAAAAAGCAGCTTTTTTCCGGGCATGCCTTGCATCAACCCATGCAGAAGACGCACGTTCGCGAATTTTTGCCAGTCGTCTCCTGGCATCTTGGTGAGCAGTGAGCCTTTTCCGTGGGTGACTTCATCGTGTGAGAGCGAAAGCACAAAGTTCTCATTGAACGCGTAGACCATGCGGAAGGTGAGCTCGTCGTGGTGATACCCCCGATGGATGGGGTCGCGTTGCAGGTACTCCAAGGTGTCGTGCATCCAGCCCATGTCCCATTTGAAGCCGAAACCAAGTCCACCTGCATATGTGGGACGAGAGACCATTGGCCAGGCTGTGGATTCCTCGGCGAAGGTCTGGCAGTCTGGGTACTCTCGGTAAACTTCTTCATTGAGCTGCCGGATGAAGTCGATTGCTTCGAGGTTTTCGTTGCCGCCGTACTTGTTTGGACGCCATTCCCCTTCGGAGCGGGAATAGTCCCGGTACAGCATGGACGCGACGCCGTCGACGCGTAGCCCATCCACATGATAGTGATCGAACCAGAAGAGAGCACTTGAGATGAGAAAAGCTCGTACTTCGTTCCGGCCATAATTGAAAATATAGGACTGCCAGTCGGGGTGAAATCCCTCTTCGGGATGAGAATGCTCAAATAAGTGTGTCCCGTCAAAGTACACAAGACCGTGCTCATCTGAGGGGAAATGGGAAGGCACCCAGTCCAGGATGACGCCGATGCCTCGCTGGTGCAGATAATCCACTAAATACATCAGGTCTTGGGGTGTGCCGTAACGGGAAGTCGCGGCGAAGTAGCCGGTGATCTGGTAGCCCCATGACCCGTTGAAAGGGTGTTCCATCAGAGGAAGGATCTCCACATGGGTGTATCCCAGATTGTCGGCATAGTCGGCCAGCTCTGGTGCAATCTCCCGGTAGGAGAGCGGATGACCACTGGTTTGCCAGGAGCCTAGGTGCATTTCGTAGATGCTGATCGGGGCGTCAATCGCGTTATGTGTTCTCCGGTTTGTCATCCACTCTTCATCCTTCCACTCATAGGAAAGATCAGCCACTTTTGACGCAGTTGCCGGGGATTTTTCGGCTGCGAAGGCAAAGGGATCGGCTTTCGCAACTCTAAAATCGTTGTACTGCGATTCGATATGGAACTTGTAGACAGAACCGACGTTCACCTCTGGGAGGAAACTTTGCCAGATGCCGGAACTGTCAGAGTGATGCAGCGGAGACGCGCCGACTTGCCAATCATTGAAATCTCCGATCACAGAGACCGCGCGGGCGTTTGGGGCCCAGACCGCAAAGCGAGTTCCTCTCACTCCGTCGACTGTGCCGAAGTGCGCGCCGAGTTTTTCGTAGAGACGGAAGTGTCTGCCTTCGTTGAAAAGGTGGAAGTCATTGTTGCTGATCGGTGCGAGCGCCAGATGCGGCGCGGATTTCTGCGAGCGCTGCGCGCTTGCACTTGCCGGTCCGGGTGTGTTGGAGGACGAGGTTGCAGTTATGGCGGGAGGTTTTGTGGGGACCTCTTCCGGTGGGCCGGCGTGTACGGCTGCTTGTGGGGATTCCCTGTGCACAGCGTCTTTCGTGTCGTCTTTCGTGTCGACCGGACTCACGTCGCCTGGACTTGGGCACAAGCATTGTAGGCGCTGCATGATGGTGGTATCGGCAAACATCTCTTCCAGAGAGAAGCGCATTTTGCGTCGCCAGTTTGCATGCTCGTCGACGGTGCCCGGCATGTTCTGCTGTGCCGTTTCGAGCCAGAGATCCTCAATCGCGACGACTTTGGCGAGTGCAGGAGAGGCCGCGAGCAGTTCCAGGATACCTTCGAGAACTTTGCCCGGGTCCGCTGTCTCTGTGGGGTCTGGGGAGGCTGCCTCAATACCGTGTGCGTGCAGAAACTCGAGCAGAACTCGGCGCTGTGTGACGCGGTTTTCGCGTGCGGCAGTTGCCTCTGTTTCGTCGAGTAGGCCGAGTGCAAGCCGGGTGCTGATGTCTTTGGCTTCCCAAAAACCGGCAAAGGACGGCATGTCATGGGAGTTCACTCCCGCGACCATGTCGGCGCTGATTTCTCCAAGAGAAGGAGGAGTACTGTCGAGCTCATACTGGACTGCATACAAGCGGGCGAGACCATGGCGATGCATACTGGTCTCCACGAACTTGGGGACGACCCCCATATTTTCCCCTACCACCTGGCATTTGTGCCGGTGTGATTCCAGGCAAAGAACCGCGTAAAGCTCTTCTTCCGGATATTTCACATAGGTTCCTTCGCTTGCCGGGAACCCCTCCGGTATCCAGTACAAACGGTGCAGACCCATCACATGGTCAATGCGCAATAGGCCTGCGGTGCGCATCTGACGGCTCAGACAGTCGCGGAAGAGACGGTGTCCGTCGTGCCGGCTTTTTTCTGGGTGTGCCGGAGGAAAAAGCCAGTTCTGGCCTTTGCGGAAGAAAGAGTCGGGTTGTGCTCCGACATGGACACAAGAGACGTGGATTTCTTTCTCCGCCCAGGTATCGTAGCCATCGGGATGCACCCCAATCGGGAGATCCTGATACAAGATCATGTCGATCTCTGACATGTTTTTATTGAGCGCGCTGAATTGTTCTTCGGTCAGCCATTGCACATAGGCGTGATAGCGCACGAGCTTGTCAGCTTCGCCAGAAGTGAGGACAGAAACAGCTTTTTCCTGCGCTTCTTGTTCGACCTCTGCTGTCCACTCTTTCCAGTGTGTACCGTGTCGCGCACAGGTTGCCCGGAAGGCCGCGTAGCTTGTGATTTCCGGGTCTGCCGCAAGAAAAGCAGCAAACTGTTGCCGTCGTGCTGCTGTGCAGTCGAGCGCGAAAAAATGCCGGCTCAACACGGCGAGCACTTCGTGAATGTGTGCCGATACGCTGCGGTGGTCGACAAAAGGTGCGTGATCCGGCGTGTCGTGTGTGGGGGAAGACGCCTGCTCTTTTGTGGGGAGAGTTTTTGCTGCTTTTTCGAGCAGGCGCTGTGCTTCGGGACAGTCTTGCAGCTCAGGAACACGTGCAAGATCGAGGAAGAGCTCGTTGTGAAAACGCCGGCTGATTGGACGGTAGGGGCTTGCTTCGCAGGGGTCTTCGTGGAATCCCGCCAAAAGCGGCAGGGTTGCGAGCAGGCTTGCGCCCAGCCCGGCTGTTTTTTCTGCGAGTAGTGCCAGGTCGGAGAAGTTCCCGATACCCTGACTATTTGCAGAGTGCAGGGCATGGAGCGGAGCGAAGACGCCTGCCGGACTTTTCAGGCTCTGCTTTTTTTTCCCTTTTTCCCTGGAAGGCGACCAGGTTTTCCGAGGAGCTGAAATGAGCGTGGCGCACGCTTCCCACTCTCTTTCGCTCGTCCTGTTTTCTGTGTCCTCGTGCCCTCGGAGCTGCAACTTGTGATATCCGTAGGGCAGGGGTTCCCTACATTGCAGGTTCATAATGATGGTGTGGGGTGTTGTTGTAGCCTGCTCCGGCTTGTCGATCAGAACATTTGGGAAGAGTTCTTCCCCTGTTTCCAAAACGATACGTATTTCAGGAGAGGTTCCTGCAGGAAGACGCGCCGTGAGAGGGGAGGGAATTCCGTTCCAGGCCAGCGCGACAGGTTCTATCCCTGGAGCAGCGAGTTCCTTGTCTTTGGCGGCAAGTGCCCGCGCTGCGTCATCAGTGCTCTGGATCGGAACCCCGAGCGCCGCCAGAATTGCGATGAGGGTATCGCCGCTGGCTTGTACCTGCTGACCTGCGGCATTGCGATAACTAATTTGCACGCCGTGGCGAGAAGCGAGACGGCGCAATGTGTTGGAAGGGGAAGTGCTCAGCTTATTCCTCACGAAATCGTGTCGAGAAGGCGAACGATCCCTTTCAAGGGGATGTGTACCCACTCTGGCCTGGTGTCAAGTTCGTAACCCACCTCGAAGATTGCTTTTTCAAGGAGGTAAGCGTCCAAGAGCACGCGGATGGCGTCAGTGGTGTCCGGCAGGTGAGGGGACCCTTTTGCGGTATTGAGATAGGCCCGCAAAAAGGTGATACTCACCCACCATTGCCAGATTGCACCGGCGTGTTCCAATTGTTGAAAAGTTAGACTACCCGTTTCGGCGATGCCACGTGCTTCGAGTTCCAAGAGTGCCGCTGTGGCGGCATAGTCGAAGGAACGGAGCATGCCTGCGACATCCCAAAGAGGTGGACGTTTCAGGCGCCGCTGACTGAGCGGACGAGTCGGTTCTCCCTCGAAATCAAGGATCACGAAGTCGCGTCCGGTGTAGAGAAGCTGGCCAAGGTGGTAATCGCCATGACAACGGATACGTGTTGCGGTAATTGGGCGATCGTGCACCCGCTCGAAGCACCGCATGAGTTCGTTTTTTCGGTCGAGCAGCTCGATCGCTTGTTCTCGCGCGATGTCGGGGAGCTGTGCAAGAGATTGGCGGAGCAGTTGCAGGGTTTTGCGGGCGTGGCTTCCCATTTGCTGATAGATCGAGCGGCGATGCAAGGCCGTGAGGGTTTCCGGCGCGAAGGAAGGTGTGCTGGGATCACTACTCAAAGCGTTGTGGAGTTCGGCTGTGCGCTTTCCGATCAAGTCAGCTTGCGACAGATAGGATCCTATTGTGGTCGCAATGCTTTCAGGGATTTTTTGGTCGACCATGTTGACAATGTGCGCGTGAGGCAAAATTGTGTCTTTGTCAGGCAAGCTTGTGGACAGGACTTTGTTGTAATACTGCGAGAGATCATCGAGTGTGTAGCGCCATGCGTCGCCTTCATTTGGGACGAGTTCCTGCAGAATCGCAAGTGTGCCCGGTTCTTGCCCGTCGACCCGATATTCGACCCAGCCTGCAACAGGGGGAGTGTGGCGAAAACGTGCCCTGTCTGTGAGGAATCGCCCGATTTCCAGATCGGGATTCAGGCCGGGCTCAATGGCGCGGAAAAGCTTCAAAATCAGTTTGTCATCATAGATAACTGAGGTATTTGATTGTTCAGCCTCAGATACGCGTGCTTTCGGGAGTGGCGCGTTGTTGCTTGGCAACTGCCGGCGGTGCCCACGCACTCCTGTGATTTCAGTACTCTGCCCCTTGCATTTGCGTCGGCGTGCCACGATATCGAAAAGCGTGTGCGCGAAACGCTCGTCGACGAAAGCATCACAGAGCACACTTTCTTTGTCGCCGTCCACAAGTTCTGCGACGATGGCATAGGGATGTTCGTGCAGGAGCTGATCGATGGATTTGTCGGTGACATGCAACAGCGGCACGACATAGGTATCAGGTTCTCCTTCTTTGTAGGAAACCTGCACAGTGGCCACAATCGCCTCTTGTTTTGTGCTGTCCTCCGCTTTGTGTGGAAGTGGAACAGGCGTGATTTGTTTGATTTCAGCGGCCTGTGTGCTGCGGGCTTTTCCACGGAACCAGCGTTGTTTTGTGAGATAGACAGGGAGCACGCTTTCGAGTTTCTCTCTGTCTTGTCCATAAATCACATTATCCCAGGAGCCATTTGCGGTGATACGGGGGACTTTGTCGGTGCGGGGAAGGCCTCTTGCGCCCATTCCAACACTTTTTCCAGGTGGAAACTCGCTGATTCCCGTCACCCCGAACTCCATTTTGGGCGTTTCCAAGGACATCCAATAGAAAGCATATGGGCCGAGAGTGAGGAGATAAGGAAGATCCCCAATTGGCGGAAAAGATACCTGGCCGAAGAGCTCAAGCGGCGTCATGCCACGATAGGCAGAGAGGTCAAGCTCCACATAGCTGGCCTGGCCGGATAGGTTGGCGACCACAAGGATGCGTTGGTCTTCGTGCTCACGTAGAAAAGCCAGCACTTTATGGTTCTGCGGATGTAGAAACTCAAGACGTCCGCGGTTCAGGGCGGGGTGCCGCTTTCTCAGTGCAAGCAGGCGTTTCATCCACCAGAGGAGAGAGTTCGGGTTAACCTGTTGGGCCTCAATGTTGACCGCTTCATAGTGGTATTCGGGGTCGACGATGGTCGGGAGATACAGACGCTGCGGGTTTGTGGCCGAGAAACCGGCGTTGCGTTCACTACTCCATTGCATCGGGGTGCGTACGGCGTCTCGGTCCCCAAGATAGATATTGTCACCCATGCCGATCTCGTCGCCGTAATAGATGATGGGCGTGCCGGGCAGGGAAAAGAGCAGTCCGTTCATGAGTTCGAGTTTGCGCCGGTCATTGCCGAGCAGGGGAGCAAGGCGGCGGCGAATCCCGAGATTGACCCGTGCTTGCTTGTCGTGGGCATACGCGCGGTACATGTAGTCGCGCTCTTCGTCTGTCACCATTTCGAGCGTGAGCTCGTCATGGTTGCGGAGAAATATTGCCCACTGGCAGTTCTCGGGGATTTCTGGGGTTTCTTGCAGAATGTCAATGACAGGAAACCTGTCCCCTTGTTGTACCGCCATGAAGAGTCGCGGCATGAGAGGGAAATGGAATGCCATATGGCATTCGTCGCCCGCGCCAAAATAGGAGATGGCGTCTTCTGGCCATTGGTTTGCCTCGGCAAGCAGCATTCGGTTCGGGTAATGCTCGTCGATATAGTGCCGCAGCGAGCGGAGGAACTCGTGCGTCTGTTTGAGGTTTTCGCAGGAAGTGCCTTCTTGTTGATAGAGGTAAGGCACTGCATCAAGACGAAGCCCATCGACTCCTTTGCGGAACCAAAAATCGATAATGCGTAACATGGCCCGATGTACTTCTGGGTTTTCGAAGTTGAGATCGGGCTGATGAGAATAGAAACGATGCCAGTAGTACTGTCGAGCCACAGGATCCCAAGTCCAGTTGGAAGACTCGAAGTCCTCAAAAATTATTCGTACGTCATTGTATCGATCTGGAGTGTCGCTCCACACATAAAAGGAACGCCAGCGGCTTCCCGGCGGAGAGTTCCGGGCTCGCTGGAACCAAGGATGTTGATCAGACGTGTGATTGAGAACGAGTTCAGTAATGACGCGCAGGCCACGGCGGTGGGCTCCCAGCATGAAGCGGTGAAAGTCACTGAGCGTCCCATAAGAAGGATGGACATTGCGGTAGTCCGAGATGTCGTATCCGTCGTCGCGCAGCGGTGAAGGATAAAAAGGCATGAGCCAGATGGCGGTTACCCCAAGGTCTTGCAAATAATCGAGTCGAGAGGTGAGGCCGGGGAAGTCGCCGTAACCGTCTTCTGAAGCGTCCTTGAAGGCCCGGACGTGTGTTTGGTAGATGATTGCGTCTTTGTACCAGTCTGATGTGGTGTCAACAGTAGGGAAACTTTTTCCAGCGGGCATGAGAGCACCTTGAGCGTGAGCGCTGTCTGTTGGCAGCAGCCAAAACGGATCTTGTCGAGAGGCAAGCATTTGTGCCTGGCAGATAGTGGTGCGTTGTAGAGAGGGTCGAGAAGAGGGAAAGGAGAAAACGAGGAAACAGCATGAGCAAAAACCATGCTGCCTCGTGTCGAGAAAGAGGGCCGGAAATTAGGGGAAGTTGTGAATGTGGAATATATGAGCGGGATGAGTCCCGGGATGGAGTTCTACATAGTTCCAGGGGCCGTGCCATGTGTAGCGCGTGCCGTCGAGGAGATCTGTCAAAGTGAAATTCTGGTGTGTGACCGCAAGAGCCTCGAGGTCGAGATGGACCCATCCTGATTGGGTGTGTTGAGGGTCAAGGTTCACCACAGTGAGTACAACATTCTGGTTACTTGGCTGGTCACCTGGTCCTTCGACCGGTGTGGTCTTGCTGTAACAGATGAGTTGATCATTGTCGATATGGTGGAACTGCAGAGTCCAGTCCTGTTGTAGGGCCGGATTCTCTCGCCTTATGAAGTTGACCTGTGAGATCAGATCCCGCATATTGTGTTCCTGATCGAGATCCCATGTGCGGATCTGATACTTCTCAGAATCCTGATATTCTTCTTCTCGCCATGCGGCAGCTTCCGTGACTGCGAGCTCGAAGACCGGTCCGTAGATGCCATAGTTGGCGGCAAGAGTGGCAGCCAGAATAAACCGCACCATGAAGGCAGGTTTCCCACCTTGACGCAGGAATTCATGCAAGATGTCAGGCGTGTTGGTCCAGACGTTTGGGCGGAAAATTTCCCGTGACTCGTCTTTTGTAAGCTCGGTGAAATATTCGGTGAGTTCCCATTTCGTGTTGCGCCATGTGAAATAGGTGTAGGACTGTGTGAAGCCGGCCTTGGCAAGACGGTGCATCAGTTTGGGGCGGGTGAATGCTTCCGCGAGAAAGAGCACGTCCGGGCAAGAGCGTTTTACTTCGGGAATGAGCCAGTCCCAGAAAGGGAAGGGCTTGGTGTGCGGGTTGTCCACCCGGAAAATGCGCACGCCTTGGTCTACCCAGAAGTCAACCACTTCCCGCAGCGCTCTCCAGAGGGCAGCGGAATCCTCGCATTCGAAGTCAAATGGATAGATATCCTCGTAGCTTTTTGGAGGGTTTTCCGCGCATTTCACGGATCCGTCTGCGCGGTGGCGGAACCAGTTCGGGTGTTCTTGTACCCAAGGATGATCTGGGGCACACTGAAAAGCCAGGTCGAGTGCGATTTCTATGCCGAAATCCTCCGCCCGTTTGCGAAAAGAGCGGAAATCGTCAATTGTCCCAAGATCAGGATGTACTGCTGTGTGCCCTCCCTCTGTGGAACCGATTGCCCAAGGGCTACCGAGGTCTCCTTCCTGGGCGGTGATCGCGTTGTTGGAACCTTTGCGGGCGATCTTCCCGATCGGATGGATCGGTGGAAGATAGAGAACATCAAAGCCCATTCCCGCGATATAGGGAAGAGCTGTTTCGCAGGAGGCGAAAGTGCCGTGAGCGGGTAGGTTTTCCGGGTTTTCCGGGTGATGCCCGTTTTCATGGCTCACGCGGAGAGAGCGGGGGAACATTTCATACCAAGTGCTGAATCGGGCACGAGGGCGGTCCACGGTAACTTGCAGGGACCGACTGTAGAGTGTGTCCTCCGTGGAGTCTCGATATTTTGTCACAAGGTGAGCAAGCTCGCTGCCTGTGACGAGCGCAAGACCATCTTCTCTTGCAGGTGAAGAGCGAAGTCTGCCGGCGAATTCGGCGAGCTGCTCTGCGTCTTCGTCTTGTGCTTGCGATTCTGCGAATTCTGCGAATTTTGCACCCTCTGCAAAATCGAGAGAAAGATCTTTTCCCGCTGCTGCATTGAGTGAGAGGTCCCGTCGCCAAGTGGCGAAATGGTCAACCCCTGCGACTATTGTGTATGAGTATGAACCTGTTTTTTCCACAGAAAAAGTGCCTTGCCACCGGTCTTCGGCTACTTCTGCTGTGAATGCGTGCATGGGGGTTACTGACCATACACTGTCTGTTTCGTGACGGTAGCGCAGCCCGCACCACACGATGTCGTGTCCGTCTCCGAAAACATCTGCTTCGACTGTGAGTGTTTCACCCACGACACGTTTTACGGGATAACGGCCCCCGTCAATTTCGGGGGTGACGTGTTCAATGACGACACGTCTATGGGTACCCGGTGTAAGACGAATTGGCTCCTCTTTCCCTGTGTATCCGTAAAAGTTCTTACTTGTTGGAATTGTGTTCATCTTACGACACCATTGTCGAGTCTGATCGGGTGTATGGTTTAGTTTCTCCAATATTCTTGGACGTGAAATATGGGCTTTACCAGGGAGTCTACAAATCGACATTTCCGGCAAGGAGCGAAGGTTGGGGCGAGAGAAAAGCAGCGTGAAAAGTTGAGTGAAAGATCGCGTTTTTCGCAAGAAGTAGACGCGAAGCACATTGCGAAGGCGCCTTGTTTCTCCGGTGATCGGAGAGTTCCAGGAGAACCTGTAGAAGAAAGCGAGAAGAAAATTATCAGGAAGCTACAAAACCGTGCTTCTTCTTAAGACTTTTCCCAATGCCCTTTTTGTCTTGTCCTTCTGAAGCTTTTGGAAGCGAGGACAGACCTACACCACACCACAGGTTGATTGTAGGAAAAGGCTGTGACAAGGTTTTGTATTTTTCTGTTCTTCCCCATTGGGAAAGGGATGGGAAAAGATTGGCCAAGGTGAGATGGCCTGAGATATTGGATGCGGGGCGCCTGTGTGAAAAATCTTGCGTCGCCTCGAGGGAACATTCTGAGAAATCTTGGGAAAATTGGCAGGAGAGTGTGGAAAAAATTGGAAGAGCAGTGTCTCTTTTTGCAGTTAAAGCGCAAAAAGGGGGAGGCGGGGAAATAGTGCGGAAAATGACACTCAAATGCGGTTAATTTTCTGGCTGGAGTGTCCGAAGAGAGAAAGGGATCGTGCGCGGAGACCTTCGAGATTACTGTTGGAGCCGCGGCCTTCTCTCTGTTGACCGCATATTTTTGTCTCCGGTTGTCTTTCAAGGAAAGTCGTGTTCAATGTCCTACTTCGAGAAATACTAGGCTCGATCTTATGGATGTATGGCCAGGACAGCCCTATCCACTTGGGGCTACGTATGATGGCGCAGGAACAAATTTCTCGATTTTCTCGGAGATTGCCGAACGGGTTGAACTCTGCTTGTTTGACGATGATGGTACGGAATGCCGTTTCGAGTTGGATGAGACGACAGCCTTGTGCTGGCATATATATATTCCTGGTGTCGGTCCAGGCCAGCTTTATGGGTTTCGGGTGTATGGTCCTTATGCGCCAGAGAAAGGGTGGCGTTGTAATCCGGCAAAGCTCTTGCTTGATCCCTACGCGAAAGCGGTGGAAGGGGATTTCGTCTGGCACCAAGCTGTGTTTTCCTACAACTTCGGTGATGCCAGTGGGCCTCCCAATATGTTGGATAGTGCACCGTATGTGCCGAAAGCTGTGGTCACAAATCCTTATTTTGACTGGGGGGATGACCGCCACCCACGCACTCTCCGGCATGAGTCGATCATCTATGAATTGCATGTCAAAGGGTTTACTGCCCTGCACCCGGATATTCCGTCAGAAATTCGCGGGACGTATTCCGGGCTCTGTCACCCTGTTGCAGTGAATCATCTTCGCAGGCTTGGCATTACTGCGGTGGAGCTGCAGCCTGTGCATCAGTTTGTGCATGACCACCGCCTGAATCGGCAGGGATTGCGGAATTATTGGGGCTATAACTCGATCGCCTACCTCGCACCCCACAATGAGTACCGTAGTGGTCCCCGTGCTGGAACTCAGGTGCAAGAGTTCAAGCGAATGGTGCGTACCCTGCATGAAGCCGGGATCGAGGTGATCCTCGACGTGGTGTACAACCATACGGCAGAGGGAAATCATCTCGGGCCGACGCTCTCGCTTCGCGGCATTGATAACCATGCGTATTACCGTTTGGAAGACGACGCGCTGCACTATTACCGGGACTACACCGGAACTGGAAACAGTTTGAATCCCAAGCATCCCCATGTGCTGCAACTCATCATGGACAGTCTTCGCTATTGGGTACTGGAGATGCATGTAGATGGTTTCCGCTTCGATTTAGCGGCCACGCTTGCCCGTGAACTCCATGATGTCGACCGGCTTGCTGCCTTTTTCGACTTGATTCAGCAAGATCCGGTTGTGAGCCAAGTCAAACTCATTGCCGAACCTTGGGATGTGGGCGAAGGGGGCTATCAGGTTGGGAACTTCCCTCCTCTCTGGTCAGAGTGGAACGGAAAGTATCGTGATACTGTGCGCGACTACTGGCGTGGCAATGAGCAGACACTTGGCGAGTTCGCGTCTCGTTTTACGGGTAGTTCTGATTTGTATGCCTCGACTGGACGGCGTCCCTCGGCCAGTGTGAACTTTGTGACTTGCCATGACGGGTTTACGCTCCAAGATCTTGTGTCTTATAACGACCGTCATAATGATGCCAACGGAGAGAATAACGAGGACGGAGAACGCGACAACCGATCCTGGAATTGTGGAGTGGAAGGTCCGACCACACACCCGACTGTGCTTGCGCTCCGTGTGCGTCAAAAGCGTAACTATCTGGCGACGCTGCTGCTTTCACAGGGTATTCCCATGCTCCTTGCGGGTGATGAGATGGGGCGCACGCAGTGTGGGAATAACAATGCCTACTGTCAGGACAACGAGATCTCATGGATCGACTGGTCCGCTGTGGACGAAGATCTCTTTGATTTTGTCGCTCTTCTCATCAGACTGCGACGGGAACATCCGGTTTTTCGCCGCCGTCGTTGGTTCCAGGGCAGACCGGTATTGGGAACTGAAGCCAAAGATATCGGCTGGTTTCGTCCTGATGGCCGGCAAATGACGGATGATGACTGGGACACGAGTTTCGCGAAGACAATAGGTGTCTATCTGAATGGACGGGCGATCCCCAGTCCTGGTCCACACGGAGAACCAGTTGTGGACGACACCTTCTTTGTGATTTTCAACGCGCATGAAGGGATGATTGACTTCACTCTTCCTGATGCGATGTGGAGTCCATTCTGGGCGAAAGAGCTGGATACGTATGCTCTTTTTCCCTCCGGTGCCAACCATTTCAAGGCACCCTGTTATAAGGCGGGTGCGCGCATGAGGGTGTGGGGGCGTTCTGTGGTGTTGTTGCGTCATGGCACATGAACGTCGTTGTGCCTATCGTGTGCAGTTTGGTCCGCATTTTTCTTTGGATGACGCGGTCAATCTCGTGCCCTATCTTTCCGGGCTGGGAGTAAGTCATCTTTACGCGTCGCCTTTGCTCGGAGCAGTCACGACAAGTACGCACGGGTATGATGTTGTTGATCCCTCTTGTGTGAATGCAACACTCGGCGGAGAGCCGGCATTCCGTCGTCTGGTGACTGCCTTGGCCGCAAAGAAAATGTGGCTTCTTGTGGATATTGTGCCGAATCATCTGGCGACGCATCACTCGAATCCCTGGTGGTGGAGTTTGCTGGCCGAAGGCCCCGCGAGTCCATATGCCGCCTTTTTTGATGTCGATTGGGAACGCACGGCTTCGCCTGGTGCCCCTGGTGTGTTGATGTTTCCCGTGCTTGGTGCTCCGCTTGACAAGGTGCTTGCCCGTGGTGAGTTGCGAGTGGAACAGGTGGAGGGAGTCGCTGATCTACCGGCCGAGAGCGTTTATGTCTTGCGGTATTTTGATCGGGTTTTTCCGTTGCGCAAGGATGCAGGGCAAGAGCTTGCTGCGCAGCTGGTGCGTAATAATCGTGGGAAGAAGAGAGAGGGTGGTACTCCGGGGAGTCTCGGGAGTACCGCTGCAAGACAGGAGGATCTTGCTGCGCTTTTGGCGTGCCAGCATTACCGACTTGTCGATTGGCGCCGTTCAAGTGAGGCCGTAAACTATCGTCGTTTTTTCGACATTAACGATTTGGCTGCCGTGCGTGTGGAGCATCCCCCGGCTTTTACGGCAGAACATCAGCGTGTCGCGCGCTGGTTCGCCGAAGGAGATGTGGACGGGCTCCGTGTCGATCATATTGATGGCATGCTCGATCCCGCTGCATATTTGCGTGACCTGTCTGAACTGGTAGGACACGGCTGGGTTTTGATCGAGAAAATTCTCTGTGACGAACGCCAGGATGACATGGTCGTCGAACGCCTGCCTGTTTCCTGGCAGACTGCCGGGACCACTGGCTACGATTTTTGCCGGCGTGTCGGGGCACTTCTTACTGATCCTGCGGGAGAGGCCCCGCTCACGGAGTGCTACCGCTCTTTTGTCGGAGAAGAGCGGTCTTGGAATGAAATTGTGCGAGAGGCAAAACAAGAGGTCGTCTCCCAGCTTTTTTGTGCCGACATTGACCGTCTTGCTGCATTGTTTGCATCTTCGCGTGCCCTGGAAAAGGAAACGGAGACGAGATCAAATCTCAACGGAGAGGGAGAAGTTGCTGCTTGCCGTGCGGTAATTGCCGACTTTCTCGTGTCTCTCGATGTTTACCGCACCTATGTGCCCCCGAACGGTCAAGCAAGCCAAGTCGACGCGGACCGTCTCACTACCGCAGGCGCGCGTGCTGTGGCGACTGGCGCAGACCCGGATCGGGTAGGTGTGTTGATCGAGATTTTGCAAGGTCGACGTGACGATCGTCCTGCGCGGGAATTGTGCTCCCGCTTCCAACAATTGTCGGGTCCGGTCATGGCAAAGGGCGTAGAAGACACGGCGATGTATCGATACTTTCGTTTTGTGTCTCTCAATGAAGTGGGTGCGGACCCTGGGCATTTTGGCCTTTCACTTGACCATTTTCATGCTGCATGTGCTGAGACCCTGGAATGGTGGCCCGAAGCACTGCTTGCGACTTCGACGCATGATACGAAGCGCAGCGAAGATGTGCGTGCTCGTCTGCAGCTTCTCGCTGAGATTCCCGGAGAATGGCGGGCACTTGTGCAACGCTGGGCCGTGCAACACGAAAAATATCGTGAGGGAGACATGCCTTCCCGGAACGCGCAATATCTGCTTTACCAAACGCTTGTTGGTGCCTGGCCCTTGAGTGTGGAACGTGTGCAGGAATACATGTGCAAGGCCACGAGAGAAGAAAAAAGGGAAACCTCCTGGCTGTCACCCGATCCTGTCTACGAGAAAGCCCTTGTCTCTTTTATCGGGAATGTGTTGGAGGACAAGGAGTTCTGTGAGGATCTGGGGAGATTCGTCGAACGTTTGACCCCTTTTGGTCGCGTGAACTCCCTCGCCCAAACCCTTTTGAAACTGACATGCCCCGGAGTGCCAGACCTCTACCAGGGCACCGAGCTCTGGAATTTCCGCCTGGTAGACCCCGATAACCGTTGCAGCATTGATTTTGATGCGCGCCGTTCCCTGTTCGAAACGGTGAAAGCACTTGATCGCTCTGCTGATGCCCCCGAACAAGTGATGGCAGATGCGGATGAAGGCCTGCCAAAACTCTGGCTCATCCACCGCACCTTGCGTTTTCGCGAACGCCGTCCTGACCTGTATGCCGCTGGGGGAAGTTATGTTCCGCTCGCAGTGTCGGGTCCTGCCCAGACACACGCAGTCACTTTTTTGCGCGGAGGCGAAGCCGTTACTTTTGTGCCACGCTGGCCATTGAAACTGGCCGGCGCATGGGAAGACACCATGTTGCATCTGCCAGAAGGGCAGTGGGCGAATCAATTTACCGGGGATGTGCACTCGGGCGGCGAGTTCCCTGTCGCCAATTTGCTCGCACGCTTTCCCGTGGCCTTGCTTGTGCGAACACAAGACTGAGTGGACACTGCGATGACTCGCTCGATCGCACGCAAACCTGGAGTGTAGCCTGTCTGCTTTGGGAGGATACGCCTGAGGAAAGAGCGGAAACAGGCAGAGGAGAAGCGAACAATTTTTGCTTTCCTCCCGGTAAAGAGGGAAAAAAAGGGGGGCTCAAATGGAACTTGGAGTCGTTTTTCCACAGAGTGAGATCGGCAATGACCCTGTGGCTGTGCGAGATTTCGCCCAGGCCGTAGAGGAACTTTCTTTTTCGCACCTTCTCATTTATGACCATGTGCTGGGAGCCGACCCTGACCGGCCTGGTGGCTGGACGGGTCCTTATGACAAAGACACTGCATTCCATGAGGTTTTTGTTGTGCTGGGCTACCTTGCGGCAATCACGAAGACAGTCGAACTGGGCACTGCTGTGCTCGTTTTGCCACAACGTCAAACCGCACTCGTGGCAAAACAGGCTGCCGAAGTCGATATTCTGTCGGGTGGTCGCCTGCGCCTCGGAGTCGGAACAGGCTGGAACGCCATAGAATATGAAGCGCTTGGCGAGAATTTTCAGAACCGAGGCAAACGCCAAGTAGAACAGATCGCGGTGATGCGTGCCTTGTGGGAACAAGACGTCGTGAGTTTTTCCGGAAAATATCACACCGTGTCACAAGCCGGTCTCAACCCTCGCCCTGCACGCCGGATTCCCCTCTGGTTTGGCGGAGGTGCCGATGCACTCCTGGCACGTGCTGCCCGCCACGGAGATGGCTGGATGCCCCTCATGGGCCCAGGCAAAGAAGCTGCACGCTCACTGGATAAACTCCGCTCTTTCCTCGCCGAAGAAAAGCGCGATTTTTCGACCTTTGGTGTGCAAGCCCAAGCCCAAGTGCGTGGAGGAAACCCAGAAAAATGGGCAACTCACGCGGAAAAATGGCGTGCCCTCGGAGCGACTCATCTTGCCATCGCCACAATGAACGCCGGACACCTCACCGTAGACGACCATATCGCGGCAATTTCTCTCTACAAAGATGCCGTAACAGAAGCAGCCAAAGGATAAAACACCAGTCTGCCAGGAGGCGCGCAAATCCCCCTGGGTTTGCGCGCAGATCGCACGACTGATGAGCCGGCCGGGCCCGGAGGTGTTGGATCTGGAAGCGCCGGACCTTGGAGGTGCCGGATCTAGGGGCGTCGGAGCTGGAGGTGTTGATTGATGGGCTGTATTTTCTCTTCGGTCAGTCCGGTATGTCAGATGTTTGCGAAGATGCAGATGATGCCGGGGTTGTGCAGTTTTCTGCACAAAACACTGTCGGACAGGCTAGGG
>Ga0209633_10001951_pt1 | contig 20450 bp, 24 predicted proteins | sample Cruoilmetagenom1_FD_187290 | JGI IMG/M metagenome (GOLD analysis project Ga0209633, IMG submission 187290) | Oil polluted marine microbial communities from Coal Oil Point, Santa Barbara, California, USA - Sample 1 (SPAdes) (version 2) | ecosystem: Environmental > Aquatic > Marine > Oil seeps ... | reverse complement strand
GTATTTAGCGTTTGTAAAAATCCACCTCCCCATTTCCATGAACCTGCAATGGGATAAATTAATCCTACATAAAGAATAACAAATATCATGAAAGAAGTAATTTTAACTCGTTCAGCAACTGCTCCGGATACGATGGTTGCGGCAGTGGCAGCAAACATTCCCTGAAAAAGGAAATTAGTCCAATAGGTATAGCCTTCGTTATATGCTAAATCTAAGGTACCTTCTGCATTTAAGGGTGCATCTAAACCAAACCCTGCAAATCCAAGAAATCCGTTGAATTCTCCGGGATACATTAAATTAAAACCGACCAAACAATATAAAAGTAGTCCGACTGTAATGATAAAAATATTTTTGAATAGTATGTTTAATGTATTTTTTTGTCTTGTTAATCCAGCTTCTAAAAACCCAAACCCCAGGTGCATAAAGAAAACGAGAGCTGTACAGATCATCATCCATACGTTATTTATAGTAAGTAATTCCATAATAAATTCTTTGATTCGTTAATTTTTATTTTAGGGTTTTCCCTCCTTTATCACCGGTTCTTATTCGATAGGCTTCAACAATATCTGAAACAAATATTTTTCCGTCGCCAACTTCTCCAGTGGCGGCTGAACTTAATATTGCTTTTATAGTTGGCTCCACGAAATCATCATTTACCACAACTGAAATAAAGCGCCGTTGAATGTCGCTTGTGCTGTAGGTTACACCTCTATACACATGGCCTTCTCTTTCGTTACCTTTACCGGTTACATCCCAATAGGAAAAGAATGAGATTCCAGCATCATATAGTGCTTGTTTAACATCGCGATATTTCGATTTTCTAATAATTGCTTCTATTTTTTTCATTATATTAAGATTATAGTTAGTCAAATTTATAAACTGCGGCTAGTACAAAAGAGCTCAGACTTTTTTGTGGATCTAAATCTTTATCGAGAAAGAAATCGTCGGAGCTGGAATCTAGGCGTAATTCAGGAATTATCGTCAAATTACCTACTTTAATATTAGCTGTTAATGTGGCTGTGAAAACACTCGAATCTTCCACGCCAGTTCCAATGGCACCGAAGTTTCCAGATTCTGCAAAGTATTCACCTCTTAATCCGATTGCGAATGTTTCTGAGGTTGAAAGTTGTGGATATAATGCAACTCCGGCAAAGCCAGTATCCTCATCATCACCACTATCATAAAATGCTCCATTGATCCCTAAAAAGAATGAATCTGAAATATCGAAGCCACCTGTAAAATCAATTTCAAAAGCACCATCGTCTAATAAGATGTTCAAGAATTGGTCTGAGTAGCCCAACTGAGCTCCAAAGGCATAGTTTCCGTTCGGGTTGAATTCAGTTGCATCAGTTGGGTTCATTATTGCTAACATTAAACTAAAATCTTCAGTTAAGGCAAAGTCAGCTTTTAAACCTGTATGGCTAAATGGCCCATATGAGAATAAGTAAGAAGTACTGTAGTTAAAGTTTGCTGTAGGGGAGATTACTTCGTATCCTAAGAAAGTGTTGAAATTACCGAATGTTAATTTTACGGATTCACTTACATCCCAATAAGCATACAATTGGTTTACTATATTTGAACTACCTCCAGGTCTTAAAAATGGAGATAAGAACGTAGCGTCTTCTCCTCTCGGGCCGTAAACCAGATCAGCTACAAAACCAACTTTTTCACCTTCGTAGCTCGCTATTAAATTTGCCATACCTAAGGCAAAGCCTGGTAAGTTAGCAAAAGATGATCCCGGTGCTACAGCGTCCTCGTCATTTGGGGCATTAAGATTCGCTCTAAAATAAGCATCGATACTTCCGCTCAGGGTAAACTTTTTTTCTTCTTTTTCATTTTTTTCTTCTTGTGAGATAGCAATTAAGCTTAATAAAAGCATTAGTGCAAATAAGGGTAGTTTTGTCTTAATCATAATTCTATTTTGAATTATTAAGAAGCAAATATTTGCATTTAAAATTGGATTTACCAAATAATGTAGGGGTATAAATATCTAAATACACTTTATTTGACATATATACCTTTAAAAAAATAGGGGTATAAGTATTATAGTGATAATTATTGAAGTTTCAATTATTAAAAAATAGGGGGTTGATAAAATTATCTTATAATTTTATAAAATTCATAAAAATGCAATTTTAAAAAAAAAAAATAAAAAAACATAGCTAAAAAAATCAAACTAATTCCAAATTTTTGGAGTTGCCATAGTAATAATCTCAGTATGCTCCTCGAGATTACAAAAAAGGATGTTAATCTCTTAGTACACTCTTCGAGATTACAAAAAAGGATGTTAATCTCTCAGTACACTCCGCGAGATTACAAAAAAAGGATGTTAATCTCTCAGTACACTCCGCGAGATTACAATCTTTTGGATTTCAGAAGTGCCTTCATAAATCTGCGTGATTTTTGCATCACGCATTAAACGTTCAACATGGTACTCTTTTACAAAACCATAACCTCCATGAATTTGTACGGCTTCAACTGTTACACGCATTGCCATCTCGGCAGCATATAATTTTGCCATGGCACCAGATAAGTCATAGTTATGATGTTGATCTTTATCCCAGGCGGCTTTCATACATAAATGCCTTGCAGCTTCTATCTCTACTGCCATATCGGCCAATTTAAATGCAATAGCCTGGTGTTTGCTGATCTCTTTACCAAAGGCTTTACGTTCTTTAGAATACTGTAAGGCTAATTCATACGCTCCCGATGCTATGCCCAACGCTTGTGCAGCAATTCCAATACGACCGCCAGCCAACGTCTTCATCGCGAATTTGAATCCGAAACCATCATCTCCGATTCTATTTTCTTTTGGAACTTTAACGTCACTAAACATCAAAGAATGTGTATCAGAACCACGAATACCCAACTTGTTTTCTTTTGGCCCAACTACAAAACCATCCATTCCTTTTTCTACAATCAATGCATTGATACCTTTATATCCTTTTTCAATATCAGTTTGTGCAATTACCAGATAAACGCTTGCATTTCCTCCATTGGTGATCCAATTTTTGGTTCCGTTTAGTAGGTAGTGATCACCTTTATCTATGGCGGTAGTTTTTTGTGAAGTAGCGTCACTGCCAGCTTCGGGTTCACTTAAACAGAAAGCACCAATAATTTCACCTGTAGCAAGTTTAGTGAGGTATTTTTGTTTTTGTTCTTCAGTTCCATACATTTCTAAACCCCAGCATACCAGGGAGTTATTTACAGACATCACCACTGAAGCGGAAGCATCAATTTTAGAAATTTCTTCCATAGCTAATACATACGAAATTGTATCCATACCTCCACCTCCATAGTTAGGATCGACCATCATACCCAGAAAACCAAGCTCTCCCATTTTTTTAATTTGTTCATGTGGAAATTCTTGTTTTTCATCACGTTCAATTACCCCGGGTAATAATTCATTCTGTGCAAAATCACGTGCAGCATCGCGAATCATTATATGTTCTTCTGTAAGATTAAAATCCATACTATTGAAAAATTGTTTATTAATACATTAAATAAGCGTTCAAAGATACAGAATTTATAAAAATCTTATAGTATTTTTACGAAATTATGAAAGGTGAAGTAAAATATTGTATTGATGTAATGAGCGGTACCGCTTTAGATGGAGTAGATATATGTTATGTACGATTTGAAAATAATGATAGATATAATTTCGAAATTCTAAATGCAATAACTTATAAATATCCTGATAAGTGGAAGTCGGAGTTAGAAAATGCCTTTACTTTCGACACCAAATCCTTTAATAAAAAAGGATTTTGTATTGTGGGCCGGTAGAAATCTACGCTATAAATATTTTTCATTTTTTTTATAATTTTATAGTGAATGAAATATGTAGGTTTGAGAACTTTTTAATAAATAGAATAAATAATCTTGACATGGAACAGCTTTAGCTTTGCTTTAGAAAATAACGTAATGATGTGAGAGAATAAATTTATAAAATTAAAGTTGACGAAAAAAAAATTATAATGAAAGAATTACTTAAAAAATACGAGGATAAGCAACCTGAAATCGTTTTTCATTGGAAAGACCCTGAAACAGAGGCAGAAGGTTGGACAGTTATTAATTCGCTTAGAGGGGGCGCTGCAGGCGGAGGTACAAGAATGCGTAAAGGGTTGGATATGAATGAAGTATTATCCTTAGCAAAAACCATGGAGGTAAAATTTACGGTTTCAGGCCCGGCAATTGGCGGTGCGAAATCGGGTATTAATTTTGACCCGAATGATCCTAGAAAAAGAGGTGTTTTAGAACGATGGTATAAAGCTGTATCTCCTTTGTTGAAATATTATTATGGGACTGGTGGCGATTTAAATGTCGATGAAATTTACGACGTAATTCCCCTTACTGAAAATTCCGGAATTTGGCATCCACAAGAGGGTGTTTTTAACGGACATTTTAAACCAACGGAATCTGAAAAGATTAATAGGATTGGACAGTTACGGCATGGTGTTATAAAAGTCATTGAAGATCCTTTATATACACCTAAGGTGTCTAGAAAATATAAGATAGCCGATATGCTTACAGGTTATGGAGTTGCCGAAGCGGTAAAACATTATTATGATATTTTTGGAGGTGATATAAATGGTAAACGCGCTATTGTCCAAGGGTTTGGTAATGTTGGTTCTGCGGCGGCCTATTATTTAGATCAATTAGGCGCAAAAATAGTCGGTATCATAGATAGGTCTGGTGGTGTGATAAGTGAAGATGGTTTTAGCACCGAGGAAGTAAGAACTATGTTCTTGAATAAACGTGGGAATAAATTGGTAGCTGAAGATATGATTGCGTTCGATGAAATGAATACGAGAATTTGGTCTTTACCGGCTGAAATTTTCATTCCGGCCGCTGCTTCCAGATTAGTAACGAAAGAACAAATTTCATTGATGATGGAATCAGGATTAGAAGTAATATCTCCCGGAGCAAATGTACCCTTTGCGGATAAGGAAATCTTTTTCGGGCCTATTATGGAATATACAGATAAACAGGTGAGTTTATTACCAGATTTTATTTCCAATTGTGGAATTGCCAGAGTATTTGCATATTTAATGGAAAGTAGGGTAGAATTACCCATGAGGGATGAAGCAATATTTAATGATACTTCAAAAACGATCAAACAAGCGCTGGAAAAAGTATATAAATTACATCCTTATAAGACTAACATTTGTAAAACCGCTTTTGAAATAGCATTAGAACAACTTGTATAAATATAGATTTTTTTGGCCAAAATTTTATGTTCGAATTTTCTATGAAATCATGATTATTGATCTATTTCTTAGACATAAAATATTTTCTTCGAAGTTTATGACATGGTAGGTAAAAGGTTATTTCTGTAAAAGAAGTCCTTGGTTTTTGGAGTAAATAAAATTTTAAATAAGTTTACCTAATTGGTATTTATTTAAAGAAATATTATTTCATATATTTATCCCAACTTAAAACCAAACTATGATAGCTTTAATCATTTTCGTCTTTATTTTTGGATACATCGGTATCACCTTAGAACATCCGTTAAAAATGGACAAAACAGTCCCTGCATTACTAATGGCAGCGATAATGTGGGCATTACTGGCCGTAGGATTTCACCAAGGCTGGTTCAATGTAATTGATGGTCATGAAAATGTATTTAGTTTTTTAGGAGGGCATGATAATGAGCATGCTGAAGAGGGCTTTACGAACCTGTTATTACATCACTTAGGTAAAACAGCAGAAATTTTAGTATTTTTAATAGGAGCGATGACCATTGTAGAAATTATCGATTTGCATCGTGGTTTTGATGTTTTAAAAAGCTGGATAAAAACGAAAAGTAAGAAAAAATTATTGTGGATTGTGGCTATTTTGGGTTTTATATTATCTGCAATCATTGATAATTTAACAGCAACCATTGTTCTAGTTACATTACTTAGGAAATTGATACCGAATAAAACAGATCGTTTGTGGTATGCGGGTATGATCGTAGTTGCAGCGAATGCCGGTGGTGCATGGTCGCCGATTGGAGATGTGACCACAACTATGTTATGGATTGGGAAAAGAGTTTCTGCAGGGGCCCTGGTTGTCAAATTAATAATACCTTCTATTATTTGTATGGTAATACCAACTTTTATTGCCACATTATTACCTGCTTTTAAGGGACAGGTTGAAGTCGATACAAACGATTATAATGAAGAAGAAAAATCGCTGTTGAGTAGCAAAACAATGCTCTTCTTAGGATTAGGGATGATCGTATCTGTACCTATTTTTAAAACCTTGACGCATTTGCCACCCTATATAGGAATGATGTTGGCATTGGGAGTTGTATGGCTGGTTTCAGAATATATACACCCTGAAGAAGATTTTACAGAAGAACGTAAACATTTATACTCTGCACATCAGGCTTTGTCGAGAATAGAAATGTCTAGCATCTTATTTTTCTTAGGAATTTTAATGGCTGTTGCTGCATTAGAATCATTAGTTTATGGTAGTTTAATGATCGAAGGCCAGGAGGTACAAATGGGTACTTTGCGCTATGTAGCTGAATTGCTCAATGGAGCAATACCTGATCAAAATGTTGTTGTTGCAATATTAGGAGGCTTATCAGCAGTTATCGATAATGTACCATTAGTGGCGGCTTCAATGGGCATGTATACATATCCGATAGATCATAGTTTATGGCATTTAATAGCCTATTCAGCTGGTACAGGCGGAAGTATGCTTATCATTGGTTCGGCAGCCGGTGTTGCCGCTATGGGTATGGAAAAAATAGATTTTATATGGTATCTTAAAAAGATTACCTGGCTTGCGTTTGTAGGTTTTGCGGCAGGATTTATTGTGGCAATATATTTTGTGTAATTCTTAGAGAAATGAGTATAAAAGCGGGACAAGCCCGCTTTATTGACTGTTAATATAAAGTAAATAATTTAGCAAAAAGATTTACAAATAACTAAGTCTGCATAACAATGGGAGTAACCAAGTTCTAGACAATCTGCAAGATCTTGTCGACAAGCTCTTAGACAATTATTAATGCCACCGTTAATTGATTTTTGTTCAATTCTGTTCAAAGCTTTTCCAAGATTAGAAATGTTTTTTAACATGATAATAAAATTTAATATTAATTAGCCTTGAACATTTAAAGACACTCAAGGTTTGTGTCTACCTTTCGCGAAATGATATTTTATATTTGATCACTGTTCCTTTTTATTTATTAAATACATTTTTAAGTTGATAAAAGAATCGTTCGATCAATCGTAAGTCTTCAGTAACAATTTCAGCAGTACCTTGCATTTCTTGTTTGAACTCAATTTCTTTGTTATAAGTGGTTACTAATTTTTCAGGTAATTTCACATCTATCAAATAAAACCCATCATTATCTGGCACTAACGAAATACTTTTAATAGTACCTTCTAACATACCAAATTCTGTGTAGGGATAATTAGCCAAACGAATGTTAAGAGCCTGGCCAATTTTTATTTTTCCAGAATTTTGAGCAGGAGCTTTTATTTTTCCTATAAAAGAATTATTTCCTTTGGGAATAATTGTAAATACCAAATCACCCTGATTTACAGTTTGATTTTCATTCCAAAATGATAAAAAAGAAACCTTGCCATTCATTGATGATTGTAATACATAGTTTAACTCCCAATTTTTTAAACTTCTTTTGAGCTGATTATATGATTGAATTGTATTTTTCAATTCTTTATTCTCGTCTTGGGTTTTTCTGATTTCAGTACCTCTCAGGTTTTTTTGAGAATTATTAATGGTCTCTCTTAATTGTGATATGGAAGAACTAATACTTCTATAGGATCGTTGTGCTTGCAAATAATCCAATTGTTTTTGGTCATATTCCTGAGCCGAAATGACCCCTTTTTTATATAAAGTCTCAAAACGTTCCAGGTCTTTCTTTTTTAATGCTATTTCTTTTTTGTTTAAAGACTGTTGTGAAATGAGCGTGTTTAATCTGCCTCTGGCTTCAGTAATAGATAATTGATTCGCTAAAAATTCACTAGAGAATGGTTTTAGCTCTTTGTTTAATTTGTATTCAGTATAGTTTCGTTCAAACAATGCATAATCTGCCTCTACGTCACCTAAAAAAAGTATTGGTAATTTTTCTAGAGGAAAATAGAAATTATTGTAATCTAATGTTAACGTATCAATCACATTCATTAGTAATAAAACATCTTTATAATTTGCGGAATTTTCGAGTATGGCCAGTATCTTATTTTTAGAAATATCATCATTGTTATTTACCAAGAATGCATCCAACTGCCCATTACTTTTAGCATATATTTTTTCAGGTGGAATGGAAGTAGTTACCACTATTTCTGCAGGAATGGTATCGGGATATTTCACAAACCAGGAAATGAATAACAAACCAACTATTAAGCCTAATATTAATGCATTTCCCCAACGTATCATCCAATTGGGTACAAAGCTTAATATTTCTTGAACTTCTTCGCTGCGTAATTGTATGTCTTCTTGTTTTATTGGCATAAATATTTTATTTGAATATAAGGAATAGAAATACTATTCCTTATATTAATAGATATTACTCGTCTATGTGGAAATATCAGTTAGCATGCAGGTGCAAATGAACATTTTTCAGTTCCATAATACCAATCCTGACATGAGCCGTCGCTACACCATTCACAACACATCATGCGTCCTCCTTGAATTGCTTTTTGTTCATTTTTGTTCAATGCTTTCACACCTTTTAAATTTGCTATTTTTTTCATAATAAAAATTTTAAGAAATTATATTAACCTTGAATGGTTAAAGACTGTCAAGGTTTCAGTCTATCTTTTACGATAATATTTTTATTTTGAGTCCCGTTGATAATCAACGGGACTCAATTTAATTAAACAAGCATACATGGATAGCATACTCCATTTACGCAGCAGTATTGAGGGCGACAAACAAATTCTTCACCGCACTTTATTTTTCCTCCAGTAATGGATTTTTGCTCATTTTTGTTGAGCATTTTTACGCCTTTTAAATTTGCTAATTTTTTCATAATAAAAATTTAAAGAAATTATATTAGCCTTGATCATTTAAAGACTGTCAAGGTTTCAGTCTATCTTTCGCGAAAAGATATTTTTCTGCCTCTAACTCATCTTTTCTAGAGGAAGACTTGAGACATTATTTTATTTTCCCAATTCTAATTGGTTTTTAACGAGATGATAATATTTACCTTTTAGTTTGGTCAATTTTAGATGGTTTCCTTTTTCTACAATTTTACCTTTGTCCAATACCACAATTTGATGTGCATTTTTTACCGTACTTAATCTATGTGCAATGATGACAACCGTTTTATTGGTGAAGAATAGATTTAGGTTCTCCATGATCACTTTTTCATTATTAGCATCCAGGGCTGAGGTAGCCTCATCAAAAAATAAAAATTTCGGATTTTTATAAACGGCTCTGGCAATCAACAAACGTTGTTTTTGCCCAGTACTTAAACCCGTACCCTCCAATCCAATTTTAGTATTAAAGCCTAAAGGCAATTCATCTATATGTGGTTTTATATTGGCCACATTGGCAGCGTGGATTAATTTTTTATGATCTACAAAATCATCACCGACAGCTATATTTTTGGCAATGGTATCATTAAAAATATAACCTTCTTGCATGACGACCCCACAATGTTCTCTCCATGCCTTTTGTGAGATGTTTGTGAGATTATGATTTCCGATTGAGATTTCACCTTTATCGAGCGGATAAAAATTTAATAACAATTTCATTAAAGTAGTTTTTCCACTTCCGCTAACACCTACGATAGCAGTGACTTTATTAGAAGGTATTGTGAGATCTAAATTCTTTATTACGGGTTCAAGGCCACCAATATATCTAAAAGAAACATTTTTTAAATGAATATCACTATTTTCAGGAATGGTTGTAATTTTTTGTTCACCAGCTTTTTCTTCATCCTCTTTATTATGTATTTCGCCTAATCGATCTAAAGATATTTTGGCATCTTGTGCATCTCTCAAAAAGGCAATAAGTTGTGTAACAGGTGCATTTAATTGACCCACTATATAGGAAATTGCCATCATCATCCCTAAGGTGATATTACCATCAATAACCAATTTAGCAGATAGCACTGTAATTAAGATGTTTTTTAACTCATTGATAAATGAAGAACCTACAGATTGTGTTTGTTCGAGCGCCAAACTTTTGATACCTACTTTAAATAAACGTGCTTGCACAAACTCCCAGTTCCAACGCATTTGGCGTTCGGCATTGTGCAATTTGATCTCTTGCATACCATTAATAAGTTCTATCACCTTACTTTGTTCTTGACTCACTTCTGAAAAGCGTTTATAATCCAGGTCCTTTCTTCTTTTAAAAAAGAACAATACCCATCCAAAATAGAGGACACTACCTATTAAAAAGATGCTAAATATTTGAAGGCTGTAGTACCCTAATACAATTCCAAAAATGACCAAGTTAAACATGGAGAATAGTACATTCAAGGAAGATGTAGTCAATATTTTTTCAATTCGTTTGTGGTCATTAATACGTTGCAAGAGATCGCCCGTCATCTTGGTATCAAAAAAGGAGATAGGCAGATTCATCAATTTGATGAAGAAATCAGAGATTAATGAGATATTAATTCTGGTGCTTAAATGCAATAGAATCCAACCACGAATAACTTCCAGTGCTGTTCTGCCAAAGAATAAAAATAACTGAGCAAATAAGATCAAATAGATAAAATGAATATCTTGATTTTGAATACCTACATCAACGATACTCTGGGTTAAAAAAGGAACAATAAGTTGTAATAAACTACCAGCTAATAAACCAATAGCCAATTGGATAATAAACTTTTTATACCTTAATAGGTATTTTGAAATAAATTTAAAATCAAATTTAATGTCTTCTTCATTTTCTAAATCGTCATTATAAAACTTTGGTGTTGGTTCAATGAGTAGAGCAACCCCTTCTTCAGTTTTCTCATCTGCATTATTACCTATCCAATGTTTTATAAATTGTGCTTTGGTATATGTTAAAAGACCATGTGCGGGGTCAGAAATGTAGATTGTACTTTTTTTTATTTTATAAAGAACTGCAAAATGATTTTTATTCCAATGCACAATACAAGGCAAAGGGACTTCTAATAATTTTTCAAAATTCACCTTTACGCCGATGGTGTGAAAACCTATTTTTTCGGCTGCTTCACTTAGACCCAACAAACTACTTCCTTCCCGGGTAGTTTCGGCTAAATTCCGTAAATTTTGTATATGAATAGTCTTGCCATAATGTTTAGCGACAATCTTGATACAGGTAGGGCCACAATCTTTGGATTCAGCTTGCTTGTAATGTGGAAATTTTGACATTAAATTAAGGAAAAATGGTTAATTTAAGACTAGATAGAAACTCTACCTAGTCTTAAAATTAATATTTATACACAAGCGCATAATGGGTGACCATTATAACTTCCATCAATATACCCACCAGAGTTGGGCCCTGTACCACATTGCCATTGTTCTGACCCACAACATTCCGAATCAGTTCCAGGATAACATAAAAACTTAGCACCCCCGTTAATACTTTTTTGTTCAGTTTTGTTAAGTGCTTTAGCACCTTTTAAATTTGCTAATTTTTTCATAATAAAAGAATTTAAAAATTAATTAGCCTTGAACGTTTTGAGACTGTCAAGGTTTCAGTCTATCTTTCGCGAAAAGATATTTTTATTCATAATACAAGGGGATATGTAATGTTATTTTATTTATAAAAGTGGAAAATAATAGATTGGCTCAATGTGTTAATAACCAATCTATTATTTTAATTTTTGTATATTTTATTTAATAATAATTAATCACAGTGACAATCAGGTTGGAAGATTAAATTATGCCAATTCTGACAAACATGATAACTACAAGGAGGATCTCCTCCATTAATAGATTTTTGTTCAATTCTGTTAAGAGTTTTAACACCTTTTAAATTTGCTAATTTTTTCATAATAAATATTAATTTTATATTAGCCCTGAACATTTAGAGACACTCAAGGTTTATGTCTATCTTTCGCGAGAAGATATTTTTTGAATAAGCCAAGGAAAATTCTTCTTGGCTTATTCTGATTATTAATTGTCAAGACCTATTATTAATAATTTTAATTTAATGTTCGTCATCATCAGGACTGCAGTGAGGCCACCCAGGATAACAATAAAAAGGTCCAGCGTAACAACCAAGCGTAGGATCTAAAAGAGGGCATCCAGGATTACCACCATTAATGCTCTTTTGTTGTAACGTACTAAGTGTTTTCACGCCTTTTAAATTTGCTAAATTTTTCATAATTTTAACTATTTTAGATAATAAAAAGCACTCAAATTTGAGTGCTTTTTTAAATTAGATTTAAACACAGGCACAAATAGGAGTACTACCATTATATCCTTGTAAGTAACCTCCACAATCCCAACCATTGCCACATTGTCCAGGGCCATCACCACAACATTCCGGGTCTGTGCCTGGATAACAATTGAATTTTGTTAAACCGCCACCATGTACCGTTTTTTGTTGATCTTTGTTTAAGGTTTTTGCACCTTTTAAATTTGCTAATTTTTTCATAATAAAAGAATTTAAAAATTAATTAGCCTTGAACGTTTTGAGACTGTCAAGGTTTCAGTCTATCTTTCGCGAAAAGATATTTTGTTTTCAGATAATTATTTATTTAACTATTATTCCTCGGTAAGAATTTTGTCAATTTGCATTTCAATACTACTTTTTTCTTCAGTATAACCAACATTTAAATTTCTAATAATTCCGTTTTATCAATTAAAAAAGTTCGAGGTATAGACTAGACATTATAATTAATTACGGCTTCACTTTTATGACCCTCCAAATCAGATATATTAATCCAATTCATACCGTCATTAATACTCGCAACGACACTTATGGTTTGTGTCTTTCTTTCGCTAGAAATATTGTTCAACGTCAAAAGCATTAGCTTTTCGAGCTTATTTAATTAAATATTTCTATCAATTTTTTCTCTACATTATTCAAGTTAAATTCTTTTTCAGGTGACTTGCGACCAATTATATAACCCTTTCTATCAATTAAAATATAATCTGGTATTTCGTTTATGTTATATTGAGTAACTATCGATCCTTTTCTACCCATGAAAATATGATTCCAACTACTTATACTATCTTTTGCAATAGCTTCTTTCCAACTTTTTTTATCATCATCTAGAGAAATGCCTATTATTTCTAGTCCCTTATGATTATATTCTTTATATAGATTCCTTAAATATGGGTTATTTTCACGGCAAGGTTTGCACCACCCCGCCCAAAAATCTAGAAGTACATATTTGTCCTTAAATAATTCTAAATTAATTTTACCTTCTTTAAAACCCTTGGCTTCAAATTCAGGAGCAAGATCTCCAATCATAATGGGCTGTCTTTTTTTGATAAGATCCGTAATATTAATACCATATAAACTATTTTTAACATCAGAGTTGAAGTTTTCATAATATAGATGCGTAGAATCAAATGGAATTTTTTTAAAATGTTGTTGTACCCAAAATGCACTCAAATATGAATTTGGATTGTTCCAACAAAAGTTTAACCGAATTTGAGCAATTTTATTTAATTTTTTTTCCCATTCTGTATCTATATTATTTATGCGCTTATTTATAGCAACAGAATCTTTGTCATTAATATTTTTTCCCCCATCTAGTTCATTTCTTTCTAACATTAATGGCCTTATTTCTGAATAGATTGATTTTACTTGTTTTTCTAAATTCTCATATTCCGTTTGTGTGATAGACCCTTCTACCTTGATTTCTTTAAATTTATCTTCAGTTAATGAGATATCAATTCTTTTAGGTTCAATAAAAACCCAAACTGAATTTGGGTCGTCTGCCGACATGGATTTTCTATTACCGATTAATGACACATATGTTGGCCCATTTATAAAGCCTTTTGTAAAAAACTTTTTATTATGTATAGAAATGGTATCTATTATTCGATTTTTTCTATGATCTGTATAGCGTAAAATAATTTGTTTGGTATTATTTCCTTCGAATGATCCTTTTAAAATAAACTCCTTATTCTTACTTTGTTTTGAGCAACTTACAATAAAAACTAGGAATGTAAGTTGCATTATAAAAATGTATTTGGCCTTCACTTTATACTCTTTTAATTTTAACATGGATATTTGTTTTCATAGTGCAAAGAACATTAAATTCAAATTTAAGTTTTTACCTAATGTTCTAAAAAATAATATAATTCACCTAACAATTACGCACAAGAATACTGACCAAAATTTCCTTCTTGACATGTACAACTACCAGGGCAATCGGAATTGCTGGCACAAGGATCCGATTGACATGCACCACCACCAGCGCCGCCCTGACCGTCACCATGTTCTACCGGGTCCCCTCCTCCAAAAATGGTTTTTTGTTGCGTGCTACTTAAGGTTTTTACATCTTTTAAATTTACTAATTTTTTCATACTAAAAATTTTAAATATATTTGCTTCGAACATTTTGAGACTGTCAAAGTTTCAGTCTATCTTTCGCGAGAAGATTATTGTTCCTAAGTCCTCTCTTTAATTAGAGAGGGCTTTGATTTTATACAAGCTCACTTTCAATTTTGCTTATTCGATTTCTATCACTTTCTTCCAGTTCAATCAAATCTTCAATAAAATATGAGAGATCACTTCTATCATATGCCTTCGGGAATTCTTTACCATTGATAAAAATAGCCGGGGTGAAGTTGAAATTATTGTCTATACACCATTCTTTTGTCGCTTCTAATACATTTTCAAATGAGTTCTCTTTTGATTCTTTCCATTTTAATAGCCATTCATTAAAGTCAACATCTTTTTCATAGGCTTCATGCAAGGCATTCATACATTCGTTTTCGGATTCACTATTGTATATTTCTAATAATCTACTAGCCACTTTATTTGCAATATTGCTTTTATCTGCTGGTACATTGAATCGAATTGTAAGACTAACATCATTAGCTTGTTTCTTGAGTATTTTTTCAAGGTCATTGTGCGCGGCTTTACAAAAAAAACATGACGGGCTAGTTATTAAAAGAATATTTAAAAGTGCCTTTTTGTTACCAAGAACAATTTCACTTTTATCAATACCAAAAACATCTATGGAAGTATCTATAGTTTTGTCCATATTATAGGCAGCATTAAACAGATCAAAATTCCGTTTAAACTTGTAGTGTGTTATAGTAAGTTTTTCTAATTCTTGTTGTTTTTGCAATAAAGGTTTGATAAATAGCCATAAAGTGGTAACAATCAAAAAGCTAAAAAAAAGTATAAAACTGCTTTTTATATCCGGCCTTATACTTGAAACGAGCGTTTGATCAAAAAATAATGTACAACATTGTAACCATAAAACTGATACAATCCCTAAACATAAAGGGCACCATTTTTTAACAACATTATATTGGTAATAAATCGAATAGATTGTAATGGGCAATGCAATTAACGTGAGTAAAACAATGGCATTCGCAGATGCAGAAAAATTTATTGAAATTAACCAGAATAAGGTCAGTCCTGAAAAATATATAAAACTTAGATCACTTAATTTAAAATGTTTTGATATTGAAGCTCCTTTTGAATTCAAAACAGCGTCGCAGTTCGTGGTTTTATTTGCAGTGCAAATTTTGTCTAAAGCCTTTGATTGAAATCCCAGTTCATGTTTTATTATTAAAAAGCTAATCCCTATACCTATTAATGATATTATAAAATGAGTAGAATGAAATAAAGATGGTTTCCTGAAGAAAAATACACCTGACAATACTATTGCACTTAAAAAATATATAGTATGTAGAAGAGATGTATTGAGTGTTTTTTTATTAGCTATTTCAATAGTACCTTTTTCTATAACGACTATAATACCACTCCATTGATCTAAGAAATCATCTAAGGGGATGCTCTTTTTTTTCTTATCACTGAATACCAATTCAATGATTTTTTCATGTTGAGTTACGATTACAAATTCTTTTTTATCAGAAATGAGAGAGATAAAATTAGTTGGTAGTTGAAAAACAGTTTCTCTATTTTTAGGAACTTCTAAAGCCATATTTTCAATGCCAAAATGGTCGAGTACTCCCGTTACAGAGTGTAAACTAGGATAAGATGGATGACTTAGTAATTGTAGTTTTAATTCATCTTGATTAAAATGAATTTTCTCTTTTCTTAGGAAAGAGGCAAGTAAATAATATAAAGAGTCTCCCATAAGTAGTTAAAATAGAGCGATTTGTAGATTTAGCGATTCGATAGTTAAATTACAGCATTATTAACAACCAAAATATAAGTGGTCTGTTTTTTTGATAAACGGTTGAAAAATATGAATAAACGGGAATATCAATCTTAGAAGTAATTTTTAATTGTTGACCATTTTCTTCTGGATACAGATAATATGATACCGGTTGATAATGTCACCTTTCTCAATTCACTATTATAATAGGATCTAAAATATTTCATATTGATCAGTTCATTTCTATTGATTCTTAAAAAATGGAAATTAGATAACTCTTTTTCAATATCTTTTAGTGGTTTTGAAAATATTTCAGGTTTTTTTTGATTGAGTAAATGAATTGACAATAAATATGAATCACATGAAATATATACGATATTTTCAATTTTAATTTGCCGAACTTTTCTTGAAGATTTTAAAATAATGGTTTTGTTTTTTTGATTGGAATAATCCATAAAATATAATGTATTTTAAAATGTTCAGCGTGTATAAAATTACAAAAAACTTGGCGGTTTACAAAGACGATAATTACGGGTTTCCCGCAAATTTTGTGCGGTAAAACCGTAGAAATTCAATAAAATAGAAAGTTGAAACTAGAAATTCTTCTAAGCTTAAGGGTTGTGTTTTTTATTATCAAAAATTATGGTTATTATTAATAGCTGATACGGAACTTAAATAATCCGCAGTTTAGAAAATATGTTTTAATAAAAGTTTTATGGATACGTTTAACCATCCATATCTATTTTGCTATATTGCAGTAAATTTTAAAAGGATTTTTGAATATATAAAATAAAATTCTAATAGTATATATTGTATTCTATTTATATACAATTTTCGACCCATATTTTCGTTACATAGTATTATCCCCAATTAAAGCCATACATATGTTGCTAATTATTCAGCAAGGAGCCGATGCTGCTCAAGAAAACTTAGAAGAAGTACTATCAGAAGAAAAGACCTTATCAATCTATAATTTAATTATGGATGGTGGTTTAGGTGGTCAAATAATCATCGCTATTTTAATTGTATTGTTAGCTGTCGGTTTATATATATATTTTGAACGTTTTTTGGCAATTAAAGCTGCTTCGAAAATCGATAAAAACTTTATGAATCAAATTAAAGATCATGTCTCCAATGGTAAGCTGGAAGCCGCTAAAATTTTATGTGTGCAAGCAGGATCACCTGTCGCAAGATTAATTGAAAAAGGAATTTCGCGTATTGGAAAACCGCTAGAGGATATTAATACAGCTATTGAAAATGCAGGAAAACTGGAAATTTATAAATTAGAGAAAAATGTAAGCGTATTGGCAACTATTGCCGGAGCCGCTCCGATGATTGGTTTTTTAGGAACTGTAATCGGTATGATTGTTGCGATACATGAAATAGCCAATGCTGGCGGACAAATAGATATTAAAATGTTATCAGATGGATTATATACAGCAATGACTACTACCGTAGCGGGTTTAATTGTTGGTATTATAGCGTATATAGCGTATAATCATATAGTAGTACGTACGAATAAGGTTGTCTATCAAATGGAAGCCAAGTCGGTTGAATTTTTAGATCTTTTAAACGAACCTGTGTAATATGAACGTAAGAGGTAGAAATAAAATTAGCCCTGAATTCAATATGTCGTCAATGACGGATATTGTATTCCTGTTATTGATATTTTTTATGTTGACATCTACGTTGGTTACGGTAAATGCCTTGGATATATTACTGCCTAAAGCTTCGGGTAAAACTGAAAATAATAAATCAGTAGCTGTTAGTATTACTAAAAAGTTAGATTTTTACATTGATACAAAAAAGGTTAATGAAAATAAATTAGAGCAAAGCTTGACCAGCTTATTAGCTGACCAAGAAAATCCTACTATCGTATTAAGGGCTGAAGAAGGTGTCCCCATCGAAAAAGCCGTGCGCATAATGGATATAGCAAACCGGAATAAATTTAAAGTGATCTTAGCTGTAAGACCTAAATAAAATGGCATATCTGGATACTCCATATAAAAAGAAATCAGCAGTATTGACAACCATTATTATGGCTTTGATATTGTTTTTGATCTTTACTTTTGGAATGACCTATTTCGACCCTCCTAAAGAATATGGTATCGCCGTCAATTTCGGAACATCAGATGTTGGTAGTGGAGATACGCAACCTACAGAACCTTTAAAATCTGCCTCTTCTGAGGAGGAAGTTGTTGAGGAAGTTGAAGAACAGCAGGAAGTAGAAGAAGTGCAGGAAGAGGTAAAAGAAATACCCACAGAAACTGCAGCTGCAGCTGCTCCTTCTGAAAAAGTCATTACACAAGACTCCGAAGAATCTATTCGAATAAAAAAGCAAGAAGAGGCAAAGCGAAAAGCAGAAGCAGAAGAAAACAGAATTAAAGAAGCCGAAAGGCAGAAGAAATTAGAAGCTGAACGTGTTGAAAAGCAACGCCAAGCTGCAATTGCAAAAAAGAAAGCGGATGAAGCTGCTAAAAGGAAAAAATTAGACGCAATGATGGGTGGACTCAATAATTCTGATGGTAACGCAACTGGCGGTGAAGGTGATGACAATCAGGCAGGAGATAAAGGAAACCCCAACGGAGACCCGAATGCTAGTGGCTATTATGGTAATGGTGGTGGTGGAAGTGGAGGTAATTACCGCTTAGGAAATAGAAAGGCCGTTTCTAAGCCTAAGCCTACTTACGATTGTAATGAAGAAGGTAGGGTAGTAGTAAGTATTTCTGTAGACAAAAGCGGTAAGGTAATAAGTGCACAGCCTGGTATTAAAGGAACAACAAATTCTGCATCTTGTTTATTGAGCAGAGCAAAACAAGCAGCATTAAAAACAAGATTTAATTCTGATAGTAAGGCACCTTCGAAACAAGTAGGTTCCATTATTTATAATTTTACTTTATCCAATTAAGTATTGAATTACAGTGAAACTTTAGATTGGATGTTCTCTAAACTTCCAATGTACCAGCGCCAGGGAAAAATCGCATTTAAAAAGGATTTAACGAATACCCTGGCTTTAGCAGCACATCTTGGAAATCCCCATCGAAAATTTAAAAGTATTCATATAGCCGGTACTAATGGAAAAGGCTCAACAAGTCATATGCTGGCTTCTATTTTACAAGAAGCGGGTTATAAAGTAGGATTATATACTTCACCACATTTAAAAGATTTTAGAGAACGTATTAAGATCAACGGAGAACAGATTAGAAAGAATTGTGTAATCAATTTTATAAAAAGGAATCAATTTTTTTTAGAAGAACAACAACTTTCTTTTTTTGAAATGACTGTAGGTTTGGCATTTGAACATTTTGCTAAACAAAACGTAGATATTGCAGTTGTAGAAGTGGGCCTTGGCGGAAGATTAGATTCAACTAATATTATTAATCCGGAAGTTTCGGTAATCACGAATATTGGATACGACCACACCCAAATGTTGGGTGAAACGTTGGCAGAAATTGCTTTTGAGAAAGCCGGTATAATAAAAGATAAAACTCCCATCGTTATTGGAGAAAAACAAGATGAAGTTATTGATTTGTTTTTGAGAATAGCAAATGAGAAAAAAGCACCGATAACTTTTGCCGAAGATGAGGTTTTAGAATCATATGAAACGGATTTATTGGGTCATTACCAACAAAAAAATATTAAAGCTGCAGTACAAACAATTAAAGTTTTAGAAAATAAAGGTTTTACCATATCTGACAAGAATATTAATGACGGATTATTACATGTTGTTAAAAACACTGACCTATTGGGGCGTTGGCAAATCATTAATAAACAACCAACGGTTATTTGTGATTCAGCACATAACAAAGAAGGTTTGAATCATGTGTTAAAACAACTCTCGGAAGAAAAATATGAGAAGTTACATATAGTATTGGGAGTTGTGAATGACAAAAAGTTAGAAACAATATTGAATTTATTTCCTGAGACGGCTCAGTATTACTTTTGTAAGCCCAAAATTCCAAGAGGATTAGATGCAATTATTTTACAGAAAAAAGCCGCCATATTTAATTTAAAAGGCAAGATTTATACTTCGGTAAATGAAGCTTTAAATACGGCCAGGAATATAGCAAATACAGACGATTTAATATTTGTTGGTGGTAGTACTTTTGTTGTTGCCGAAGTGGTTTAAGTTTTAATAAAAAACCTTTGCCAGAATAAAAAACTAATTTATATTTGCATCCCATTTAGGGCAATTAGCTCAGTTGGTTCAGAGCACCTCGTTTACACCGAGGGGGTCGGGGGTTCGAATCCCTCAT
>Ga0209633_10001949_pt1 | contig 20474 bp, 13 predicted proteins | sample Cruoilmetagenom1_FD_187290 | JGI IMG/M metagenome (GOLD analysis project Ga0209633, IMG submission 187290) | Oil polluted marine microbial communities from Coal Oil Point, Santa Barbara, California, USA - Sample 1 (SPAdes) (version 2) | ecosystem: Environmental > Aquatic > Marine > Oil seeps ... | reverse complement strand
CTCTTATAGCTCAAACTAAAAAAGGAAAGCAACCACTTATCGAAGTTTTAGAAGAATTACACTCACGTTTTGAGTGTAATTTTTCTTATATAGACAATGATGTTAGAAACATATCAGTAGAACCTCCAGATAAAAACTTGACTTTAAAACAAGCTGTAGATTATTTACAAAGCAACACTCCTTTACAGTTTACCATCTTAGGCGAAAGCTTTATAGCCATAACTCAGAAAAAGAACAATTTTTCTATTTGTGGTTATCTTATTGATATAAGTACCAATGGAGTTATTGAAGGCGTTGTAATTCAATCTAAAAACTCTTCTACCATAAGCGACAAACAAGGATACTTTAAATTAACTAAAATTACTGAAGATGACATTATTTCTTTCAGGCATCTAGGTTATGAAATATTTACCGAATATGCGAAAGTCTACAACACTAAGCAATGTGAAACCATCTATTTAACCTCAAAAACGGAAAATTTAACAGAGATTATTTTAAGCAATTACTTAACCAACGGTATCAATAAAATTATTGATGGAAGCATCACTATAAATTATAAAAATTTCGGTACGGTTCCTGGACTTATAGAAACAGATGTATTACAGACTATACAAGCATTATCAGGATTTCAAAGTATAGACGAAACGGTTTCAAATATTAATGTCCGTGGTGGTACACATGATCAGAACCTTATTCTTTGGGATGGAATTAAAATGTACCAAGCTGGTCATTTTTTCGGACTTATTTCTGCCTTAAATCCACGAATTACAAAAAGAGTAACATTGATCAAAAATGGTTCTCCGGCATTATATACTGACGGTGTATCTGGTACAATAGATATGAAAACTGACTACACGGTTACGAAAGATCTAAATGTAGAAGTTGGGTTGAACTTTATAAATGCCGATGTATTTATAGATCTCCCAATAAATAAAAAATCATCGATTCAGATAGCTTCTAGAAAATCTTTTAGTGAATATTTAAATACGCCTACATATAGTCAATATTTTGATAGAGCCTTTCAAAATACTGATGTCGTTACAACTACTAATAGCACAAATAGTAGTGACGAAGAATTTGACTTTTACGATGTAAGTTTGCGTTGGTTATACGATATTTCTGATAAAGATCAAATAAGGCTTAACTTTTTGAATCTTAAAAATAATCTGACTTTTACTGAGAATGCTTTTGGAGGAGGATTATCTGCTTCTAGGCCTAGTTCTCTCAATCAAAGTAATCTGGCGGGTGGCTTACACTACGACCGAATCTGGAATGATAAATTTAAGACTTCTGTTCAATTATATGCTACGAATTATAATTTAGATGCCAAAAATTTTGACATTATTAACGAACAAATTATAACTCAAAATAATGAAATATTAGAAAAAGGACTACATATTAATTCTAATTATAAATTAAATGACCATATTTCTTTACACAACGGATATCACTTTACCGAAACAGAAATTACCAATACAGAAAAAGTTAATTTCCCAGTAGTAAACGATGTATTTAAAGAAACGCTACAAACACATGGACTGTCATCTGAAATTGCTTATAGTACAGAAGATTTTAACACTAATATTAAGGTTGGAGGACGTCTAAATTATATAAACGAGTTTAATAAATTTATTATTGAACCTAGATTAAGTATAAACCATAGATTAAATGGTAAATTTTCATTAGAGTTGTTGGGCGAATTTAAAAATCAGACTACAACATTGCAATCAGATTTTAGAAATGGTTTTCTAGGTCTAGAAAGTCGTAGATGGACCTTAGCCAATACTAATGACATTCCTATTTTAAAAAGTAAGCAAATATCATTTGGTTCAACGTATAATTTCCAAGGCCTAATGATTAGTACAGATCTTTATTATAAAAAAGTTGATGGTATTACTTCACAAAGCCAAGATTTTCAAAATCAGTATGAATTTGTAAAGACAAATGGTCATTACAATGTTAAAGGGTTTGATTTTATTATCAATCATAAATTCAATAAACTCAATACTTGGCTAGGTTATTCTTTAGCTGACAACAACTATGTTTTTGACGAATTAAGTGACAACAAATTTCCAAATAATTTTGACATTAGACATACCATCTCTATAGCCACGGCCTATAATTTTGAAAAATTAACAGTTTCGGCAGGCTTTAACTGGCGTACCGGTAAACCCACAACGAGGCCCATAGAAGGTAATGAAATCATTAACAACGCTATCAATTACAATCCTGCTAATAGTAGTAATTTGAGCTCTTATAGAAGAATAGACGCCTCAGCCATTTACAACTTTAACATGAGCAAAAAGATAAAAGCTCAAGCGGGACTTTCAATATTGAATTTGTTAGATAAAAAAAATGTTGTCAATACTTATTATAATATTGATAGTGACACTAATACCATTAATGAAATTAAAGAATATTCATTAGGTATTACACCCAACGTTGCCTTTAGAGTGTTCTTTTAAAACAATCTCATTTATTAAAAATAACACCCCATAATCCCATTACTAGAGAACTATCCTATAAAACTACCAATATATATTTAGGAAGCGTTTTCTTTCTTAATTAAATTCAATGCAGATCCTTCTTTAAACCATGCGATCTGACCTTCGTTATAGGTATGATTTAATTTTATAACGTCTTTCGAGTTATCGCTATGAATAATTTCTAAAGTCAATTGTTTTCCAAAAGTAAAATCATTTAGATCTGTAAAATTAAAGGTATCGTCTTCTTGAATTAAATCATAATCATTTTCATTGACGAAAGTCAACCCTAACATTCCTTGCTTTTTAAGGTTTGTTTCGTGAATTCTTGCAAATGATTTTACAATTACGGCAACAACACCAAGATGACGAGGCTCCATAGCAGCATGCTCTCTTGAAGAACCTTCTCCATAATTATGATCACCTACAACAATAGATGGCACATTGGCAGCTTTGTAAGCTCTGGCAGTATCCGGTACTGCACCATACTCTCCTGTTAATTGATTTTTAACCTTATTTGTAGCTTTTCCAAAAGCATTTACAGCACCAATTAACATATTGTTAGATATGTTATCAAGGTGGCCTCTAAAACGCAACCATGGCCCTGCCATTGAAATATGGTCAGTTGTACATTTCCCGAAAGCTTTAATCAATAATTTGGCTCCACTAACATTCCCTTTAATTGGTGCAAACGGCGATAATAGTTGCAATCTTTTTGAATCAGGACTCACAACAACTTCAATTCCGGAGCCATCTTTCATAGGTTCAACATATCCAGGATCTTTCACATCAAATCCTCTTGGAGGTAATTCAAAACCTGTTGGTTCTTCCAGCATTACTTCTTCACCTTCCTGATTAATTAATTTATCCGTCATCGGATTAAAATCTAATTTACCTGAAATGGCAACGGCCGCAACCATTTCTGGCGAACCTACAAAGGCATGTGTATTCGGATTCCCATCAGCACGCTTAGAAAAATTTCTATTAAAAGAGTGCACTATGGTATTTTTTGGCTGATCTTCTGCTCCTTCTCTTGCCCATTGACCAATACATGGCCCACAAGCATTCGTAAATATTTTTGCATCTAAGTCTTCAAAAATTTGAAGTAGTCCGTCTCTTGCTGCAGTATAACGTACTTGCTCAGAACCTGGATTAATACCAAATTCTGCTTTTGCAACCAATCCTTTATCCACTGCTTGCTTTGCAATTGAAGCTGCTCTAGATAGATCTTCATATGATGAATTTGTACACGAACCAATTAAGCCCCATTCTACTTGTAAAGGCCAATCATTTTCTTTAGCTTTTATAGTCATTTCTCCTCCAACCGGTGTTGCCAAATCTGGAGTAAACGGGCCATTTAAATGTGGTCTTAGTGTGTTAAGATCAATTTCAATTACCTGATCGAAATACTGCTCCGGATTTGCATATACCTCATCATCTCCGGTAAGGTATTTGCTAATTTTATTTGCTTCATCGGCTACTTCGTCTCTGTTGGTTGCTCTTAGGTATCTTTCTATTGAATTATCATAACCAAAAATAGAAGTTGTAGCTCCAATTTCAGCACCCATATTACAGATAGTACCTTTTCCAGTGGCAGAAATTGATGTTGCTCCTTCACCAAAATACTCAACAATACTATCAGTACCTCCTTTTACGGTCAAAATACCGGCAACTTTAAGGATCACATCTTTAGGGGCTGTCCAACCACTTAGTTTTCCTGTTAATTTTACACCTATTAATTTAGGGAACTTCAATTCCCATGGCATACCAGCCATTACATCAACAGCATCTGCTCCACCAACACCAATGGCCACCATACCTAGACCACCTGCATTTACTGTATGAGAATCAGTACCAATCATCATCCCTCCGGGGAAAGCATAATTCTCTAAAACAACTTGATGGATAATTCCTGCACCCGGTTTCCAAAAACCAATTCCATATTTATCAGAAACAGAAGCTAAAAAGTTAAACACTTCACTTGAGGTGTTTATTGCTTCTTGTAAATCTTTATCAGCTCCTATTTTGGCTTGTATTAAATGATCACAATGCACTGTTGTTGGAACAGCAACCTGGCTTTTACCAGCCTGCATAAATTGCAATAAAGCCATTTGGGCCGTCGCATCTTGACATGCAATTCTATCAGGGGCAAAATCTACATAATCTTTACCACGAGTAAATGAAGTTGTAGTATTACCATCCCATAGATGGTTATATAATATTTTTTCAGCTAAAGTAAGTGGTTTACCAACAACTTTACGAGCAATATCTACGCGTTCTGTCATTCTGTTATAAACCTCTTTTATCATTTCAATATCAAATGCCATACTGTCTTTCTTTAAAATTATAATAATGAGCACAAATGTACTTAATTTGGAAAACTTATTTGAATAACTGATAATAAAATGCCTTAATTAAAGTGCATAAATATCATATTTTCAAAAACAGTTATTTAATCTTAAAGATTTTTAATTAAAAAGTGTAATAAAATGAAAAAATGGTATTGCTAATTTGCTAAACAATTTCGGCAGACAAACCTAAATTTAACAATTGAGTACAACGTATTTTTAGCTCATCATATTCTCCTGTTTTAACAGCACATTTCCCTTTATAATGTACCAAATAAGTGCATTGTTCAGCTTGTTCTGAAGTGTGGTCACAAACATCAATCAATGAATTAATTACAAATTCAAAAGTATTTACTTCATCATTAAAAAGAATAATTTCATGCTGAATTACTTCTTGCTCAAGAATCTCTTCTTTTTCATGTATTTTTTCTTTCGGACTCATAATTTCTACAACAAAAGTAAAAAATTATTAATAAATCGAAAATTTAAAATAAAAAAGAGGAAGCCAAAAAGACTTCCTCTTTAAATTTTAACTTATACACACTCTGTCAACCTTAAAATGACTTATATATAAATTGATAAGTCAAAATTTAATACATATATCTTAATGCTGTAATATCATTCCCATTAAATTCTCCATCTTCATTTGTTGCGAAACAAGCAAGCATTATAGAGGTTGAATCATAACCGGTAGGTGTACCGGGAATATGGACTGCACCAACACCAGCTGTACCCTCGTTTGTGTTTTGACCACAACTTTGTCTACTAAACCAGTCAGTGTGGCGGAAACCAACTGAGTGTCCAATTTCATGCGTAATTACATGTTCAACAACATTGGTATTAAAAGAATCTAATCCATAAATTTGAACAAATTTATTGGGGTTCCCATTACTTGGAAAGCCTGCCGATCCACCTGAACCTGATTGGTTAGGATTATGGTAAATTAACATATCTTGGGGTCCATAATTGGTGCCAAAAGTGAGACTGAAATTAATATCGAGGTTTAACCTGTTATAGTTATTTACCGCCCATTGTAAAGCAGTACGTTCTTTACTAGAAAGTCCAAAACCACCACCACCGGTATAACCCATTATTGTAATTGTACCATTACTCACCAAATTGTTAGTTCGGTACTGTTTTGTGGTAATATCACCTCCCATTTTCATATTTTCGATTTGTTTTCTACTAAACATAATATCTCCTTCAACTTTAAACATATCTAGAAATGAGCCGTCAGGAAGTTCAAAGTCGACTTTTTCAAGTCCGTCTGTATTAAAATACATGGATTCTAGTTTTTTTGTAATCTCTGGATACTCCTGATTAACAGCTTGTTGCTCTAACTGAACTTCTTCATCTTGACATGAAACAATGGTGAGTGTAGCAATTAAAATTAAAATTGCAAAAATTGAAATTTTCTTCATTTTGTAAGTTTTTAGATTAATAATAAGTGTTAGCGATAAATCTATCAGGGGTAAATGTAAAGTTATAGAAGAGTAAAATCAATAGTGAAAATGGTGAATTTCAAAATTCATTGAAAACCACTAATGCCATTTTACTGAAGAAAATACTTTAGTGCAACCCAATTATTTCGTTCAATAATATTGTCAAGTTTTAACTTATATTTTGAAGCTTCAGCATCTATAATGGGAATGTCATCCTGGTAAAATCCACTTAACAATAAAATGCCATTTTCATTCAAACAATTAGCATAAATTCTAATATCACTCAACAAAATATTTCTATTAATATTTGCAATAATAAGGTCGTATTTTTTATTTATCAATAGTGAAGCATCTCCTTCAAATACCGAAATATGCACACACTTATTTCGTTCACAATTTTCAATTGAATTTTCATAACACCATTTATCGATATCAATGGCATCAATAGGTTGTGCGCCATTCATTTCAGCAAATATTGCTAAAATGCCCGTGCCGCAACCCATGTCTAACACTTTTTTATCTTTCAAATCTAAGTTCAATAAATGCTGCACCATCATATGGGTAGTTTCATGATGCCCGGTACCAAAACTCATTTTGGGTTCGATAATAATATCGTATTCTAATTTAGGATCTTGGTGAAAAGGAGCTCTAATACTTACCAAATTATCAACTTGAATAGGTTGAAAATTCTTTTCCCATTCGCTATTCCAATTTACTTGAGCAATCTCCTCTTTAGTGTATGAAATTTGAAATTCTTCGTTTTTAAAAATATAAATATCATCGAGTATGCGATCATGATATTCTATCTTTTGAATATAAGCCGTTACACCATTTTCATTTTCAACAAAACTTTCAAAGCCCGCATAGCCCATTTCGGCAATTAAAATTTCGGTTGCAGGTTCTTTTGGAAGCACTGTAAAATTGAAGGCGATGTAAATCATTTTACTTTGAATAATGAGTTTCCTTTGATGATAGTAGGGGTGTCAGTTTGAGCTTGTCGAAGACTTTTATTTAAATCTTTAAGCACATCGACAGGCTCTGTGTGGCTGTAGAGTTATTATTTAAATAGCTTTAATAATTGCTGTAAAATCATCAGCATTTAATGCCGCACCACCAATTAATCCGCCATCTACATCTTGTTTAGAAAATATTTCTTGAGCATTTGCAGGTTTAACACTACCACCATAAAGTATAGAAACTTCTTCAGCAACATGGCTCAAATATCTTTCAGCCACTAACTCGCGAATAAAAGCATGCATTTCTTGCGCTTGTTCAGGGCTGGCTGTTTCGCCTGTACCAATTGCCCATACCGGTTCATATGCTAAAACTATATGTTTCCAATCATCAGAATTCAAATGGAACAATGCTTTTTTAATTTGAGATTCAACAACTTTAAAATGGTTACCACTTTTTCTATCTTCTAATACTTCCCCAAAACAAAAAATAATCTCAAGCCCATGTTTTAATGCGGCATCTACTTTTTCAGCTAAGATCTCATCGGTTTCTCCAAAATATTCTCTTCTTTCTGAGTGCCCTAGAATAACTGTTTTAACGTTTATAGAAGTCAACATTTCTGCAGATATTTCACCAGTAAAAGCTCCACTATCGGCTTGATGCATATTTTGAGCAGCTACTTCAACAGCAGAATTTTCAGCTTTTTTAGCAGTTTTTTGAAGAAATAAAAAAGTAGGTGCTACTATCACACGGGTATTTTTAAGTTTCAATTCTTTTATCGACTCTTTAATTTCTTTAACTAAAGTTTTTGACTCATCTTTAGCATTGTTCATTTTCCAATTACCTGCAACAATTTTACTTCTCATTGTGTTTGTTTAAAATTAAAAAACAAAGATAGCAAGAATCAAAGTAAAGAGAAGCATTAAATGATTACTTTTGCTTAACATTTTTTAGTATATGAACAGGCAGAAACTTATTGAACAAATTAAGATGAAAAAATCCTTTTTATGTATCGGATTAGATGTTGATCTTGATAAAATTCCACCTTATTTATTAGCCTTAGAAGATCCTATTTTTGAGTTTAATAAACAAATTATTGATGCTACTCATCACTTAACGGTTGCTTATAAGCCTAATATTGCATTTTATGAAGCATACGGTATCAAAGGATGGCAAGCTTTACAAAAAACCATTGATTATCTCAATCAAAAGTATCCAGAAATTTTCACCATTGCTGATGCTAAACGTGGTGATATTGGTAACACCTCAACAAGGTATGCCAAAGCTTTTTTTAAAGATTTGAATTTCGATTCTATTACCGTAGCACCATATATGGGAAGCGATTCTGTAGAACCATTTTTAGCTTTCGAAAATAAGTTCACCATACTCCTTGCTTTAACTTCAAATATAGGCGGATTAGATTTTCAAGGGCTTCAAACCGAAACCTCAAAAGTTTATGAAAGCGTTCTAAGAACAGCACTGACTTGGAAAAATTCTCATAACTTAATGTTTGTTGTTGGTGCAACTAGACCTGATTACTTTGAGAAAATTAGGAAAATTGCTCCTGATAATTTCTTTTTAGTCCCTGGTATTGGCGCTCAAGGCGGAAACTTACAAGATGTTTGTAAATACGGATTAAATAGTGATATAGGATTGCTGGTTAATTCATCAAGAGGAATTATTTATGCTTCTAACGGAGAAGATTTCGCTGAAAAAGCAAAAGAAAAGGCATTAGAAATACAGCGTGAAATGGAGGAAATACTTAGTCTTCAGTAGACAGTTGTAGTAGGTCAGTTATTGGTAAATAATTTCAGTGTCACCTCGAGCCTTTCGACTTCCCATAAGATAAACTTATGTAGATAATTTTTTAAAATAGTTCTGAAGACTGCTCACTTTTTCCCAAGTGTTTTCATTAAAAATTTATCTAATTCTACCATTTGTTTGTATCCTAATTTTTTACCCGATTGTCCCAAAAAGTATAAAATTACCCATAGAATAGGCAAGCCTATTATCATATATTTTGACAATTGATAGTTATCCCCTAAACTCCATCTTACATAAAATATTACTGAAAAAACTATAAATGCAACAGCTACTGCAAAATGAATAAACATGAAGAATGTCCAAACTTGAGGTTTCGGTCCGAGGATACCTTTAACAACTGTTTTATCATTATCTTCTTTAATAACTTCAACTTGTAATTGAGGCGACCAAAAATGCTCTTCATCTTTAGGTACGTCTAAAAAAACGTGGTTCCCAGAAATTTTAGAACAATACTTACAATTTTCATCCTCAACATTATCAATGAATTTTTTTATAATTTCCTCTTGACTTTCGTCAAATTCCATCTTAAAACGAGGTTTTAATAATACCCTGTTTATCTTATTTTCATGTATTGGTTCGTTCATATAAATATGATAAAGTTGTTAAATATAATATATTTTTAATATTTACCTAATGAAAACACTCATAGTAGTTTAAAATCAATATACAATAAGTTATCTTTGCAAACAATTTTATAGAAATGGGAAGTATAGTTGCCATAGTAGGGAGACCAAACGTAGGGAAATCCACTTTTTTTAACCGTTTAATTCAACGCCGTGAAGCAATTGTTGATGCCGTAAGTGGTGTTACACGAGACAGACATTATGGTAAAAGTGAGTGGAATGGTAAAGAATTTACCTTGATTGATACTGGGGGTTATGTTGTTGGTTCTGATGATATTTTTGAAGCTCAAATTGACAAGCAAGTTGAGTTAGCAATTGATGAAGCTGATGCTATTATTTTTATGGTAGATGTTGAATCTGGTGTTACCGGATTAGATGAAGAAGTAGCTAAATTATTACGAAAAGTAAAAAAACCTATTTTTTTAGCAATCAACAAAGTTGACAATAGCAAACGTAACGCTGACGCTGTTGAATTTTATGCTTTAGGTCTGGGAGAATATTATACCATTGCCAGTATTAACGGTAGTGGTACCGGAGAATTACTAGACGATCTGATAAAAGCTTTACCCGAAAAAGAAGAAAAAATCGAAGATAATTTACCTCGTTTTGCCGTGGTAGGAAGACCCAATGCCGGTAAATCTTCATTTATCAATGCCCTAATTGGGGAAGACAGATATATTGTAACTGATATTGCAGGTACCACACGTGATGCCATTGATACAAAATATAATCGATTCGGATTTGAATTCAACTTAGTTGATACTGCGGGAATTCGTCGTAAAACAAAAGTAAAAGAAGATTTAGAATTCTACTCTGTAATGCGTTCGGTAAGAGCAATTGAATATTGCGATGTTGCCATTTTAGTTGTGGATGCCACACGCGGGTTTGAAGGACAAGATCAAAATATTTTCTGGCTGGCTGTTAAGAATAAAAAAGGCGTTGTTATTTTAGTAAATAAATGGGATCTAGTTGAAAAAGACACCCAAACCACCAAACAATTTGAAGCTAATATTAGAAAAGAAATAGCCCCTTTTACAGATGTACCTATTCTCTTTATTTCAGCACTTACAAAACAACGTATTTTTAAAGCAATTGAAACTGCGGTTGATGTATTTAAAAATAGACAACATAGAATTCCAACAAGTAAGCTGAATGAAACTATGTTAGAAATCATCAACCAAAATCCGCCACCGGCAAATAAAGGAAAATTTGTAAAAATTAAATATTGTATGCAATTACCGACACCTACACCACAATTTGCATTTTTTGCTAATTTACCGCAGTATGTGAAAGAGGCGTACAAACGTTTTTTAGAAAATAAAATGCGTGAAATTTATAATTTTCACGGTGTTCCTATAATAATATATTTCAGAAAGAAGTAGAAATTTTATACCAAAACCGAATAATCAATATGAATATGGCTTCTAAAAATTTGCTATATTTATCTTTCTGATTATTAACAATGAATGTCAATCGATCCCTTGTAATTTTTATTATGGGAGTTTCTGGAGTGGGCAAGTCTACTATTGGAAACTTATTATCCAAAAAACTTTCAATACCTTTTTTTGATGGTGATGATTTTCATCCTGAAAAGAATATAAAAAAAATGGCTAGGGGCCAAGCATTGAATGATGATGATCGTTTTGAATGGTTAATCAACTTAAATCAATTAGCCAAAGAACAATTACAATTCAATTCATGCATTATTGCCTGTTCTGCCCTAAAAGAAAACTATAGAGACCTTCTAAAAAATGGTATTGAAAATAACACAAAATGGGTTTTCTTATCTGGTAGTTTTGAGCAAATTTCAGAAAGACTAAAACAACGCACAGATCATTTTATGCCCTCTTCTCTTTTAAAATCGCAGTACGAAACATTAGAAGAACCTCTAGGAGCATTAAAAATAGATGTATTTAATTCTCCAAAAAAAATTATAGAAATAATAGAAAGAGAATTCACAAATAAATCAGAATTTGGATTGATCGGACTCGGAGTTATGGGTAAAAGCATAAGCAGAAATTTTGCTTCAAACAATTTTACATTGTCAATTTTTAATAGACATGTTCAACGCTCTGAAGAAAATGTTGCTTTAAAATTTAAAAATAATTTCGCGGAACTTTCTATGGCTATGCCTTTTGATGATTTGCAAGCCTTTGTAAATTCTCTACAAAAACCTAGAAAGATTATGCTCATGATCAATGCGGGTAAACCTGTTGATACCTTACTAGCTAATCTCATCCCTTTATTATCAGAAAATGATATTATTATCGACGGTGGAAATTCACATTATAAGCATACACAACAAAGAATAAATTCTTTAAAAAAACAGCATCTTCACTTAATTGGCGTGGGAATTTCCGGTGGTGAAGATGGTGCATTGAAAGGCCCATCAATAATGCCTAGTGGAAATAAAAACATATACAAACTGGTGCAGCCGTTTTTAGAAACCATTGCATCAAAAGATGTAAATAACAAACCTTGCTGTACGTATATTGGTAAAGATGGAAGTGGCCATTTTGTAAAAATGATTCATAACGGAATTGAATATGCCGAAATGCAATTACTTGCCGAGGTCTATTTTATATTGAAACAAACAGGGAAAAATCCTGATGAAATTGCCGCTATTTTAACATCTTGGATAAAAACTGTTAATAGCTATTTATTAGAAATCACAATAGAAATTCTTAGAGAAAAAGAAGGAGATGGTTGGCTTATTGATAACATTCTAGACACTTCTGGAAATAAAGGTACAGGAAATTGGGCTACTATTGCCACTGCCGAATTAGGCGTTCCTAACACTATGATTCCTACAGCTTTATTTGCACGTTATATATCTTCCTTTAAAAATGAGCGTGTTAAAATGAGTAAAATTTATGGTAACAAATCTTCCAATTCAAAGGTTGATAATGACAATTTATTAAAAGCCTATCAGTTAGGGAGAATAGTTAATCATCACCAGGGGTTTAATTTACTTTATCATGCTTCTATGACTAATAACTGGGAATTAAATTTAACTGAAATAGCTAGAATATGGACGAATGGTTGTATTATCAGATCAAATCTTATGGAAGAATTAGTTGATGTGCTTAATGATACTAACAACATCTTATTAAGTGAGAAAATAATACCTCAGGTAGAAAAACTAAAACCATCCTTAAATGTAATAGTTTCTCAGAGTATTTTAGCTGAAATTCCGATACCTTGTTTAGGTGATGCTGTTAATTTTTTAAATGGCTATGCAACAGAGAATTCCTCAGCGAATTTAATTCAAGCACAGCGTGATTATTTCGGTGCACATACGTATCAACGCATAGACGATCCATCAGGAAAATTTTATCATACTAATTGGAAAAAATCTAACAATGATTGAATATAAAATATTACTAGCAGTAATTATTGGTGTTGCTGTTTTACTATTTTTAATATTGAAATTTAAGCTCCACGCTTTTATTTCATTATTAATAGCAAGTATTCTTGTAGGCGTTTTAGCCGGGTTAGAGCCTTTAACAATAATGAATACCGTCAAAGAAGGTATGGGTAACACTTTAGGTTTTGTTGCCACGGTTATAGGTTTAGGGGCTATGTTTGGTGCTATATTAGAACATTCTGGTGGTGCTAAAGTAATAGCCGATTATTTACTAAGAAAATTCGGGGTTGATAAAGCCCCAGCTGCAATGGCTGTCGCAGGATTTATAATTGCAATTCCAATATTCTTCGAAGTAGCATTTATATTATTGGTTCCGATGCTATACGCCCTACAGAAAGAAACAAAAAAATCATTGCTCATCTTTGCCTTACCATTATTAGCAGGATTAGCAGTAACGCATGCTTTTATTCCTCCAACTCCAGGACCCATTGCGGTTGCTGATATTATTGGTGCCGATTTGGGTTGGGTAATTTTAATTGGAGCTATTGTTGGGTTACCAACAGCTATTATTGGCGGGATTATATTTGGAAAATATATCGGAAATAAAATATATGTAGTGGCGCCTTTTACAGATGAAAAAAAAGAAGAACTTATCGAAGGACGTACTCCAAGTATTTCCATTATATTGAGTATTATTTCCATTCCTATTGTATTAATTTTATTAAACACCTTTGTGAGTAGTGGACTCTTAAATATCCCAAATAAAACGATAACGCATTTTATTGATTTAGTAGGGCATCCATTCTCAGCTTTGATCATAGCTAATATCATCGCATGGTATGTGTTAGGGATAAAACAAGGTTTTACTAAAAAGCAATTATTAGACATAACAGCCAAATCTATGGGACCAGCCGGAATGATTATTCTTATTACAGGGGCAGGAGGTGTCTTTAAACAGGTATTAGTAAATACTGGAGCGGGAGAAATGATTGCCAAATCGTTAGTTGATGTTGGCTTTCCTGTATTGTTATTCTCATTTATCGTCGCTCTATTAATAAGGGTAATTCAAGGTTCTGCAACCGTTGCGATGATAACCGCTGCCGGCTTGGTATCTCCTATATTATCGGGAGGAAGTTTTAATAGCTTCGATCTTGCCTGTATTGTTATTTCTATAGCTTCTGGAGCCACGGCTCTGTCTCATGTTAATGACAGTGGTTTTTGGTTGGTAAATCAATTTCTAGGAATTACCGAGAAACAAACATTAAAAACATGGACGGTTATGACAGGTATACTCTCTTTATCGGGATTTATATTCGTTTCACTTATGAATTTTATTTTTTAAAAATTCTAAACCTAAAGTCAATATTACCAACTACCTCCTGCGCCACCGCCGCCAAAACCACCACCACCACCAAATCCGCCAAATCCGCCACTTGAACTTCCACCACCGAATCCTCCACCACCAAAACCTCCTCGACCAGCGTTGCTTAAAATGATAGCTTCTAATATAGAACCTGCAGTTGAATTTCTTCTTCTACCTCCTCTACCTCTTTTATTTCTTTTAGATAAAATAATAAATAATATAATGATAAATAGAATTATAAATCCAATAGGTACTCCACTGGTATCCTCTTGAGGTACTCCTTGATATTCACCTTGTAAGACTTGTATTATTGCAGATGTACCCTTATCTAAACCAGCATAAAAATTACCTTGTTTAAATTCAGGTGTAATGATATTTTCTATAATTCTTTTAGATAAAGCATCGGTTAGTAAATGTTCAACACCATAACCCGTGGATATCCATATTTTTTGATCTTTCAAAGCAACCAAAACAAGCACTCCATTTTGCTTTCCTTTTTTTCCAATTTCCCATTTATGGCCTAATTCGGTTGCATACATTGCAATATCTTCTCCATAGGTGCTCTTTTTGATCATCACAAAAACTTCAGTGGAAGTTGTATCTGAATAATTTTTAAGCTTATTATATAATGACTGCCTTTCGTAACCCGTAAGGGTATTAGTACTATCAATAATTGGAGGAATAAAACTTGGTTTTTCAGGAATCTCTATTTGCGAAAAACCACTTACATTAACCAATAATGCAAAAGCCAGAATGAGAAAAATATGAAAATATGTTTTATTGATTTGAAGCATTTTTATTCATAGTGAAACTACTGCAATATACTAAAAATGCAGCGGTTAATTATTTGTATTTCTATTGACAAATATGTTACGTTTAATGTTAAAAAAGTTGGCATTTTAAGGAAATCCGTTTACTTTAGACGTACAATTAACTAATTCAAATATAATGACCCGATTAACTCTTCTTGCATTATTTATTGTATCCGCAATAAGTGCTCAACAACTTGATTTTGAAAAATTAAAAGGCATGAAACCTCGTGCCATAGGCCCAGCCGGAATGAGTGGTAGAATTACTGCCATAGATGTAGTTAATGATGAACCCGATATTATTTATGTAGGTGCGGCTTCAGGTGGTGTTTGGAAATCTGAAAGTGGCGGCATTGACTGGAAACCTATATTCGACAAACAAGCAATTGCATCCATCGGTGCTCTTACCATCCAACAAAGTAACCCTGATGTAATTTGGGCAGGAACAGGAGAAGGAAATCCTAGAAATAGTTTGAATGGTGGATATGGCATTTATAAAAGTTTAGATGCCGGAGTAACATGGCAATTAATGGGGCTTCAAAAAACACGGAATATCCATAGAATTATTATTGATAGGGACAATCCGAATACCGTATATGTAGCCGCAATTGGTTCGCCATGGGGAGAGCATCCTGAACGGGGTGTGTTTAAAACTACAGATGGGGGGAGAAACTGGGTAAACATTTTATTTGTAAATAATAAAACCGGTGCAGCCGATTTAGTGGTTGACCCTACTAATCCGAACAAACTAATTGCCGCTATGTGGGAACATCGTCGTAAACCTTGGACATTTAACTCTGGTGGTGTAGGCTCTGGATTATATATTACTTACGATGGTGGTGAAACATGGAAAAAGAAAACTGATAAAGATGGCTTACCTAAAGGAAACTTAGGAAGAATAGGTATATCCATCGCACCAAGTAACCCAAAGGTTGTATATGCACTTATTGAGGCTAAAAAAAATGCCCTTTACAAATCAGAAGATGGTGGTGTTAAATGGAAGAAAATAAATGACAAACCCGGAATTGGTAACCGCCCATTTTACTACTCTGATATTTTTGTAGATACAAAAAATGAAAATAGGCTTTACAGTGTTTTTACCTATGTAAATGTGAGTGATGATGGCGGAAAATCTTTTAAACAATTAATGCCTGCATATAATACAAATGTAGGTGTACATCCTGACCATCACGCCTGGTGGATCCATCCTGAAAACCCAAGTTTTATGATAGATGGTAATGATGGCGGATTAAACATTACACGTGATAAAGGCAAAACCTGGCGGTTTATAGAAAATTTACCTGTAGGACAGTTCTATCATATTAATTATGATATGGATTATCCATACAATCTATATGGAGGCATGCAAGACAATGGATCATGGGTTGGCCCCTCTTATGTTTTAAAAGCGCAGGGAATTCGAAATTCTTATTGGCAGGAAATTATGTTTGGTGATGGTTTTGATGTGGTACCCGATCCTAAAAATTCTCGATATGGCTATGGTATGTCTCAGCAAGGTTTTGTAGGAAGATATGACCGTAAGACGGGAAATGCAAAAATGGTACGACCAACACATCCTGATGCTACAATAAAATTGCGTTTTAACTGGAATGCAGCCATTGCTATGGATCCGTTTGACAATGAAATTATCTATTTCGGGAGTCAGTTTGTTCATAAAACAACAAACCAAGGTCATGAATGGGAAATTATTTCAGATGACTTGACCACCAATGATCCTGAAAAACAAAAACAACATGAAAGTGGTGGAATAACTATGGATGCTACCGGTGCCGAAAACCACTGTACCATTTTAGCAATTACACCAAGTACCTTAGAAAAAGGTTTGCTTTGGATAGGGACAGATGATGGGCAAATTCAATTAACCAGAAATGGCGGTAAAACCTGGACCAATGTATCTCCGAAAGGAAAAAATATACTAAAAGGTGGCTGGATCGCTCAAATAAAAGCTTCTACTTTTAATGCTGGAGAAGCTTATGCTGTTGTAAACAATTATAGAAATTTCGATTTTAAACCTTATCTATTTAGAACCAAAAATTATGGTAAAACCTGGGAAAGTTTATTGGATAAAAAAGATGAATCTTTTGGTTATTCTTTATCGCTAGTACAAGATCCTGTTCAGAAAAAACTACTCTTTTTAGGAACTGAAAATGGCTTATACGTGAGTATAGATGAGGCAAAAACATGGGCAAAATGGACCAATGAGTATCCTACGGTTCCAACTATGGATCTTGCCATACATGCTCGTGAACATGATCTAGACATTGCAACTTTTGGCAGATCTATGTATGTGATAGATGATATTAGACCTTTACGTGCCTTGGCAACAGAAGGATTGCAAGAATTAAACAAATCTATAAAGGTTTTTAGCGCACCAAGTGCTTATATCAATCAGATACAACAAGCAAATGGAACGCGCTTTGGAGGTAATGCTATTTTCAATGGCGAAAACAGAAAACGTGGTGCGATGATAAGTTATAGCATCAACAAACCAAAAGATACTACTAAGCATAAAAAGTCAGATTCAATTATTTTAAAAGTATACAATAGCAGCAATAAATTGATTAGAACTTTAAAGCGGAAAGCACCTAAAGAAAACGGACTAAACAGAACATATTGGAATTTAGATGAAAAAGGTGCAAGAGGCCCATCAAGAAAGGCGGTAAAAAAAGACGCTCCCGAACCAAGAGGTGTCACTGTATTACCCGGTGATTATAAAGTCGTGATGCATTATAATAAGGCCAAAGATTCGACGATGATCAATGTAGCTTATGATCCTAGAGTTGAAATACCACAAAATGTATTACAAAACAAATATGATTTATTGAAAAAACTGGAAAGTAAAACCGGTTTGGCTGGAAAAGCCGTTGAACAATTAAAAGCATCTAAAAAAACTGCAGAAGATTACAAAAAACAGCTAAAGGCTAAAAAAGATAAGCAATACAAAGGCATTATTAAAGAAAGTGACAGTATTATGAAGTCTATTAGTAAGCTAATTGATGGTGTAATCGGAAAAGAAGATAAACGACAGGGTATTACGAGGAATCCGGAACCTACCCCGCTTACTTTCTTATTTATGGCAAGACGATATGTAGGCTCATTATTACGTGAACCCGGCATAACAGAAAAACAATTAGTGAAAAACGCCAGTGAAAAAGTAAATAAAGAGATAGATAAGATAAATGCTTTTTATAAAACCGATTGGCCGGAGTATAGAAAGAAAATTGAAGCTTTGAACTTAAGTTTGTTTAAAGATTATAAAGAGTTGAAGGAGTAATTAAAAAATGTCACTTTGAACACAGTCGAATGGTTAATAAATTAGCTAGTAATAGTTCTCGACTGCGCTCGAAATGACATTGTAATTCTGCATGTCATTCTGAAAGAGCGATCCCGAAACTTGGAGAGCGCGACGAAGAATCTCATTGAATAAATTAACACATTTTTATTGATTAGATGATACCAAACATTTCTTAGTATCCCATTTATGTTTTAGTGAATCCTTAGGAATAATTCTGTGTTGACAATCTAAAAAATTACCATTTTGATCCTTTAATAAGATTCTCATTTTTCCATCATCAATAGAATCAATAACTATTTTAATTAATGTATTCTTTGACAAAGACTTAAATTCTTTTCCTATATAAACCCCAACTTGATTGTTAAATAAATCCATATCCGAAGATTGTTTATCAGGTAATATTCCATCTTCAAATTGCCTTTTCTTATAGGTTTGATAATTCCCTTTTTCGTGAGCTTTCCCTAAACTAAACGCCGCTCTTTTACCAATTTTTTGTGATATTCTAGCCATCCAATAACTGTGTTTAAAAGCGTCTAAGTGACCTCCGTTATTATCATTGCCAATAATATCCTGGTTCGCAATTGAATCTTTTATATTTTCAACCTCTTTAGAAATGGCATAGGCAGTTGAAGCTTTAAAAGGATGAAAGATAACCCAACTCTTTTCAGGTGGAGACAACTTCGCATATGATTGGTGCAATCTTGATGAACAAGATTCCATCAAGAATAATAAGATCAAAAGAAAAATAAATTTCTTCATATTGATACTCAATTACATAAAAATTATTTAAGTTTAAACTGCTTTTTTACATCATCTATTTCAACAGAATAACTTCCTTTTGGTAAATAGTATTTTCCGTTCTTTTTCTTTTCGATTTTGACGCCTTTATGTTTCTTTTTAAAGGTCTTTAATCCAGTCTCAGAAAAAGTCAGGTTATATTTTTCAAAATTAAATCCTTTTTCCACCTCAACTTTTAACGTGTTTAAGATCAATCCATTTGCTGATTTAATTTGTATGGTCTTGCTAGCAGCATTTGCTGAATAGAACGGAATTTTTATTGATGGTTCACTTGGTTTTGACCACTTGCTCCACGAATTTCCCCAACGATCAGAATGCTTAAGGTCTTTAACCTGCAATATTGCCAGTGTTTTATTTTTTATATGCCGGTATTCTTGAATTGCTGCAAGGTTGGTTTTATAAATTGATCTTCCATGGGTTCCTATGATCAGGTCTTTCGCTTCTTTTTGTACCACGAGATCATGAACCGCTACTTTCGGTAATTTTTTCTCTAATGTACTCCATGAATTTCCTTTATCAAAACTCATAAAGGCTCCTTGGTCATTTCCTAAGTACAAGATCTGCTCATCGATCAAATCTTCTTTTATGACATTAACTGGAGAATCCGGTAAGGTAACACTAATATTCTTCCAAGTATTTCCATAATCATCTGAAACAAAAACATACGGTTTAAAATCGTCGTTTCGATAGCCATTTAAGGTTACATAAACACGTTCTTTTTTATGCTTAGAGGCAATAACACGTGAAACCCATAAATCTTGTGGTAAATTATTAGAAATATTTGTCCAATCTACACCTCCATTTTTGCTAACATGAACCAATCCATCATCACTTCCAACATATAACAAGCCAAATTGGAAAGGGCTTTCAGAAATTGAAGATAAAGTACCAAATGGGACATTTCCTTTTTTACCACCTTTTGTAAGGTCTCCGGAAATAACCTCAAAATTATCTCCTCTTTTCATCGATCTATGTAATTTATTACTTCCCAAGTATAAAATATCCTGGTTATGTTGAGATAGTAATATTGGTGTTTGCCAATTAAATCGGAATGCGCCTTCTCCCAAGTCATGTTTCGGTTGGATCAGCTTTTCTTTGCCTTCTTTGGTATTGATTCTATAATAATAACCAAACTGAAATCCCGAAT
>Ga0209633_10001948_pt1 | contig 20476 bp, 20 predicted proteins | sample Cruoilmetagenom1_FD_187290 | JGI IMG/M metagenome (GOLD analysis project Ga0209633, IMG submission 187290) | Oil polluted marine microbial communities from Coal Oil Point, Santa Barbara, California, USA - Sample 1 (SPAdes) (version 2) | ecosystem: Environmental > Aquatic > Marine > Oil seeps ... | reverse complement strand
GATGTCAATGTACTCACCGGCGTACGACTCTCTCGTGCCTATTTACCAGCTATGCAGCAGAAAAACTGGGGTCGTATTATTTTTATAAGCAGTGAAAGCGCCATTCAAATCCCACTAGAAATGATTCACTATGGCACCACTAAAACAGCGCAACTAGCCGTTTCTCGTGGTTTAGCAGAAACCTGTGCAGGTACTGGCATCACGGTTAATGCTGTGTTACCTGGCCCTACAAAATCAGAAGGCGTCGTTGATTTTGTAAAACAAATCAGTGGAGGCAAAACACTAGAAGACGTTGAAACAGAGTTTTTTGATTCCGCACGACCCTCATCATTAATCAAACGTTTTGCTGAACCTCAGGAAGTTGCCAATATGGTCACGTACCTATGCAGCCCTCTAGCGTCAGCAACGACTGGTGCAGCTGTTCGTGTTGATGGAGGTGTTGTTAGAGCTTGTGTCTAAATTTTTTAATGAGATAAGCTTAAAACTCCACTTCCAAAACTGATAGTTAACAAACCCATACCCAAAGGAATCATTCAATGAGCGCCTATGTCATCTTTGATGTTGAAATACATAATATGAACCTATTCCAGAAATTTATGGATGGAGTCAAACCCGCCTTGGAAGCAGCCAACGCCAAATACCTTTCACGTGGCGGCCCTCATAAAGTCTACGAAGGTGACTGGGAACCTCATCGAGTTGTTATTCTTGAATTTCCCTCTGTTAATGAATGGGAACGATTTTATCATGGCTCTATATACCAAGAGCTCAAAACTCTCAGAGATCAATGTAGTTCCTCTAGACTGGTCTCCGTCGAAGGAATATAAAAAGATTAACTAATAAGACATGATAAAGCCAAGCAAAACACCTCTCTCACAGCGCTGTTTACTTAGAATTGAGGCTTGGGGTAATCGCCTGCCACACCCTAGCATATTGTTTATTTATTTATGCCTTTTGGTGATAGGCTTATCATGGGTAGGGCATTTATTGGCCTTAACAGCCACACACCCTACTAATGGTGAAACCGTTACCGTTATCAATTTGCTAAGCACCGAAGGGCTGCATCAGATACTTAGCAAAATGGTCACTAACTTCACCCATTTTGCACCTGTGGGCCCTGTTCTAGTAGTTATGCTAGGGCTTGGCATTGCTGAGCGTTCTGGTTTAATCAAAACAGCTTTAACACTCCTTGTGATAAAAGCACCTGCTAATTTACTGACCTTTATCGTTGTCCTTGCTGGCGTGCTATCCAGCATTGCCGTTGATTCTGGTTACGTTGTTATGATTCCCCTAGCCGGGATGATTTTTCTTGCTGCAGGTCGACATCCTTTAGCAGGAACCGCTGCTTGTTTTGCCGGTGTTTCAGGTGGTTTTAGTGCTAATTTATTAATCGGGCCTGTTGATGCTATTCTTGGCGGCATTAGCACCGAGGCGGCACATATGATAGACCCTCAGTATGAAGTTTCTGCCACTGCCAATTATTATTTTATTATTGTCTCTACACTCTTAATTGCAGGCCTAGCCACTTGGGTGACCGAACGCTATATTAGCCCGCTTTTAGGTGACTATAAAGGCGCTGAAAAAGGAGATATGCAAACGATACAGGCTAATGAACATAAGGCGTTGAGAGCAGCAATAATGGTTGGCTTGTTAATTGTCTGTTTAGTTTTATATGGTCTTATCCCTGAACAGGGATTCTTGCGTCACCCTGAGACAGGTGACATTATAAAATCCCCCTTTATGTCAGGCCTAATTGCTTTGATCGCCTTAACAGCAGGATTAATGGGCAGTATTTATGGCTGGGTTTCTGGCCACTTTAGAAGTCATCTTGATATTATTCAATCCATGGAAAAAACCATCTCGGTTATGGCTACTTATATAGTTTTGATGTTTTTTGCCGCGCAATTTGTTAATTATTTCAGTTGGACTCACCTGGGCCTTATTTTTGCTATTAATGGTGCCGAGTTATTAAAAAGTAGCAACTTTGGTACCATTCCTTTAATACTCATTTTTATCTTCTTCTGTGCCTTTGCCAACCTGCTTATTGGGAGTGCCTCTGCAAAATGGGCCATCATGGCACCTGTTTTTATCCCCATGTTTATGCTACTTGGTATTGCTCCAGATGTGGTACAAGCTGCCTACCGTGTAGGTGATAGCTCCAGTAATATCATCACCCCTTTGATGCCTTACTTCGCATTAGTATTTGCCTTTATGAAACGCTATGACGAGAAAGCAGGAGTAGGAACTATTATGACGCTAATGCTCCCCTACTCATTGGCATTTTTGGTAGGCTGGAGCTTATTGTTAAGCATCTGGCTAGGCCTTGGGCTTCCATTAGGGCCTGATGGTCAGCTGTTTCTTTCATAACTAAAATCACTGCTTAAGAAGCGACTTGGCTTAAGTATGGTTTTAACAGCGGTGATGACAATAGCTAGCATTAGCGTATTGAGCCTTGCGTACGGCTGCTGCCTTTAACTCACTCTGCTTAAACTGCTCGGAAATAGGGACCAAACTTATACCCAGCCCCTCCAAGATTGGTAACATCGCATTTATTACCTCAATTGTTTCGGGGTGCGGATGACCAATACCTACAGCATGTCCTTTTTTTAAGGCCAAACTGATAAGTCGATTAAACTGCGCAGTGATACTAGCTTTGCTGATTTCATGATCCAAAAACACATCACGTTTGAGAGTTGGCACATCATATTCCTTAGCAATTTTTTCAGCAACAGATTGACTACTGGTTCTGCTATCAACAAAAAAACGCCCTGTTTTTCTCATTTCTGCCATTACCCAGGCCATCCCTCCAGGGTGACGAGTCAATAAACTTCCTTGATGATTATTCATGCCTATTGCATAAGGAACTAAAGCAAACGATTTTTGCAATAAATCCAATGTTGCTTTCTTACCCATTTCCAATGACAGAACGTTATCTTCTGATGCTTTACCTAGTGTTGACTGCATTGGCATATGCAAGATAACTTCTTTCCCTTGCTGATAAGCCAAATTAGCTAACTCTTGCGAATAAGGTGCATTGGGAAGTACCGCATAAGTTAACGGTGCTTGTATAGTAATAATGCTTTTCCCTTCTTTTAATCGATAGCCAATATCATCAATGATAAGACTAATCACAACAGAAGGGCTCTCCTTATCGGTCAGTGAGCTTGCCTGAGTATACCCGCCAACTAACAAACCTACCCATAGAATGAACAGGCTTATTTTACAGCGGTGCCTTACGATAGAATTAATCAGTGCTAGCCCTCTATTTTCTTAAAATATTGATACCTTTTAATAAATTTAGTGCCTCATTTAATGGATAATCATCACTATTAATTTTTTTAGCTTGTTCGACCTCTGTGGTATCCATTGCTTCTTCTTTACCATTGGTATTAGTCAAATGCTTACTTAAGTCTTTCTCTTTAATCGACAAAAAAGCTTTTTCTAACTTCTCAAGTTTTACCTCAGATAAAACAACATCTGGTGTTATACCTTCCGCCTGAATCGAACGCCCAGATGGTGTGAAATAACGCGCTGTTGTCAGTTTAATGGCGGTCTCCTGAGTAACTGGAAGGACCGTTTGCACAGAGCCTTTACCAAAACTCTGCTGCCCCATAATAACGGCCCTTTGTTGATCTTGTAATGCACCGGCAACAATTTCAGAAGCCGAGGCAGACCCACCATTAATCAATACAACGATCGGCGCACCTTTCAGTAAATCACTGGGGTTGGCTTTAAAGCTCATTTTTGAATTATCTATACGCCCTTCTGTATAAACAATAAGCCCTGATGTTAGAAATGTATCGCTCACCGCAACAGCAGCATTTAATAAGCCGCCTGGGTTGTTTCTAAGATCCAATACTAAGCCCTTTAGAGGTTTATCTTTATTTTCTTTTTTTAACGTTGTGATCGCTTTACGCAAGTTTTTACCCGTATGAGACTGGAAACTAGCTATTCGCACATAGGCAAAACCAGGTTCCAACATACGGTTCTTAACACTGACTACTTTAATAATGGCACGGGTAACGGCAATTTTAAGTGGCTTTTGTTCGCCTTCTCTTATGATGGTCAGCAAAATATCATCGCCTGGCTTACCCCGCATAATTTTTACAGCATCACCTAGGCTCATACCTTTAACTGGCTTCTCATCCAACCGAATAATTAAGTCTCCAGCCTTAATACCTGCCTTGTAAGCAGGCGTATCATCAATCGGTGCAACGACTTTTACAAAGCCATCTTCCATACCAACTTCTATTCCTAAACCACCAAACTCACCCGTTGTCCCTTCCTGAAGACTTTTAAAACCTTCCTTATCTAAATAAGCAGAATGAGGATCTAAGCCTGTTAACATGCCTTTAATCGCATTTTCTAATAAATCATGATCACTGACTGGCTCAACATAAGATGCTTTTATCCGCCCATATACTTCTGAAAAAGCCCGTAAATCTTTTAACGGCAAGGAACTAGCGGTAGAGCTGTCGACCTCATCTTTCTCAGCCAAAACCATACCACCAATGCTAATCATCACACCTAATGCTGCACCTGTTAGCAAGACAGGTATTTTTTTACCTAAAAAACTCATTCTTAACTCCATAAAATGTTGGCCTTTATCCTACACGACCGTTCTTAACCGCTCGACACCAGCGTATTGGGTTAACTGGCTTACCATTTTTTCTAATACTAAAGTATAGACCAGCTTTTTGTTGTCCGCCGCTCATACCTACTGTGGCAATTGATTCACCCGCAGAGACCCAGTCTCCAACTTCTTTATACAAATTTTCATTGAAGGCATACAAACTTAAATATTTCTCACCGTGGTCAACTATAAGCAACAAACCGTATCCTCGCAACCAATCAGCAAATACAACTCTACCATGTGATACAGACCTCACCATCGACCCTTCTCTTGCAGCAATCAATACACCATCTAATCGACCCGCTTTTTTTGCACTACCAAATTTCTTTAGCAGGCGACCTTTCACGGGCCATGCGAGCTTTCCTTTTAGTTTAGGAAAAGGTTTATTTTTATGGTCTAACACTGGAATATCATCAATGGCTTGATGGATACTCGCCAACAAAGATGCTAGCCTTTTTTCATCTTGTTTAAGTGTTGATAGTGCTTTCCCCGATACCTGAATATCGGCATGCAATTTAGCGACAACAATATTTCGTGTCTTCTTAGCGGCTAATAGCTCTCTGTTTTCCACCTGTATAGCCTGCACCACACCCACTAAATGGTGCTGCTCCTTCTCCAGCTGCTGCTCAACTTTATTAAGTTCTAATACTGATTTTTCAAGCACTTTAACATTGTCAACACGTGCTTGGTTAAAAAAATCATAGTACTGCATCACACGACTTAAACGCTCTGGGTTTTCCTGGTTAAGTAGTAATTTAATTTTTTGCTGATGCCCCATCATATAAGCAGACCTTAATTGTTCTGCCAGCAAACCCTTTTGCCCATCAATAGTTTTTTTAAACTGTTTACGCTGCTGTTTCAAAGACTCAATTTTTTTCTTTGACCGTTTTAAATCACCTGTCAAGGCTCGTAATTTTTTACCTGTTTGGCTTAGCTTTTTTTCTATCTTTCGCAGAGCTTTTTCTTCTTTTGACTTAAGCTGTTGAGTGCTTTTTATATTTTTTTCAATAACTTGCATCTTTTGCCTTAACAAAGCCAGTTGCTTCGTTTTTTCAGATGCCTGATTAGCCTCCACAACAGACCCTATCAGCAAGAGCAGCAGGGCTACTACAAAAACCGCTATTGTTTTTGTGTTCTGTTTTAACAAGTAACTAGCTGTCCTTTTCTTGTAATAAACTGCAACCTGTCATCTCATAAGGTACCGGAATATTCATCGCTTCTAGTAATGTTGGCGCAACATCAGCTAAATCACCTTGTTGCTTTAATACCATTGAGTCTCCAACATAAAGAAAAGGTACTGGGTTTGTTGTATGGGCTGTATAAGCGGCTCCAGACTGAGGATCAACCATCTGTTCTGCATTACCATGATCAGCGGTAATAAATACTTCACCCCCCACTTTCTGTAACGCTTCAACAACACTGGCAATAGCCGTATCAACGGCTTCGACTGCCTTAACCGCCGCCTCAAAGTCACCTGTATGTCCTACCATATCGCAATTAGCATAATTTGTGATAATCGCATCATATTTTTCTGACAAAATAGCAGCAACCAACTGCTCTGTTAATTCAACTGAACTCATTTCAGGTTTTAAATCATATGTTTTAACATTAGGTGAGGGTATTAAGACTCTATCCTCACCCTCATAAGGCTTCTCAACACCTCCATTAAAGAAAAAAGTAACGTGTGCATACTTTTCTGTTTCAGCAATTCTTAACTGTTTTAAACCTTGTTTTGCTAACACTTCACCAAACGTGTTTTCAATCTTTTGGGGTCTATAAGCAACTGGCAAACCATAATCCTTATGATATTCTGTCAAACAAACAAACTGAGAAAGATCAGGTACCACACGCCGTGTAAAACCATCAAATGTCGGCGTAGTCATTGCTTGAGTTAATTCACGAGCCCGATCTGCCCTGAAATTCATAAAAACAACACTATCCCCATCAGCCATTTCAACAGCCGAATCCCCCACTGGCACAATGCTCGTTGGCAATACAAACTCATCATTTTCATCACGTTGATAAGCAGCCATTAGCCCTTCTATAGCAGTGTTAGCTTGATGTGTGCCGTTGCCCTGTGTCATCAAATCATAGGCTAATTGCACACGCTCCCAGCGGTTATCTCGATCCATGCCATAAAAGCGTCCGACCAATGAGGCAATCCTCCCTACACCTGTTTCTTTAAAGGTATCTTCCATTAATTGCAAAGAGTTTTCTGCACTCCTTGGCGGAGTATCTCTACCATCAAGTACCGCATGTAAATAAAGTTTTTTCACACCTCTTTGTGCCGCCAATTCCAACATCGCTTTGATGTGCTGTTCGTGGCTATGAACCCCGCCTGGCGATACCAGCCCAATAATATGTAATGCCTTATCACTTTCAATAACCTGGTCCACGACCTGACATAACACAGGATTTTCTGCAAAGCGTCCTGTTTTCACATCATCATTTAAACGAGTAAGCGTTTGTGCTAATAAACGACCCGCACCTAGATGTAAATGTCCTACCTCCGAATTACCCATCTGTAACTCTGGCAAGCCAACCGAAGAACCCGAGCAATCTAATAACGTATGCGGATAATGTTTCCATAAATCATCCCATGCGGGGGTCTTAGCTGCTTTCACTGCATTAAACTGCTCAGACTCCGTATAACCAAAGCCATCTAAAATCATTAATACAACTGGTTTGGGGGTTAATTTATGATTCAATATGCTATCTCCATGGTTTGCTTGCTATAATGAGCAAGTTGTGGGCATATATTTTACGGTATCTGCCTTATAAATGCTTCAAACTATATGAGAGAAACATAAAAATGGTCATCCCACTTACAGACAACCTTATTACTGATGATATTCTTAAAAAAAATTCGGATATTATCCTTGCCGCTAGCAGACTTAAAGTACTATCGCACCCTATTCGCCTAAAAATTATTTGTCAATTAGCCCATGCTGAAAAAACAGTACAGCAGTTAATCGATCATGTTGGTACAACGCAAAGTAATGTTTCTCAACATTTAGCCATTATGCGCCAATCAAACATTCTTAACTGTCGTAAAAGTGCGACTCAGGTTTTCTATAAAGTAGCAGACCTACGTACAATCGAACTCGTCAAATTGCTTAAGCAAGTTTACTGTTCTTAATTTTCGTTACTTTCAACAGACTAAAAAAATGGATATCTACTTAGAATTTATAAGCAATCATACCCTCTTGTTTATTGCTTTTTTTATTATCGTTTTCTTGTTACTGCAAAGTGTATTCAGCGATTTAACACGTAAGTACAAACTGCTTTCCGCAACTGAAGCAATTAACCTTATCAATCGTGAAGGTGCTGTTGTTATTGATGCTCGAACATTGGATGAGTTTAATGATGGCCATATCTCAGACGCGATTCATATCCCTGTGAGTGACATTGAAAACCGGGCTGAAAAACTTAAAAAACATGAAGGTAAGCCGATTATTTTTTATTGTAAAACAGGCTCACGCTCTAATGATGCCTGCAAAGCACTAAACAAACTAAATTTTGACAATGTCTACTCATTAAGTGGCGGCATTCAATCTTGGTTAGATGCAAACATGCCGTTAAGCAAACAATAAACTGGGAAAAATAATGACTGATACACAGGCATCAACAAACAACGAAAAACAATTTGCCATTCAAAAATTATATATTAAAGATATTTCTTTTGAATCGCCTAACAGCCCTCTTATTTTTACTGAAAAATGGGAGCCAAAGGTTGAATTAAATTTAAGCACAAATGCTGCGGCGGCACCCCAAGATCTTTATGAAGCATCTGTTACCGCTACGCTTACTGTAAAAAATAACGACAAGGTCGCTTATTTAGTTGAAGCAACTCAAGTCGGTGTTTTTGCGGCAACAGGCTTTAGTAAAGAAGAACTAGGTCCTTTGCTAGGTAGTTTTTGTCCTAATGTATTATTCCCATACTTACGTGAAATTGTCTCTGACTTGGTTAGCAAAGGCGGCTTCCCCCCTATGTTATTAAACCCTGTGAATTTTGATGCTCTATATGCTCAGCATAGTCAAGAGCGTGATAATTCTAAACCTAACTAGACCGTCAATCAGCATGGTTAAAACCTCTTCCCAAAAAATAGCTGTCCTAGGGGCAGGCTCCTGGGGAACAGCCGTTGCTATCATGCTTGCCCGAGGCGGTCATCCGACCACCTTATGGGGGCACAATCCTGAGCATCTGGAAAGCTTAAACAAACATCGCGCTAATAAACAATTTTTACCGGGCACAAAATTCCCAGATAACCTTGTGTTAAATGCTGATCTTCAACAGGTTCTAAGTGACCATGAATTTATTATCATTGGTGTACCAAGCCATGCATTCAGGGAAACACTCCTTAAATGTAAAGAATATCTGCAAACCAATACTCTGGTTGCATGGATTACTAAAGGATTTGAAACTGAAACTGGCTTGTTAACCCATGAAGTTGTTTGTGATGTATTAGGCAGTGAAACTCGTATGGCTCTTATTTCAGGCCCAAGTTTTGCTCTTGAGGTTGCTCAAAACTTACCCACAGCCGTAATTGTGGCTTCACCTGATATTAATGAGGCCACTTATGTTGCTAATGAACTAAGGACCTCGCGTTTTCTTACCTTCCCAAGCGATAGCCTAGCCAGTGCAGAAATTGGAGGCTCAATTAAAAATATTTTAGCCATCGCTGCAGGCATATCAGATGGCTTAGGGTTTGGGGCCAATGCCAGAGCTGCTCTAATCACCCTGGGCTTAGCTGAAATGGTAAAACTAGGTCATATTTACCAATGTACAGAAAGCTCTTTTCTCGGTTTAGCAGGTGTTGGCGACCTTATTTTAACCTGTACCGATGACAAATCTCGCAATAGACGCTTAGGCTTACAACTTGGTCAAGGTGCAGATATAACAACAGCTGTTAAAAAAATTGGTCAGGAAGTTGAGGGTATACATGCTGCACGAGAAGTCTATTCTCTCTGTAAGAAGTGGTCCTTAGACATGCCTATCTGCCACCACACTTACCTTATTTTATTTGAGGGCTTAGACCCAAAAATTGCAGTGGAGAAATTATTAGTTCGGGCACAGAAAGTTGCCTCAAAATAAGAAAGCATCACTTAAAATCTAATTGTCGCCAAGCCTCATATAAACCTACCGCAACTGAGTTTGATAAATTCAAACTCCTACTACCTTCTCGCATAGGAATTAATATCCTGTTTTGTTCTGGTAACAACGACAATATATGCTTCGGTAAACCACGCGTTTCAGGCCCAAAAACCAACGCATCACCGTCTTGATATTGAACATCCACATAGCTTCTTTTAGCAAAACGAGAAAATGCATAGACATTATTCGGCTGCTCTTTTTTTAGGAAGTCTTCAAAATTTTGATGCTCCTGAACATCAGCCCAATCCCTGTAATCTAACCCAGCTCGCCGCAAGCGCTTATTGTCTAATTCGAAACCCAATGGATGTATTAAATGTAACCGAGCGCCACTATTCGCGCAAAGGCGCATTACATTGCCTGTATTAGGCGGGATTTCAGGCTCATAAAGAACAACATGCAACATGGGAAGATAGACCTATCATTAACTGGTATAATTTTAACAATTATCTCACTTTTGAACATCAAATGCTTAACTCTAAACTTTCATCATCATTTTGTGGCATGCACTTCCAAACGCCGATCGTACTTTTATCTGGCTGCGTAGGCTTCGGTGATGAATTTACTCGTGTTGATGGGTTCTCACATCAAGATGTTGGCGCAGTTTGCCTTAAAGGCACCACCTTAGAAGCTCGCCCAGGTAATCCGACTCACCGAGTTTATGAAACACCTTCTGGTATGCTTAACGCCATTGGTCTACAAAACCCTGGCGTTAATAAAGTTGTTCATGAAACATTACCCACCCTAAACTTTAATGAAACCCGCTTTATTGCGAATGTTTCAGGTTCAACCATTGAAGAATACCAAAAGGTTACTGAAATTTTTAATGACTCAGCAATTGATGCCATTGAAATTAATATTTCATGCCCTAACGTAAAAGAAGGCGGCGTAACCTTCGGTAATGACCCTGATATGTCTGCCCGTGTTGTTGAAGCTTGTCGTTCGGTAACTGACAAACCTATTATTACCAAGCTGTCTCCCAACCAGACTGATATTGCGTTAAGTGCTCGTCGCTGTATTGAAGCAGGCACAGATGCCTTATCTGTTATTAATACCTTGATGGGAATGGCCATCGACACAAGCAGCCGAACACCTATCATTGGTAATGTACAGGGTGGTTTATCAGGACCTGCTATCAAACCTATTGCTCTATTGAAGGTTCACCAAGTCTACCAAGTCTGCAAATCACTTAATATCCCCATTATCGGCCAGGGTGGTATCACAACAGCTAATGATGCATTAGAATTTATTATTGCTGGGGCTAGTGCCATAGGGTTAGGAACAGGTTTATTTTATGACCCCTTACTGTGCAAAAAAATAAACCAAGGTATAAGTGATTATCTGGATTTACATCAAATAAAAAATATTTCAACCTTAGTGGGCAGCTTACAAAGCTAATAAAAAATAGCTTTTGTTAGCAAGCACTTAAACATCCAGTTCTTTTATTTTACGGGTTAGAGTGTTCCGCCCTAAACCCAATACCTTTGCTGCTTCTTGACGCCTACCTTTAGTATAAGCGAGTGCTTGTAAGATAAGTATTTTCTCCAGTGAGGAGATTACTTTCTTCGCCACATTCGTTTCGCCTCTATTAAGCAACCCTGCTATATCTTCTTTTGCAGCATCTTGCCACGTACCCTCAAGCATTGGGGCCTTGTCGTCATTAACATGCAATAGTTCATCAGGTAAGTCTGCCATCTGAACCTCTTTTCCAGGGCACATAACTGTTAACCATCGGCAAGTGTTTTCTATTTGTCTTACATTACCTTCCCACGGAAGACCGGCCAGAAATTTAGTTACCTCAAGGTTTAGCACCTTTGTTTCTGCTGATAACTCCTGCGCGACTTGCACAAGAAAATACTCTAACAATAAAGGAATATCTTCGCGTCTTTCTCTAATAGGCGGTATTTTAATTCGCACCACGTTAAGCCGGTGAAATAAATCTTCCCTAAAACGCCCCTCCTCGACGAGCTTTTCTAACCCCTGGTGTGTAGCCGCAATAATTCGCACATCAGCTTTTATAGGCTGATAACCACCCACAGAGTAAAATTCACCATCTGATAATACTCGTAGCAAGCGTGTTTGCATATCGGCCGGCATATCGCCTATTTCATCAAGAAAAAGCGTACCTCCATCTGCCTGCTCAAAGCGGCCTTTGCGGCGCCCAGAAGCACCAGTAAATGAGCCTTTTTCATGACCAAACAGTTCTGATTCCAAGAGATCCTTTGGAATAGCTGCCATATTCAAAGCTACAAAGGGCTCCTCTGATCGCGGGCTGTGTTGATGTAAAGCCTTAGCAACCAACTCCTTACCTGTCCCAGACTCCCCATTAATCATAACCGTAACACTAGAACGGGATAGCCGACCAATTGCCCTAAAAACAGCCTGCATAGCCGGTGCTATGCCAATAATACCTGATGCACTTTCCGCAGTGCCCAAAGCACTATCCTGCTTCTTTATTTCACGTTTTTGTTCATGGGCTCGTTCGACTTGTTTTACCACCTCATCAATATCAAAAGGTTTTGGCAGATATTCAAACGCCCCTCCATCATAAGCGGCAACAGCACTCTCCATATCAGAATGAGCCGTCATTACTATAACGGGTAACTCAGGGTACAACTTTTGTAACTCAGCTAGCAATACAATTCCATCTTTGCCTGGCATGCGAATATCAGTTAAAAGGACATCTGGCATTTCTTTAGCAAAAACATCCAATAAGCCTTCCGCACTGGGGAAACTAACTACGCGATGCCCAGCCCTCTTTAAGGCCTTTTCAACCACCCACCTAATCGATCTATCATCATCGACGACCCAGACTGTTATTTGATTATCCTTAATCATTAATTCCCCAGCGGTAAAATAATTGAAAAAATGGTACAACCAGGTTTGCTTGTAACTTCAATGATGCCGTTGTGTCGTTGAACATTAGTTTGCGCAATTGATAACCCTAAACCTGTACCTTCTGCTCGCCCTGTTACCATCGGGTAGAATATTTTTGTTCGCATTCCTGCAGGAATACCAGGCCCATTGTCTATCACATCAATTTTTACGGCTAACTTATGTTTAACTTCACCCATGGTAAAGCCCCTTAATATTCTTGTTTTTAGAATAACATCACCTTTTCCATGTACCGCTTGTACCGCATTTCGAACAACATTTAAGACCGCCTGAATAAGCTGATCTTTATCACCGTTAATATCAGGAATACTTGGATCATAATCAGCCTTCAAGGATATTTTAGAATTAACTTCCGCCTGTACAAGCTGCCTGACCCGTTCCAAAATGACATGGATGTTTATTTTTTGGTGTTCCGGTACTTCCGATGAGCCTAACATCCGATCCACTAAACCTGTCAGCCGATCCGCTTCTTCGATAATAACTTCTGTGTAATCTAACAAAGAACTATCTAGCTCTTTCGACAGTAATTGAGCCGCCCCTCGAAGACCACCTAAAGGGTTTTTAATTTCATGAGCAAGCCCTCTTAACATACTGGTGGCCATTTCATTTTGAGATAACAGTTCTGCCTCTTGACTGATCTGTAGATAATGATCAACATTAGTGATTTCAACAAGCATATAGTTTTCCTCTTCTTCACCCAACACTAAAGGGGAAATAGATAAGTTCATATTTTTTTCTGTTGATTCCAGAAACCTTGTCGCCACACCTCGTTCTATAATTGCGGTAGCACTTTCCCCGGCTCTGTTAAAATCTTTTTCTATATCAAAAAATTCAGACGAAAACAAAACACTCGCCTTGATACCCAGCGCTTTTCGTTCGCTAGTATCCAATAATTCTTGCGCTTTATTATTCATATAAACCAGCACATCAGCTTGGTTAAAAACCAAAACACCAATGGAAAGTTGCTCAATAATAGACGCGTATGAGGCTAAATCATTTTTCATTCTAAGAACATACTAAAGCAAAACATATGCCAACAAGAGAAACCCTGAAGGGGAAGGCTGTTATATTTAATGATATTAGAGTATTGCACTATAATAGTGCGATCATAATTTTTTTTACACGTTTTTGCTTGCTAAAATAATTTTGATTGATGCCGAAGATAAAAAATAACATCCTCGCTAGTGATCAAGGCATAACCTGTGCTATCAACTACCTGAAGGCGCACAGTATGTTCACCTCTTTCTATACCTTCTAGCCTCAAACTTTCTTGTTTTACACTATCAAGATAAATTTCCACAGAGTCACCTTTTTTTAGCCTTGGCTTCAACATGAAAGTAACATTAACAATACCCTGATTATCCCTAATCGTTGCTTCTTGCTGGGGGTTTGTTATTGTCAGACTTGTATAAGGGATAGGTTGTGGAGGAACATCAGGTTGCTGTTGTTTAATAGAAGCAGGAGAAACATTCGTTGATGGATAAGTCATAACAGGTGAAACTTCAACAGCTTTAGCCCCTTGCTGAGGAACATCAGAAAAAACAACAACGCCCTGTTCATTTTTATAAGAATAAACCTTCGCAACAACTGGCGTAAAAAATACCACGCTCAACAATAAAATAACTAATAGTTTCATCGTATGACTCCTTTTCTAACCTTTAGTCTATCAAACCACAAATAATAACGATGATGCAAAAAAAACCCCGCAAAAGCGGGGTTTTTTAAATACCGTCTCTTAATAACTTATAAGCTATAGTACATATCGAACTCAACAGGGTGAGTACTCATACGTAAACGCGTTACCTCTTCCATTTTAAGATCAATAAAAGCACTGATCATATCATCGGTAAACACACCACCAGCCGTTAAGAAAGCACGGTCACTATCCAATGCGCTCAATGCTTCGTCCAATGAAACGGCGACTTGTGGAATTTTAGCCTCTTCTTCAGCTGGCAAGTCATACAAGTCTTTATCCATAGCTTCACCAGGGTGAATTTTATTTTGAATACCATCAAGACCGGCCATTAACATGGCTGCAAAGCACAAGTAAGGGTTTGCTGTTGAATCACCAAAACGAACTTCTACACGACGACCTTTAGGGTTTGAAACAAATGGGATACGAATAGAAGCTGAGCGGTTACGTGCTGAGTAAGCCAACATAACAGGTGCTTCAAAGCCAGGAACTAAACGTTTATAACTATTGGTCGATGAGTTAGCAAATGCATTAAGTGCCTTCGCATGTTTAATAATACCACCAATATAGAACAGCGCTGTTTCAGACAAACCACCATATAAATCGCCGGCAAACAATGCCTTACCATCTTTAAAGATAGATTGGTGAACATGCATACCATTTCCGTTGTCACCAACTAAAGGCTTAGGCATAAAAGTCGCTGTTTTCCCATAGGCGTGAGCAACATTATGAACAACATATTTAAGTTCTAATACTTCATCTGCTTTTTTCACCAACGTATTAAAGACCGTACCAATTTCACATTGGCCAGCAGTAGCAACTTCATGGTGATGCACTTCAGTTTCTTGACCCATTTCTTCTAGTGTTAAACACATAGCAGCACGCATATCATGCAATGAATCAACTGGAGGAACAGGGAAGTAACCACCTTTTACACCTGGACGGTGTCCCATATTTCCATCAGCGTATACTTTTTCTGAATTCCAACCAGATTCTTCTGAATCTACTTTGTAGAATGAGCCAGACATATCGGCTCCCCAACGAATATCATCAAAAACAAAAAATTCATTTTCTGGGCCGAAGTAAGCCGCATCACCAATACCTGTTGTCTGTAAGTAAGATTCTGCTCTCTTAGCGATAGAACGAGGATCACGCTCATAACCTGACATATCGACTGGCTCAACAACATCACAACGCAAAATAAGTGTCACATCATCAAAAAATGGGTCCAGCACTGCTGTTTCAGGATCTGGCATTAAAATCATATCTGATTCATTAATACCTTTCCAGCCAGCAATTGATGAACCATCAAACATCTTGCCGTCTTCAAATAAACTTGCATCAACCGTATGAGAAGGGACGGTAACGTGCTGCTCTTTGCCGAGTGTGTCAGCAAATCTAAAATCTACAAAAACAACTTCTTTCTCTTTTATTAAGTCTAAAACATCTTGGGCGGACATGAGCTCTCCAGATCTAGTTAATGAAAATAAAATATTTAATTTCAGATATTCTGGCACATATCATGCCAAAATATAACCCTTTGTTTTGTTTTGTTTTTCGCGCTTAAACACAATAATTAAAAACACTTTACGCACCAAAATAAAGCACAAACAAAGACATTTGCTTTATTTTGGTGCGCGTCTAAGAAAACATTATATGAGTTTTTACCACTTCAGGTATTAACAACGTGTTCTCTTCAAAAGTTTGTTTAATGCTTGCTGTCTTTTCTTCAGACACGCAAAGTGCCAAAGGCAACTCTATTTCAACAATAACACGGCCTTCTAAATAATGCAGGTTGATTCGTTTGATGCTTTTTACTTCTTCAATACCCTCCCAGGCTGTCTTCAACTTTGCTAACAGAATATTCCTTAAGGGCAAGGCAAGGCTCGGTGAGCTAAGCTCATCATCTTCAGGATCAATATGGACGGTCACCTCACCAATAGTGCCAATTTCTCTAATCAGCTTCATTCTAACCGTTTCACTAATTAAGTGACCTTCGGAGATACTAATCATTGGGTCAACCAGAATATGTACGTCAACTAAAGCATTGTTGCCCATTTTCCGAGTTCTTAAAAAGTGTTGTGCCAATACGCCATCAACACTTAAAATAATACTGCTTATTTTTTCAACAACCTCAGTATCAAGTCCTGTATCAACAAGCTCTTTGCTCGCATCTTGAAGTAAATCGTAACCAATTTTTGCAACCATAAGCCCTACAACTAAAGCTGCTATTGAGTCAAAATACCGATAACCTGACATCTGAAGTCCAACGCCAATCAAAACGACAAACGAAGAAATTGCGTCACTTCGATGATGCCAGGCATTTGCTTTTAATAAAGCCGACTTTGTTTTTTTAGCCGTCCGCATAGTCAAATGATACAACACCTCTTTGGAGAGTATCGATAATACAGCCACCCCTATCACCAACCAGCCATGTGTTAGCATCGCATCGCTGAAAGCTCGCGCAATAGCGTCCCAAATTATCGCTCCCGATACAGCAATTAATAACCCACCTAATATTACTGTTGCTAAGGTTTCGAAACGTGCATGCCCATATGGATGTTTTTCATCTGCCTCTAGACTAGAATGGTGAGAAGCATAATAAACCAAAACATCAGATATCAAATCAGACAGCGAATGAAAGCCATCAGCTATTAGCGCATGCGACTGACCTAACCAGCCAAAAAATATTTTAAGAATCGAGAGAACAAGATTTACCGCTGCTCCTATTATCGTTATTCTCTTTTTTCTCTGCGTATTAGTTACCGTTGTAGTCATTGTTATTTACCTTTTCCCAACTTCTATGGTTAATAAAAATTCATTATCAGTCTCTACCGCTTCTATTAGATGATGCCCATTGATACGGCACCAAGCAGGAATATCCTGCATTACACCCGGGTCGGTACAACTAACCCGAACTTTATCACCAACAGCCATTGTTTTAATTATATTTTGCGTCTTAATAACCGGCATTGGACATAGTAATCGCCGTGCATCTAGCTCTATCATACTCGCCATTGCTCTAAAACTTCGTCTGCTGCTAAAGGTTTAACACTAAAGTTTTGGCTCACACCATTTTTCGTCACCTCTACATCAACACTATTAGCCTCACGGCCTTGACTAAAACGAGCAACGATTTGTGCGGCTAGTTTTAATTCTTCTTCGGTTGCCGATCCATCTAACAAGGTCAACGGGCCCTTATGACTCATCGTTCTTAAGGTCGTGAATTGTTTTTTATAGCCTTGTAAAAAGTTATTTTCACCTTCCTCACGCGCAATAATTAATTTAAACGTTGGCCTAGGGCGAATATGACGCCCAACCTTTAGCAACATAATGTCATCAATTTCATAATCTCGCTGACCGCGTGAAGCCCATAAATCAGTTAGTTTTACTGAATAAGCTTTGTCTGTTAAAAAACAACAGCCGCCGGCTGGTTGCGCGTAATCGTCAAAACCAAATTTTTCAGCCAATGCCATTTGTGGCTTACGAGTACGACCACTAAAATCATAGAGCTCATCTCGATTAACCCAGCCTTCACGTTCTGGTTTTGTCTCAGGTAAGTTTTGTGCGCATAATGGACGTAACAGTAAATCATCAGCACCCGATTCAGCCGAAATAACCGGCATCGTATCTTTACGTTGAGACATCGGTCGTTGCCCAATCACTTCACCTGTAATAATAAAATCAAAGCCATTTTCAATGGCCCATTCTTTAGCCTTACCTACCATAAAAATTTTACAGTCCAAGCAAGGGTTCATATTAGCCCCGTAACCATGCTTTGGGTTTATCAGAACATCTTTATATTCTTCAATAATATCAATAATATGGAGTTTTATTCCCAGTGTTTCTGCGCTCCATAGAGCATTATTTCTCTTAGGTTTTAGCTTATCTTTTTTACGAATGGCATGGGTATGCCCTTCAACACAAAACCCCGTGTAGAAATTAATTCCTTCTACGTGCACACCTTGTTCTAACATAACTTTTGCCGCCAACAGTGAGTCCAACCCACCTGAAATTAACGCGACTGCTTTTTTTTGTGTTGCCATTGACCTTTTATTTTAAATATAGTTTCTATTAATCGTATTATACCGGATAGCCTTTTGCTCTGTCTTCGCCCATTCTAAATGGCCTTATTAATGATATGTCACCATTTATTAGATATACTGCTCGTTTCATTTAATTACTAGTTGATTGTAAACGTGTCAAAATCTAACCAAGACCTCATGACATTCCAGGGCCTTATCCTTGCATTGCAAGAATACTGGGCAAAACAGGGATGCGTTATTCTCCAGCCTTTAGATCTAGAAGTCGGCGCTGGTACTTTTCACCCCGCCACTTTTTTGCGTGCCATTGGTCCCGAACCTTGGGCAACTGCCTACGTACAACCCTCACGTCGCCCAACAGATGGCCGTTACGGTGAAAACCCAAACCGTTTACAACACTATTATCAATTTCAAGTCCTTATCAAGCCCTCGCCCTTAAATATTCAAGATTTATACCTAGGCTCATTAAAGCATTTGGGATTAGATATGCTGGAACATGATATTCGCTTTGTCGAAGACAACTGGGAATCACCGACTCTTGGTGCATGGGGACTCGGTTGGGAAGTTTGGCTAAATGGTATGGAAGTCACTCAGTTTACCTACTTCCAACAAGTCGGTGGGCTTGATTGCCGTCCAGTGAGTGGCGAGATAACCTATGGCTTAGAACGAATTGCCATGTATATTCAAGGGGTTGAAAGCGTTTACGACCTAGTATGGACGCACAACAAAAACGGTGTTGTTACCTATGGTGATGTGTTCCATCAAAATGAAGTAGAAATGTCCACCTACAACTTTGAACACGCTAAAACAGAGACGTTATTTGAACAGTTTAACCAGTGTGAAGAAGCCTGTAACTTGTTGATTGAGAAAAACCTCGCCCTACCTGCCTACGAACAAGTGCTTAAAGCCTCTCATACTTTTAACCTGCTTGATGCGCGACATGCTATTTCAGTCACTGAAAGGCAACGTTTTATTTTACGCGTTCGACAGTTATCAAAAATGGTTGCTGAAACCTATTTTGCCTCTCGTGAAGCACTTGGATTCCCAATGTTAAAAAACTCGGAGGCTTCATCATGAGTAAAACAGCTGATCTATTATTTGAATTAGGCTGTGAAGAACTGCCACCTCTTACACTAACAACTTTACGAAACCAACTATTAAAAGGCTTACTCACCGAACTAGATAATGCAAAACTTAACTATAGCAACACGCATTGCTATGCTAGCCCTCGTCGCTTAGCCATTTGGATTGAGTCACTTGAAACTGCGCAAGACGATGTTTTAGTTGAAAAACGTGGCCCAGCAATTGCTGCTGCTTACGACAAAGAAGGTAAACCCAGTCGAGCTGCCTTAGGTTTTGCTAACAGCTGTCATACAGAGTTTGACAAATTGGATACCTTAAAAACCGACAAAGGCGAATGGTTATCTTATAAGAAACTTGAACAGGGCCAGGCAACTGAAAAAATGATTGCTGTGATGATTGAAAAATCACTGGCTCGCCTTCCTATCGCTAAACGTATGCGGTGGGGTAGTTCTAATGAAGCCTTTGTACGCCCTGTACATAACGCCGTTTTAATATTTGCCAACCAGCTCATCAATCATTCGTTCTTCGGCATCAAGACAAGTACGCAATCATTTGGCCACCGCTTTCACGCACCTCAATCCATCGAGATTAACAACCCTACTAACTACACAGCCCAACTTAAAGCGGCTTATGTCATTGTAGATACCGAGGAACGTAAAGCTCTTATTAAACAACAGGCAACACAAGCTGCTGCCGATGTTGGTGGCATTGCTCATATTGACCCTAAATTGCTGGATGAAATTACTGCCCTAGTAGAATACCCTGTTGCCGTAACAGGCCATTTTGATCAACATTTCTTAAACTTGCCCAAAGAAGTACTGATCACAACCATGCAAGTCAACCAAAAGTATTTCCCTGTTTTAGATGATAAAGGTGCGCTACTACCTCACTTTATAACGATTAGTAATATTCAAAGCACTCAACCTAGCTCTGTTAGTCATGGTAACGAGCGTGTTATCCGTCCACGTTTATCAGATGCT
>Ga0209633_10001946_pt1 | contig 20481 bp, 19 predicted proteins | sample Cruoilmetagenom1_FD_187290 | JGI IMG/M metagenome (GOLD analysis project Ga0209633, IMG submission 187290) | Oil polluted marine microbial communities from Coal Oil Point, Santa Barbara, California, USA - Sample 1 (SPAdes) (version 2) | ecosystem: Environmental > Aquatic > Marine > Oil seeps ... | reverse complement strand
TCCAATAAGTGAGTAGATAATAAAAATAAGGAAATAGTATTTTATCCATGTACCTGATTCCAGCAACATCAAACTAACCGAGGCTTGTGTGATATCTATTTAATTGGCTTGTTTTTGGCTTTTTCCGCCAGGGGATTACCTTTATATTTGATAAGAGCCTCTTCTTTAATTCAAAATGGGAAAGCACAAAAAGCTCTAACCTCCACATTTTTATTAATATAAAATCAGTAAAACTATTCTGATTTATTATCTATTATATTTCCAGTTTTTATTATTTCTTCTACCAAAAGATCAAAATCTTCTCTTCTTGTACGGTGGTTTGTATTCGCAACACGAAGGACTATCTGGTTCTTTATTGTAGTAACCGATATAACAGCAATCCCACTTTCCTGTAATTCAACCTCGATTTTTTTATTTAAATCATCCAGTTTTGTAAAATCAGGATCTAAACCAATATACCTGAAACAAATAATATTTAGAGCTGCAGGTGTTATAAGCTCCAGTTTGGGTGAAGTTTTAATTAGCTCTTCAAGATACTTAACCTGATCAATATTCTGTTGGATTATTCTTCCATATTTATTAATTCCATGTTCCTTTATTGACATCCATATTTTGAGTGCTTTAAATCCACGTGAAAGCTGGAAACCATAATCGCTGAACCATGGTAAATCACCTCCAGTCATTCCTTGTCCTCCTGTACCATGAACAAGGTAAGACGGGGTCAGAGAAAAGGAATTCCGATGATCCTTTTCCTCCCGAATTAAAATGCATCCAACTTCGTAGGGCATATACATCCATTTATGTAAATCGAAAGCCAAAGAATCAGCTCTTTCAATACCTTTTACCAGATGCTTAACATTTGGAGAAATAGTCGCCCATGAACCAAATGCTCCATCAACATGGAACCAAAGATCTTCCTTTTTACAAATATCTGCAAGAGCATTCAAATCATCTATTGCCCCGGTATTGGTTGTTCCTGCAGCTCCTATTATACAAAATGGAGAATAACCCTCTTCCCGGTCTCTGGAAATAGTCTCCTGTAAAGCATTGAGATCAATTTGAAAATGTTCATTAACAGGGAGAATTCGAAAAGCTGAGCTTCCTAATCCCATAAGCTCAATTGCTTTTTGATTAGAACTATGTATCTCCTCTGATGCATAGAGAGTCATCCTGTTTTTTTCAGGATGAATACCTTCTTTTCGTAAATCATAGGGCGCCATTTTATTACGGGCTGTTGTTAATCCTATCAAATTTGAAGCTGAGCATCCACTTGTTAAGAGCCCACTGCTTGTAGGTGGGAATCCCATTATTTCTTTAAACCATTCAATTACTTGCTTTTCTACATGGATGGCACTATGATGATCCAGCCCTCCTGAATTAGAATTCATTGCAGCAGACAGTAATTCAGACAGCACCCCCATTGGTGATCCTGTTCCAATTACCCATCCCCAGAAGCGTGGGTGTATATTCCCCGATGGATAGGGCATTATATTTTCAAGAAATTCGTTATAAACACTGTCTGATGATTCGGGGTTCATCGGTATTGATTTACAAAATTGTTTTTTTACTGTTTCTGGTAGATGTTCCCAAACTGGTCTTTCTCTGACTGTACTCATATAGTCAAATACATCATCCATCATTTTGTGACCCAGGGTTCTAAGAGAATCCCAGTCTTCCGGGTCTAAAGTTTCCTCAATATTATTATAATAATCTTTTGCCATTTGAACTATTACTCCTGATTGAAAGGTTATAATATGACTTTATAGGAAATACTCTGAAATGTCCTTGCTTTTTATCTCTTAAATATTTATAAATATAGTAGAAACTTCTACCAAATACTTTTAATAGGAAATATTATGCCTTTAAAGAATCTTGACAAGACTGATTGTTCTCTACTTGCTTATCTACAAAATAATGGTAGGGCTTCTAATGTAGAGCTTGCTGATCATCTGAATCTAAGTGAAACTCCTAGCTGGAGACGTCATAAAAAACTTGAGACAGATGGTATTATAAAGGGCTATCAGGCTAATCTGAATCGTAGTAAATTAGGTTTTGATATACTGGCTTTTGTTCAGATTATGTTTTCAGTACATACCGATGATACTCCTGAAAAATTCGAACAAACCATTATGGGAATCCCAGAGATACTCTCCTGTTACAATATAACGGGAGAAGCTGATTATATGCTGGTTATAGTTTCAGAAAACCTTGAAAAATATGAAAAACTTTTGCGCTTAACTATTAGACGATTACCAGGTGTGACATCCATAAAAAGTAATTTATCAATGAGGGAGGTAAAAAATACTACCAGTTTGCCTTTGTTGAATAGCAAATTATAAAGATTGTACTGAAGTTTAGTCTCAATCTTTAATCTCAATATTAAATCCGCTAAGCAGGTTAAGGACATCGGGAACTGTAAACTTTGCTTTGCGGACATTATTAACCAAAGGATCTATACTATAACCACTTGCATTACAAAAAGAAGCTCCAACAAGATTTGCATTATGAAATAGCGTATTTTTAAAGTTAGAACCTTCAAAAGACACATCAGCAAGAAAAGTTTCCTGAAAATAACTGTCTGTTATTTTACATTTGGTAAATTTTGAACCCTTCATCTTTAGGTCACTGAAATTACAACTATTTATAGAACAATTAGAAAAAACAAGATTAAATAAAAACTGGCTGCACTCATAGAAGTTCAAGCCCATTAACTTACATCTACTAAAAATAACATCATTAAGCTTTGTCTGCTTTATTACTGGATTTGTAAAATTGCAATCAATAAATTCACAACTATCAAAATCAGTTTCATTTAAAATTGTTCCGGTAAAATTACACTCTTTGAAAGTACAATTGTAGAAAGTCTTTTCTGACAAGTCCTTCATTGAAAAATCTTCACCTGCTATTTCTGTATTATCATACACTGTTAATTCATATGTCATACTTGCAAGTTAACATTTGAGAAATGGAATTTCAAGTTTCAATTTTTTAGGAAGTTTAATTTTTTATAGTAAATTTACACTGTAGATGATGCATAGGCCACTCATCTTCTATTTATGTCAGTTATCATATAAAATGATCATTGTATGAATATCTATGAAGAAAAATTAAAGAATTTCCTTAAAACAAATAAGATACAAGCACAACACCTAAGTTTTAATAAATACTGTCATTCTGTTAAAGATGCAGCAATAGCGGCAAATGTAAATCCTGGGTTCTGAAACAGAAGTTTGGGTATAATGGAAAAGTTTTATCCATTATTTTTCCTTCCATTCAAAACATCTTTCGCAACTTCCTTACTGGCAATAAGTTTATCAATAAATGAGACAAGAAAACTTTCAGGGTATCTTGGAGGAATGACTGTCAAAGGCCACATATGTTTCATTATAATATCTTTTTCTCTTGGAGTTAGATGACCAAATACTTTTTCTGCATTTTTACGTGATACAAATGGGTGAGTAAAACCATGGGGAAAAAAAGTATCTTTTGCACCTTTTACATGCCAATCATAAAAAAAGAAATCATGAAGCAACGCACCCCGGACCATTTCATGAACATGTAAATTCATCTTCTTTGCAGTAAGGTATGAAATCCAGGCAACTTTAAGATTATGCGTGTAAATATCCTTGTCATGATGTTTTATATCTTTCAACTTTTGATATTCCGGATGTTTTATTATATCTTTACAGATATTTTTAAAATCTGTCATGTCTGTATTATTATTTTCAAAGTTAAGTGTTTCAATTTTGTTTTGAATATTTTTTCTAAGCTCTTTTAAATGTGGAATAGTTGACAAACCAGGAAAATGAAGCATAGATTCTGAGAATTCTTCCCTTAAGTGTGGAAAAACATTTAGTGGTCGCATGAAATTTCTCATTTCATTTAATGGGTGAATATTCTGCAATCGTATACGTATTTCTCCTGATATCTTTTTTGTCCTTAATTCCTTGATATTTAATAAGAACTTTGTAAAACGAAGATAAAGACGGTTAGAATAGAATATATCAAGACTAAAATAAATAAGAAATACAATTGGTATAATTAATTGTAGTTGTACTGGAATATTCTTTATAAAATGATCAACACGAGGCTGAATGAATATTATTTGAACAGCAGAAAGAGCCGCCCAAAAACCACTATAGAGTAGGCATATCCGTCCATTAATATTCAAAGGATAGCTGGAGTAATCCCAAAACCTCATTGAGAATCTTTTTTCGAGAATATAAGAAGTCAGGTATTCAATGGCTGTTGCAGTTAAAGAAAAAATAATAATTTGAACAGGAAATGCAAAAGATCCTATAAATAGTTCAATTAAAAGAATAGCTGTTGCACCAAAACCGTAGATGGGAATAAATGGGCCAAACAAAGATCCGGAGTTAACAAATCGTCCCTTCTCCAATACTGTGCGGTACCCTGATTCAATAATCCACCCAAGAAGCGAGTAGATAATAAAAATAAGAAAATAGTATTTTATCCATATACCTGATATCAGCAGCATCAAACTAAGCTCCCTATTTTACGTAAATTTTTTTAATTCCAGTTAATAAAATTAAAATATTGGTGCTTCCATTTTTTCTCCAGGTGGGCATCGGACTGAATAATAAAATCAGTATAACCTTTTGGCCTTGTGCTGTTATTTGGAGTATTCATTTTCTAATTTTATCCAGTAGAGTGTTTAATTCCTTAACTTCTTCAATGCTAAGCATATTTAAAAGTTCATCACTTGCTTTTTCACATTCATACATTTTTTCTAATAGTTTTAAGCCTTTTTCTGATATTGAAATATCTTTCTGGCGCCTATCCAGTGGATTTTCTTTTCGTTTTAAATATCCTTTTTCAAAAAGCCTGTCGATAATTCTACTCACATCAGATTTTTTATCTAACATTCGTTCTTTAAGATAGTTAACAGATACTTGCTTGTCTGGGGAAACAGCTCTTAGTACTCTTAAAATATTATACTGTTGTTCTGTTAATCCGTGTTTTTTCAGCATTTGCAGAAATTGATAATTAATTTGTTTAATGGTGTATGTTAGATTTATAAGACCTTTATGATATTCATTTCTAAAATGGCCTTTTATTTCATCGTCTATTTTCATTTTATGAAAATTTACTGTCTTTTGAAGTTATCTTTATCATAAAAATTTTATCCTTGTAAAACTTAATAATCCTGTTATAGATCATTATAGGATTTGATTTTATTATTTGCAATAATGAGTGAATATAAAAAAAATCAGTAATTTTCTTTCTTTAATTTTCGGGTTCTATAATAAAACTACGATTGCTGAAAGCAGGTAGAATATCTTCATAAGTATGTCGAATGTTATCTTTTTTATCCAAAAGTGCCATTATATAAATCAAAGGGATATAATGATCGGGGGTTGGTATAGCAAACCTGCTGTATTTATTGTTTTGATAATTAATTATTGATTTGACATTACGATCGTTTATCTTCTGCTTTATGGAATCATCAAACTCTTTGTCCCATCCATAAGGTTGAGTGTTCCCGGTAAACATTCTTTTGCCTGCCTCCTTTAAATTATGAACGATTGCTCCGCTGCCAATGATCAGCACTCCTTTTTCTCTGTAATTTTTGAGTTGCAGGGCAAGGTCATAATGATATTGAGGTGGTTGATAGTAATCAATGCTTAGTTGAACAACTGGGATATTGGCCTCAGGTAAAAGATGTTTCATTACAGGCCAGTTTCCATGGTCAAACCCCCATTCTGATGTAGCTGTTACCAGGTTATTTTCTTTTGCAATATGTCCAGCAATATCAGGTGAACCTGGAGCAGGATATTTTAATGAATCAGAGTAATATTCCTCTGGAAAGCCATAATAATCAAATATAGTTTCAGGAAAAGGGTTTATATTTATATAAGTTCCCTTTGTACACCAATGAGCAGATATTACGAGCACTGCTTTTATCCTATAATTTGTATGTAATTCTTCACCTAATTCATTTAGATATGTAATAAAAGAATTGCCATAAGCAGGCAAAGTTATATCCATTGGATTGCCGTGAGAGGTAAAGATAACCGGCATCTTTTCAGATGCCGGTAATTGTTCAAATAATTTCTTCATTGTCTATAATTCCCATTGTTAACCGACTGATGTTATTTCGTCAAATAAGCGACGTGGACGACGAGGATAAAGTTGCCTGCTTTCATCATAATACCCAAGACTGATTGTCATTACTGCGGACTCTCCTTCAGTAAGACCAAATTCTTTGGAGATACCATCAAAATCAATCCCACTCATGGGATGGGAATCGACACCAAATTCTTTTGCTGCGATCATAATAGCCATTGACAACAACCCGGCATTACTTTCTGCAAATTTTAGTTTACGTTCATCACTTGAACCATATAAAAAAGCTGCTGCCTCTTTTGCCCCGCTAACCATCTGTTCATCTCCGCCAACGCTCTGAAGCATTTCCGTCCAAACAGGGTTTTTTTCTGAATATCCCTCTTTATTTCCTACAATAATAAGAGTTACAGGTGCTTCAAGCACCTTGTCCTGCTGATTTGCTAAATTAAAAAGCTTTTGCCTGCTTTCGTCTGTTTTAACTATAATTATCCGCCATGGCTGTAGATTGAATGCTGAGGGTGCCTCCGTGGCAAGGTTGATAATATTTTCTAAAAGCTGATCGTTTATATCTCTGTCTTTGATAAAAAATGTTGCAGAACGTCGTTCTGCAAATAGTGCTTTTGTCTCCATGAAATGTATCTCCTTATTTAATCTTACAAATAATATATGTTTAAACATCTAAAGTGTCAACATATATTATTTATTTACTCATATATTTCACCGCTGATAGAACTTAAGAAAAGAAAACTTGAAATTTACGATTCAAAAATGATAATCTATCTGTATGGAATATAAATTATAAAAAATGAAGATATACTATATATAATCATGAATAAGAGCCTGAAAAGAAAGTTTGCTGTTCCCGAACTTACTGGAGAACCGGACTGGGTAGAACTTGTCATACCGGATAATTTCGGATCCGGAAGACAGTTTATTACCGGAGATATAAGGGAAGACAGAATAAGGTTGAAATATTTCAAAAGAGAGCATGACAATGCTCTTATGGCCAGAATATGGTTTGGACCTGCTGCAGAAGGACCTGTCGGATATGTTCACGGTGGAAGTATGGCAGCATTACTTGATGAATCTATGGGTCTGGCAGTACTTCTTACGGGTTCTTTAGCTTTTACGGCAAAACTTACAGTTAAATATCGAAAAATGCTTCCTCTGGGATCTGTTGTAACTCTTGAAGCTAAAGTTAAACATGCATCTGGTAGAAGAGTTTTGACAACAGGCAGGATTTATAATGATCAAGGTGAGGTTATTTCAACAGGAGAAGGGTTTTTTATAAAACCTTCTGTTGATAAAATTGAAGAGCATAATATTGAAATAAAAACTTTTGAAGAATAATTGTAACCCACCAAAATCCATCAGAAGAATAGCAGTACATTATAAAGTTGCCATCGAAAACCGATGATGATAATATAACAGCAAATGAAGTAATTGCTGTTGTTTGTTCCGTTCCACTAGAAGGAAACTATAGGTTGACTCTAGAACTCTTAAAAACGGAAGCTGTTAAGAGGAAGATTGAAAATCAGTAGGATGAGAAACAATAAGGACTCTATTAAAAAAACATGATTTAAAACCATGGCTCGTTTTTTCCCGGAAACCGTTTTTGGACTTTACCCTAATATAGCGACAGCCAGTTAAGCTACACTATTTGATTCATATCCTACCGGAGTATTATACCCCAAAAAAGAATGACTTCTCTGACGACTATAGAATATTTCTATATACTCGAACAGAATATTTTGGGCAGATTGATATTTGTGCTTAGAATCAGTAGTTATTTTTAATTTCTTTTTCATTCTGTAATTCAAACCATTTTCACGAAGCAGGCGAGCCACCTTTTTATGGGTTGTATCAAGTTTCTTTTTCTTTAATTCTTTACAGAAGATCACATAATAACTAACCTGCGAATTTGTATTAACCTATATATCACTCAAAATAACTAAAAAATCTTGAACAATTTTAATTATTATATCTTAAATATATCCACTTCACCCTTTACTTCCGAAATAGCATCTGTATTTTTCCTGCTTAACTCGGAAATATTTATCATTGCCTTGCTTATCTCCTGTACTCCAGTTTCTACCTCTCTGATTCCACCAGATACATTACTGGAAAGATTATCAATATCCTTCATGGTATTATTTATATTTTCTGAACTGTGCTTAATACCCTCTGAGCCGGTATTTACTTCCTCAGATACACTGACAAGAATAGTAGCTGCTTTGAGAACTTCACCTGACCCGACAGATAATTCTGTCATGCTGTTTGAAATCTCTGATAGCCCATTAGAGATATCTGAAACTCCTGAATTAATTTTATCAAAGGCTTCACCGCTTTCATTACTTGCGGTCAAAGCAATCTTAATCGAATTTATAGTTTCTTTAAGTGAATCTGAAACGTTTTTTGAAGTCTCATGTGTAGAGTCAGATAATTTCCTTATTTCCTCCGCCACAACGGCAAAGCCCTTACCTGCATTTCCTGCATGAGCTGCTTCTATGGCAGCGTTCATGGCCAGTAAATCTGTCTGACTGGATATATTGTTTATAATTGCAATCATATCAAGCATCTCATCCGCATTGCCAGCAATATCATTAATTACCTTATTTGTATTGCTGATTTTCTCACTACCTGTACTGGTTAGTCTAACAAGATTATCTGTAGCGTTTTTCTTTTCTGATGTAACTGCAGTAATATTATTGATAGAAGCAATCATCTCTTCTACTGAAGCTGATGACTGGTCAACAGCACTAGCCTGGGTTTGTGCCCCTTTTGCAAGTTTTTCAATGTTTACACCAATTTCGACTGTTTCAGCCAAAGTACTTTTTATTAACTCTTCAAGCTCCATAATCTGTTGTTTCATAGATCCAATATTGGATGTAATCTCTACAGCTGCAGCAGTAGTCTCCTCTGTATTAGCACTAAGATCCTCTCCAATCTGCAGAGAAAGAGAAGTAGAAGACTTAAAATTGGTAAATACTCCTCTTAGACTGGTAATAAAATCATTCAGGTTTGTAAATAGCTTTCCAACCTCATCCCTTGTCTGTACTTCAAACTCTCTGGTCATATCGCCATCTGAAAGATCATTTATGACGGGCAATGAATTAATAAGAGGTTTGGTTATTGATTTCTGCATTAGATTAACTATAAGAAGAGAAAAGAACAAAAACGCGAACATAAGAATATATGTTTTTAGAACTGCTATCTCAATTTCAATTCCGGAATTTATTGATGCAAATGAAGATGCTACTCCTCCAATAGTAAAACAGCCTACAATCATTGTAATACCCAAAAAAAGCTTTGAATTTAGTCCTATAGATTTGTACTTTTGTGACCGGGGTATAAAACTTGCTCTACTCTCTATTGTTGTATTAACTATAAAAAAGACAAGAATAGATAAATAAATACTTAATGATATGACAAGTATACAACTAAGTAGAAATTCTAGATTATCAATGAAAGGCTTATTCATAACCATTAATATGTTTGTAATCAAAACAGAAAATGAACCACCTAAGAGAACCAATTTAGGTAGAAAACGTATTGCCTTCTGAGCATCATCGATCAGTGGATTATCTGTTAAAGAAGAGTTTTTACCATCTATTTCTTTTAGAGCTATCAGAGCCCTGTTAATTTTTTTTGTATTTGTTTTAACCAGATATATAGCAGGTAAATAGGATAAGACCATCCATACCCACACATACCAGCTGAAAAGTTCTTTCAGGTCAGTTACTTGAAAAAGTCCTAGGTATATTTCTGCTGCTGTTGTAATAAAAACAGTAGGGGCAAAAAGGATGCTAATCAGGAAAATAATATTTGATCTTATTAAAGAACTATTTGGGTGATGTTTTGTTTTATATTTCATATTAAGACTCCCTTATCGCATAAATTAAAAAATTTTTATGTTACAATCAAAATTAGTTTATGTCAAACCATTTTTTCTCTATGGTTCTGAATTGTGAATGGTTAAATGAACTGTCACCCTCAAAAGGAGGGAATAAGTATTGCCCCATGGTTCTCTGCTAGAATGTAATTAACTACAACAACACTAAAGAGGGAAAACATGAGGAAGTTATACAATAGCACATACGGAAAGAATGGAACACATTTTCGCTGGGAAGAACGGTTAGTTTTACAATTCCATGGAGAGAAAAGGAATATAAAATCACCAAAAAAACTTGCAGAATTACCAGGGAAAAGTAAAAAAACCAAACCTAAAATTAGGAAATGATTATATTCTTATGAATGATATTGCAACGTTGATTAGCAAAGACCACTTTAGTCCTGATGCAGTCATAATGCATTTCGAAAAGATTGGGTGGCCAAAAAGACACGAATTAGTACTAAAACTCTCTATCGTTATATTGCAGAAGGAGTATTTCATTAAGACCAGAATCTGTTGAAACTCACAAGGATTACGGCCACTGGGAAATGGATTGTGTTGTAAGTGGAAAAGACAAAGGACCAGAGGCACTATTTGTTCTAACAGAGAGAAAAACCCGTTATGAGATTATTCGCAAGATTTCAGACCAAACAGCAAATTCAGTGGTTAAAGAACTAAACAGATTAGAGCATCAATTTGGAAGTCGCAAGGTTAGAAATATGTATAAAACTATTACTTGTGATAATGAAAATGCTAATTCTATTATCAGAGAATTTGGTGCAAGGGTGTTATTTAACTTGACAAGTAACAGGATATATAATGATCAAGGTGAGGATATTTCAACAGGAGAAGGATTTTTTATAAAACCTTCTGTTAATAAAATTGAAGAGCATAATATTGAAATTAAAACTTTTGAAGAATAGCAAACAACTTCAGCACAAATTATTATTCTTTATATTAATAGAACAGCATACAGATATTTAAGGAACTGACCCAAATAAATCCTGAACCACTCTTCAATAAAAGGGCATAAGGAAGATTTATCCTTGATATTGTAGATTCATCTTTTATTGAAAAAATTGATAGTCTTTCTGAAAATAGAATAATAAAAACTGTCTGGAATTACTTCCAGACAGCCTTTTATACTATTTTTTATATTTAACTCTTTTTAATCTTAATCAGATCCTTGTTTAGTGAGTATAAAAGCTTTTCACTAAAGATCTCTGGTGCCATCTCTGCCATCATTTCTACAACAAATCCCTGAGCCATCGCAAACATAGGATGCTTGTCAAACTCCCCGAGATATTTAGTAAGCACTACCTTTGCATCCTTGTTCTCCATTAGTGCACCAAAAGTACATTTAGTAGAGAAAACATCATCACCAAATTTAAGTTCTTCAACTTGAGCATTATCAACATCAGGCATATCAAACCAGTTTGAAACTAGCCCCCCACCATCGGCAGGAGCTTCATAACTCTCATTAGTCTTAGCCACTTTGTTAAATAGAGCCCTATCAACAAGGAGCCCATCTTTACCTGCAGATGATACCTTTATGTTATTTACACCATCCTGCAGAGCAACACTTTCAAATTTAAATATTCCATCTGTACTTGATTTAGTTTCGATCTTTACACTGTTTACAAAAAGTGTGACATCAGCGCAGTTGGAATAAACTTTAATTGAGATGCTGTTCTCTACCCTATCCACAAATCGCTTACTTGTAATATGTACAAACTTTTCACTGGACCAGTTAGCTTTATATAGGTAGAAGGCATCTTTTCTTGTTTTTCTATCGTAAGAAACAAGACCTTTATTATTACGTCCCCTAACTCCACCTTCATCTCGGATATTTGCACCAAAATCGAACATATTCCAGACATATGTCGCCCATAAAAACGGTCTCTCACTAAAAATTTTCCAAACTGTTTCATGATATAGTGCATGATAGCTCTCAGTATAATCTTTGACCTTGGGAGTGTCGCTATGATACTCCATTATCCCCTCTGCACCATACTCGGAGATGCACAATTTTACATCGGGGTTTGTTTTATGGAATCCATCCAGCCATGATGCAAAATCACCTGCTTCTCCCTGATACCATCCGTAATACTTATTATAACCAACAACGTCTGTAACATGGTTATAGTTGTCATCATCGGGAACAAACATTACATTGGCCATGGTAGTTAGTCTTGTAGGATCTTCTTTTTTTGTTAACTCATTTAACTTATTAACAAGAACTCTGAGTTCCGGTCTCTCACCACTAATTTGTATCTCATTCTGAATACCCCAGAACATAATTGATGGGTGGTTAAAATTTTGTCTTATTAGCTCTGTCATCTGAAGAATAGCGTTGGTTCCTTCTGCATCAGTTTTAGACATGATAGAAATAAATGGAGTTTCAGCCCAGAGAACCATACCCTGATTATCGCAGAGATTATAGAAATATTGATTATGCTGATAATGAGCCAGACGAATAGAGGTCGCTCCAACTTCTTTTATAAGTTTAAGATCCTCTTCCTGCTCTTTTTCAGTAATAGCCCAACCCATGTCCTTTCTATCCTGATGCCTGGATACTCCATGAAGGGCAAGGTGTTTACCGTTCAGGAAAAAACCTTTAGCAGCATCAACATGATAATAACGTGCACCAAATGGAATCGATAGAGCGTCTATAGTGTCATTAAAACTCATAATTGAGATATTGGATGTATACATATGGGGGTTTTCTAAACCATTCCAAAGTATTGGATATTCAATAATTACCGGAACTTCAACTTCACTGCTTTTTCCGACAGGAAGCACAATCTCCTTTATTCCATATGCTGCTTTATTTCCCTTTGCATCCAGAATATCAATTAGAATTCTAACCTTTTTATCCTCTTCGGTATCATTTTTCAGCTTGGATTTAACTCTTAATTCAGCTTTTTCATCATTAACATCATCCTGAATAATGTAAACACCCTGGGAGCCAAAATCCAGAAGATCAAAATGCACACTGTTTGTAATAATAATACTTACGTCTCTGTAGATCCCTCCATAGAAAGTAAAGTCAGCCATTAGTGGATAAACATCATCTACAACTGTGTTATCCACCTTTACAGAAAGAAGATTCATTCCACCAAATATAGCGGCATCAGTTACATCAAATCTAAATGTAGAATACCCCCCCCGGTGCTGTCCCATATGTTTACCATTAAGGTAGACATCAGTAATACTATTTGACCCCTGGAACTCAATAAAGACTCTCTTATTCTCAACTTCGGGAGTTAGCAGGAACTCCTTTCTGTACCAGCATGCACCCTTAAAAAAATCAAATCCCTCCGCTCCATCTGCAGCATTCCATGTATGAGGGATACAAACATCCTGACATACAGAGTCATCAAATGTTAAATCCTTTGCCTGTGATATATCTTCTTTAATAAACTTCCAATTATCAGTTAAACCGATTTTTACTCTTTCACTCATTTATAATTATCCTCTTTGTATTTTATATTGCGGTATCGGGTTCAGCATTGATATGGAGAACGACTTCTTTTTGTTTTTCTGTCGTCAGGTTCCAGATAAACTGAAAGGACATCCAGGCTACAAACATTCCTATGGCTGGCATACCTATTGTCAGAAATTTAATTCCCATAAGTACTGATGAAGACTGCTGTGCTGCATTCGCCACATAACCGACAATAGATAATCCCAGACCGGCAATAAATCCGGCAAGAGCCTGTCCGAGTTTCCGTACAAAGCTGTAGGATCCATAAATAACACCTTCCTGACGGTGACCGCAGAGATACTGATTATAATCGATACAGTCGGAAACCATTCCCCATATCAGCATATTGGGAATTCCCATAAATATACCGGCGATAAGTGTCAATCCCAAGTATATATATACATTATCGGGCATAATAAAAGCAATCGAATAAACCGAAGCTGAGATTAGGCTGCTCCAGGCTACTGTTTTTTTTGTACCGAACTTTTTGACTATTTTTGACATCAAGGGTGCAATAATCAGCATAGGAACAATCATAGTGACTCCCGTAAGAGCCATAAGTCCAAGAGCATCAAGGTTTTCTCTGAAATAATAGACACTCATGGCACCATTGATCATAAGACCCAGCAACATCGCTATTGAAGCTATACAAACGGCAATAAAAGGTCTGTTTTTAATCAGCACCTTAAAAGAATCTTTAAATTTAATTTCTCCCGCTTCAGCAGCATTAATATCCTGCTTTACATTCTCTTCAGTCATTCTGTAAGAGAAAATATAGGAAATAACTGCAGCAATCCCCATAACCACCATCGCCAGGAGATAACCGGTTGCCTGTTTGTCAGCAAACTGAACAAGGAATAGAGGAACAAGAACTCTTGGTAAAATGTTCCCGAACATTCCTCCAAGCCCTCTGGCTACAGCGAGTGAAGATCTCTCTACAGGATCCTGAGTCATAACAGCGGCAAGAGACCCATAGGGAATATTGACAAAGGTATATGTCATGCCCCAGAGGATATATGTAGCATAAGCCCAGATCAGTTTCTGCCCCATGGAAAAACCTTCGGGGGCAAAGAACATTAAAATGGCGGCGAGAACAACAGGCCAGCTTCCCATAAGCAAAAATGGACGGAATTTGTCCACTTTTTTACCTTTTTTTGTACCGTGATATTTTTTTGCTCTTTTTTGAAAGATTTTATCAGTAATCGCTCCCATCATCGGATCATTAATAGCATCCCAGATTCGTGCGACAAGAAAGAGAGTACCGGCAGCGACGGCTGTAATACCCAATGCATCAGTATAGAATGCCAAAAGAAAACCGGCAGACATTCCAAAAGTCAAGCCATTGGCAAGGTCACCGAACATATATCCTGCTTTATTTCCAAACGAGATTTTTTTCACAATCAGCCCCTTAAAAAATTATATGATGTAATAACCTGTTTATATATTTATCTTCTCATTAAGATCTTTTGTATATGTATTCAATTGCATGAATAATTTGAACTTTATCATCTTTTGAAAAAACCATTTTTTTAAGAATTGGATTCATTGTCATATAAATATCTCCTTAAAAATTGTAATTGATCATTGAATTAAATTTAAAAACTATCTGGAATTGCTTCCAGACAGCCTTTGTACTATTTCTTATAACAGAAATTGGGAATGCCCTCCCAGCGTTCTTTTAGCTGAAAAGCCGCAGCCTTAGGCTGACGGGTTCGAGTAAATGCACCTTTTTTGTTTCCATCTACTCTGAAAAATCCCTCAACAGTCTGAAAATCAGCGAAGTTCCACATCTGCTCCCCTACCAGACTATCGCAGGAGTCAAAGACTTCATGCTGAGCTTCCAGGTATTCTCTCTGATACTCTTCCGACCACATTACACTCGGCAGCTTGTGAATTCCTGCCATAGTGTCAGCCCCGTATTCAGCCATTACAATAGGTTTTCCGGTAGTGGACCAACCCGCAAGTTCTTTTTTAAAAGCCTCTTTGGCAACTGGCAGTTCCGATCCGCCCATCATATACCAGCCATAGTAACGGTTTAAAAGAATTACATCGGCATACTGATGAGCATTACATTTTCCAAAGGTTGCCAGCATCAGATTGGTAAATGTTAGAGGCCGTTTCTGGACATCCAGATTTCCCGAATATTCAAAGATCTCTTTAAAGTAGGGATTGGCACTTTTCTCTTGGGAAGCCGGTTCATTGGCAAGACACCACATTACTACACAGGCATGGTTTTTGTCCCTGTGAAACAGTTCTCTAATTGCATCTTTATGATTGGTAAGAGTTTCTGTCATAACATTTTCTTTATCAAAAAAATCAACCTTAATTCCCCCTCCGGCTCCTGCCAGAAAGTTCATATTCATATCCATCAGGCCTACAGCAGGAGTTTCATCAATAACCACAAGACCTGCCCGGTCAGCCATATCCAGAAACTCTTCGGAATAAGGGTAGTGAGAGGTCCTTACAGAGTTTGCACCGATCCATTTAAGAAGTTCCAAATCACGTAGATTCACTACAGGATCATATCCTCTTCCTCTGTATTCACTGTCTTCATGTTTACCAAATCCCTTAAAATAGAAGGGTTCTCCATTAATTAGGAAGCGATTCCCTTTTACTTCCACAGTTCGGATTCCTACCGACAGGGCATATTCATCTACAAGTTTCTGATCGTCAGTAATAGAAACCTCAAAGGAGTACAGGTATGCATTCCCCGGTTGCCATAGTCTTGCATTCTCCACAGTCAGGGTTCCTTTTTTATCATCAGATGATGCAGTAACACTACCACTCTCATCGATTAACCGGATAGAAACAGCCTGATTTCCTATGATCTCTACTTCAAAATCCACAAGACCTGTAGAACCATCAATATCAGTTTTTATTGTAATATCATGAATCCGGTTTTCCGGAGTCGCAGTCAGTTTTACATTCCTGTGCAAACCTGCATAATTAAAAAAGTCAAAAAAGGGTGTAATTAGCTTTTGCCCATTTGCTTTTACTTCTGTTTTTCCACAAGGGATTGTCTGTAGACTAAGCTCATTGTTTACAACCACAACCAGTTTGTTTTTTTCACCAAACCGGCACACCTCATTAAGGCGACCACTAAATGGCATATAGCCCCCGGTGTGACTGCATATTTCTGTTCCATTAAGCCATGCAACAGCACTATGGGTTGCACTTCCAAAGCGGACCTCTACATTCTGACCTTCCCATTCAGCAGGAATATAAAATTCTGTTTCGTACCAGACATCACCGGCAAAGTCACGTAATTCTTTTTCTGTAAAAATATCATTAAAGCTTGAAGGAACAGCCATTGGGACCGTATCTATAAGACCGTTTTTCCAGTCCAACCTGCGACCTTCCGTATTTTTATCAATTCTAAACTGCCAGATTCCGGAAATATCCTTAACCTGGCGAGTCCGGCTTTCCCGGGGGTATAAAAATGGATTGATCATACTAATACTCCTTTTTTGAATTCATCATTCACAGCGAATTGATGTTCCCTATATTTTTTAAAAGATAAATCTAAAAACGTACTCTATTGGCCCCCTTTCAGTGAAGGGGCCTGGTAAAGGATGATATAAAGGCTTGAAAGTTCTATGCGTCCTCAGTATGTAATTGAATACGTTTTTCTCTGATGGTCTCTTTGATCTCTATCATCTTCTTATCATCAAGATTGTAATATTTCATGGCAATAAGGGATGCGATGTGACCGATCAGAGGTAAGCCGAAGATAATAAATAGAATACCAATATTAAAGGCTAAGCTCAATTCTGTATTCGGTTCAATAGCAACATGGCCGTATCCTGTAAGAGTTAAGACCAGGCCGATAATCAAAGTGGACAGTGATGAGATGAGTTTATCCACGAAGGAGAATATTGTCCCGATCATTCCCGGCATATATCGTTCTGAACGGTAAGTCTCATAGTCATTACAGTCTGCAATCATAGGAATAACAATACCTCCGGCGAGTCCACTAAAAGAGACCTGAATAGCCATAAGTACAAGAAGCAGTATGACGGTAAAAGGTACACTCTGGGAGCTATCAGCGCTGAGCAGCGGTGTGGCTATGATCATAACAACGACCATAACTGTTCCAAGCTGGGTAAAAAGCTTGAAAGACTTTTTCAGACCACCTGATGATGCGAGCCTTACACCAATGACAGTTACCAGAAGGGCTGGTATTATAGCCCACAGCGAATAGGTCCCCTGTAGAGATGTGTTGAGCAGCATGTTTGAGAAGAAGTAGACAAGACCACCGCGTACTGCCACAAGTGCCAATTTGTCGGTTGACGCTGCTACGATGAGCATCTGGAGGTTCTTGTTATGTGTTAAAACATCCCAGGTGTCTTTTAATTTAATCTTCGCTACGTGAACTCCCATTCCAAAGTATTTGGTTCGATCCTTTTCCCATATACCAATGATAGCGAGGATGGTGAATGCGAATGATATTCCCATAAAAATCAGTGAGATATCTTTCCAGAGTGCAGGGTCAATAACATTCTTTGTATATTTGGGTCCCATATAGGACATAATAAACCAGATACCTACATTAAATAGAACAGTATTGTAGATCGTATCGAAGAGGGTGAAAAGAGGTCTTTGTTTTGGGTCGTCAGTAAGGGCTGCCTGGGCGCTCTTGGTACAAGCGGTCTGGAAGGTGTACCCAATAACGTAAATTGCATACAGTATTGCAGTGTACACATATTTGAATATCGTGGTCTTCATGGGGTTTGTTCTAAAAATTGCCAGAACGGTGATAAACAGAATGATGTTCCCAATGAGCATAAAAGGCCTGAACTTCCCGAATTTCCCGTCTGTCCGGTCAATGATAAAACCAATGAGGGGGTCTGTGATACCGTCAAAGATCCTCATAAAAGTAGCAATCAGCCCTACAGCTGCTGCTGCCAATCCCAGTACATTCTGGGTATAGAATGCGTAAAACATCATGAGTAACATTGCGATGTTTGTGGCTGTATTATTCAGGACAAAAAAACCTATTTGCCATACTTTTGCCCGGTGATATGAATGTGATTCAGTCATTATATTTCCTCCTTGCATTGCATGTGAATAGGATAGAAACAGCACTTTCCAAACATTGTAACCGCTTTATCCTCTTTTTGTTTTTTCATAGTTTGAAACTCCTTATATGATTAGATATATAAATTGTTATGTATCTATAGTCTAAGACAGCTCTAACAGGGAAATATGGATATTTATTACATAAAATGGACAAATATATAAATATTTGTGTTATTATTGAAGTACTAATGAAAGAATTTGCCATTTTGCTTAATAATCTGACATCTCTGGACTCATTTATACTCACCAAAGAAGGGAGGCTCCATTTTACAACCGAAACTTCAGAGCTGCCTGATTTTATAAAGAATGATCGGATTCAAACATTTACTGCAATTACAAATGAGATAAAATCCTTTCCCAGTCAGAATTGTCTCCATTACCGGAGCGGAAGTTTACAGAATTATCTGGCAGTTACTGAACAGGGATTGATAACCGTTCTGGGACCTTTTCTAACCAGATTACCGGATAATACAATGATCAGTGAAATATTGATTAATTGCCATATTGCTATTACTTCCAGAATTATGCTGCGGGATTATTTATGCCGCCTGTACATTATTGAAAATCGCCAAATTGTGGCGATAGCTGATGCAATGGCTGCATTAATCGGAAGCAGCGTTTCCAGTTGCAACCTGATAAGGAAAACTACATTTGACCAAAATGGAAAACAAAATGATTTTTTTGGATTAGTACAGGCAGAAGAGGAGCTACCTGATATTACCATTATTCAGGAGCGATATCAAATAGAAGCAGCCCTAATGCAGGCTGTGGCTCAGGGTGACAAAAAGAAGGCACGGGATGTGATTGGCTCCAGTGAAGAATTAATGAACCTTCCCGATAGAGTAAAGAAAAATCCTCTGCGTTCTCTGCGTAATATCACTATTACTTTCAATACCCTTCTGAGGGTCGCGGCAATGCAGGGTGGACTGCATCCGCGATATATTCACAGTATTTCAGAAAAATATGCCATTCTTATTGAAAAAATGATAACTATAAAGGATATCATAGAACTCAGGATCAGGATGATTAACGAATACAGTGATGCAGTAAAATACAGGGGCACCGTCAATTACAGCCAGCGAGTCAGCAAAGGTATTCAATATATTCTATCACATTTGGATGAAGAGATATCACTGGATCTTCTGGCAGAAGAACTGGAGGTAAATCCATCCTACTTTTCCCGTTTATTCCGGCAGGAAACAGGAGTTACAGTTTCACAATATATCAATACCAAAAGAGTAAATGAGGCGGGTTATCTGCTAATACATACGACTGCCTCTATAGCTGATATCTCCCTCCAGGTGGGATATCCGGACAGTGGATATTTCAGCAGGGTTTTTCATAAAATAAAAGGTGTAACACCTACAGAATGGAGAAATGGGAAAAAGGACTTTTAAAGGAAAGTTAGCGCCCTATAAAACAGCAAGCTATCTTCCATGAACAAAATAACAATATACTTCCTTTTTAATTGCACTCATATCCATTATAAGTTCAGAAACGAGTGTGGATTTACAGAAGTAAACTGGTGTTTTAACACCGCATCCAGATCCACATTCTGGTAGATACTAAAATACTCCCGATAGCTCCGATTTCCCATTAAATTAATCATGAAGTCAGTTCCGAAAAAGATTCTATCTCTGTATCTGGCTCTACCAGCTTCTTCCAGCTCTGACAGCTGCCGGTAAATCATTCCAGTACATTTTCCCATGTAGCCGGATCTGTATTTCTATATGCATGCTTATAATCTACAGTGACAAATCCATTGTTATTAAAGTGAGTAGTACAGGGAATTGGTGTATAATGAACTATTGTGTTTCCGGATATTATGAATTATAAATAAAATGAGGAAAATAAATATAATGATGAAAAAGAACCTGGAAGGTGAATCCTTCGTTCCCGAACTTACTGGAGGGCCGGACTGGGCAGAACTTGTCAT
>Ga0209633_10001945_pt1 | contig 20485 bp, 22 predicted proteins | sample Cruoilmetagenom1_FD_187290 | JGI IMG/M metagenome (GOLD analysis project Ga0209633, IMG submission 187290) | Oil polluted marine microbial communities from Coal Oil Point, Santa Barbara, California, USA - Sample 1 (SPAdes) (version 2) | ecosystem: Environmental > Aquatic > Marine > Oil seeps ... | reverse complement strand
AACAGATAGAGGCCCTTCCTATGGCATACGGACAAACCCCTGCAGAAGAGCTTAAAGAAAAAAGGCGGAAATGTCGGCCGAATACACCATTATGGATGATTACGTATGCGGATATGGTTACCCTTCTCCTCACATTTTTCATCCTGCTTCTCTCCATGGCAAGCATGGATCCGGTTAAATTTACCAAGGCCTCAAGTTCAATCAGAGATGCTCTTGGTCTCCATTCCGACCCTGTGCATATAGATTTCACAATACCTGTTCTCCCCTCACCCCCCATAACCAGATTTTCGCCTGTCCAGCAACAGACTACCAGAAAAATTTATGAGGAAGTCAGGTCACAGATAGACTCGCTTCGTCTCAGTGATGATATTGGCCTCCTCAATAAAAATGGCGAATCTATTATTTTAAGAGTCAATGATTCGGTCCTTTTTAAACCCGGGAAGGCAACGATATCCCCCAGTTCCAATTCAATGCTACGAACGATAGCTGAAATAATCAACCCCTTGCCAATGAACTTGAGAATTGAAGGACACACGGATGACACCAGTGTTTCCCCAGGCAATTTCAATAACTGGGACCTCTCTGTTGCCCGGTCAGTTTCAGTTTTACGATTCTTCGCTCAGGGAAACCTCCTCCCTCTTGATCGCATGGCTTCTGTGGGTTACGGGAAAAAACGCCCTGCAGTGCCAAATAAAGACGAGGCGTCCAGGGCCTTAAATAGACGAGTTGATTTTGTACTTCAGCTTAACACAACCGGTTCCAGGCAGGACATGGCACCACGGAGTCCTGTTGTACCTCTTTAGTGTCTTACTCCATAACTTCTGTAAGAAAAGACAAGAATTCGAGGATGGTGGGTTAAAATTATATTGTTGAATATACTTCCATGGCACTTATCCAAGCATTCTGAAATTCCGATTAATTCGGGTTAGTGCCTTACTCCATAAAAGAGTTCATGCCTTTCCGGTTGAAGACTAGAGGAATTATCAAATGGCAGAAATGAATGAAAAAACAACGAAGTCAGGTGGCAGCTGGAAAAAGCCGCTTATTATAATCAGTTTGGTTGTTCTCATATTGCTGACCGGTGTCGGCATCGCAGGTTTTTTCCTTTACAACAAAGAAGCCCTTCTACCGGAAGAGAAAGTGACCGCGCCCGGCACTCCGGCAGTCGAACTGACACAAGATACGGATATCGGGCCAATGGTAGATATAGAAGAATTTATTGTCAATATTATCAGCGCAGACAGTAACCATTATGTAAAAGCATCTCTTACTCTGGAACTCACCGATGAAGAGGGTCGTGAAGAGCTGACAAAACGAATGCCGCAGACTCGTGATGCAATTCTCCTTCTGCTTGGTAATAAAACCTACGAGGAACTACAGGATCTTCAGGGGAAAAAACAACTTAAAGCGGAGCTGATCAACAGAATCAATTCCTTTTTGCAGTCTGGCAAAGTGAAATCGATTTACTTTACCAATTTTGTGGTTCAATAGAATTTCTGATTACGTATGAAACTTAGCTACGCCAAAAGCCTATGCGTTGTAGTTTGAGTGAGCTATCTTGTATGTTGTGTTTATGGCTGAGTTTCATACGTAATCAGAATAGAATTTAGCCTCGGTAAATAGACTCAGTTTCCTGTTTTTTATGACAGGCTTTCTGGAGTAAGGTACTAACCCCGATTAACGGGAAAAAAAGCAGAGCATCTACACCCACCAGAATGAAGGGGATAAGTACCTTGGCTGTATATTTAACCACTTAATTCCAAAATACATTCCTCATTTTCTTGTTTTTTATGACGGGCTTTCTGGAGTAAGGTACTAAAAATAGTTTCACCAAATTGTTCCGGGCTTAAAACAAGAAAAAAATATATGGCACAGAAAGGACACTGACATTGTGGAACCAATCCTGAGAAAAGAAGAAATATCCGATTTACTCAGTGCTATCAATGACGGCAGGGTTTCGGTCGACCTGCATGAAAATGATCAGCAGGACACTGATATCAATTTCACATCGATAGACCTCTTCAACCTCCCACAACCGGAGAGTAAACAGTTCAGAATTCCCAACCTGGATATCATCCTGGACATATTTTGCAGAACCTACTCAAGCTCATTGACAAATAGACTTCAACGAACTTCTTCTGTCTCAAGGATATCACTTAACTCTTATGAATTTCAGCATTTCTTCAGGGATAAGAAGAGTCTTGGAGCCAGTGGTATTATAGATATGTCGCCACTACAGCATGGCGCTCTTATCATTCTTGACCCTGAGCTCTCATTTTCTCTAATTGAAATTATGCTTGGGGCTTCTACTGAATTCGACCCTCTCCAGTTAGATAGAAAACTCACCACCATCGAACTCATTGTTCTAAAAACATTATTTGTCGATGCATGCAATGATTTGAGCAATGCATTTTCTCAACTTCTTGACATGCAGACAACCCTCGTCAAACTTGAAAACAATCCCCGTCTCTTATCGATTGTCGAGCCTGCATCTGAAATTATCGTAACCACTTTTCTGGTGAAGGTAGGCGAGCTTTCCGGTGAAATGCATATGGTTATCCCCTTTGCAACCCTCGAACCACTCCGGGATCTGCTCAAAGACCTTCTCAGTATCTCCAACGTCAATAAAAGCACCTGGCATAACGTGATAGAGGATGAAATACTTGAAATGCCGGCAGTAGTAACAGCGCAATCCGGAATCATCAGCCTTTCAATTTCACAACTGCTGGATTTAAAAAAGGGAGATATTCTGGCCCTCGACTACGATCCAAACAGTCCCCTCAAAATTTTAGTTGAAAACCAGCCAACTTTTTATGCAGTTCCCGGAACACATAATGGCAAAAAGGCTATAAGTCTCACCGGGATGTTTAAATAAGGAAATATTATGACCTCTGCAAAGCAAGATAACAGCCGACCGGCACCTGAAGAACTGAAAGAACTCCTACAGGAGAATCAAACTAAGCCGGTGAAATCCAGTGCAACCAGGGAACAGATCCAGACCAAAGGTCTTGATTTTCTCTACGATATCCCTCTGCAGGTCTCCGTTGAGGTTGGTCGATGCAAAATACTCTTAAAAGACCTGTTGAAGATGGGCGAGGGTTACGTTATTGAACTCGACAAACTTGCAGGTGAACCTTTAGATCTCTATGTCAATTCAAAGTTGATCGCCAGGGGGGAAGCAGTGATGGTTGGCGAGAAATTCGGTATACGTCTAACCAACGTTGTCTCAACTATCGATAGAATTGAAAATTTGGGTTAAACACCGATAATGACAACTCCATTCCGCTACCTCACGTTCTGCCTGCTCTTTACCGTACTCCTTTTTTCAGCCCCTGAGGATATCTATGGTGCTGTAAAAGAGCTTGATGAGATGGGAAGCTACTTCCGTATGCTCTGGGGGCTGCTTGTTGTTCTTGGTATTATCCTGATACTCTACGGTATTTTGAAAAAACGTTTGTCTCTGTTTCACAGCCCTGCTTCACAATCGATTAAAGTACTTGAGATAAAGCCGCTTATGGGGAAAAAAGCACTGTGCCTGGTCGAGGTGAAGGGAGAGGAATACCTCCTCGGAATAAGTAATGACCGGATAAACCATATAGCTACAATAGACTCAGCCAAAGAATCCTCATTCGCCACTACTCTAAAGAAAACAGTCCCTGATAATCAAAGATGAATGAATCCTTCCACATAAAACCGGCAAAACTGTCTCTTTTTTTTGCCGTTGCTGCCTCGATTCTTTTCCTGGCACCTCATTCCGGATATTCAATTGGCTTACCGACGATCACCTTTGGCGTAAATGATGCTGAATCACCGCAGCAGGTATCGAATGCACTCCAGGTTCTCTTTGTCCTTACCATCTTGTCAGTGGCACCGGCAATTCTTTTGATGACAACCTGTTTCACACGTATTGTCATCGTCCTGGGATTTGTCCGGCAGGCAATGGGCACCCAGAATATGCCCCCGACCCAGGTCATTCTCGGCTTGTCACTCTTCCTCTCCTTTTTTGTTATGTCTCCCACCTTCATCCAGATTAACAGTGAAGCTCTTCAGCCTTATATGGAAGAGAAAATCGGTCAGCCTGAAGCGCTGGAAAAGGCGTTGCAGCCTATGAGAGAATTCATGTTCAGTCAGGTGCGTGAAGAAGAACTGGCCCTGCTCACAGAAATTGCCATGGATGATGAGCCACAAAACAAGGAAGATATTCCGACAATGACCCTGATACCTGCGTTCATGCTGTCAGAGCTCAAGCGCGCATTCCAGATGGGATTCATGATCTATATCCCATTCCTGGTGATCGATATGATCGTCGCCTCCATTTTAATGTCAATGGGCATGATGATGCTTCCTCCTGTTATTATATCGATGCCGTTTAAGCTTTTACTCTTTGTGCTGGTAGACGGCTGGAGTCTTGTTGTCGGATCCCTTATAAAAAGCTTCGGATAAAACAGTATGACTCCTGAAATGGCTATAGATATCTGTCGCAAAGCGATTCAGACCATCCTGCTTGGTGCTGCACCCATGCTTATAATCGGCATGGTGATAGGACTCCTGGTATCTATCTTTCAAGCCGCTACCCAGATCAACGAACAGACTCTTACCTTTGTGCCCAAGATTGTAGCGGTCTTCGTCACCCTTGTGATTTTTGGACCCTGGCTTATTAAACTGCTCACTATTTTTACAATCGGTCTTTTTGATATTATGGCTACTCTCTAAGAAAGCGACGTGGACATCCAACTCATTCCAGTTGAACAATTTCAGACATTTCTCGTTGTAACCAGCCGTGTTGCTGGGTTTATCGGCGCGATCCCGGTACTCTCGTCAGCGCAAAGTCCAATGAAAATAAAAACCGGTCTGGTATTTGCCATCTCCCTCACCCTTTTTCCTTTAATGGCGGAATATGTACCGCAGGTTAATTTTTCACCCGTTCCTTTTTTAATGCTCATTATTGCAGAACTCCTTCTGGGTCTGCTATTGGCCCTTGTTGCGCGGCTCATCTTCACGGCTGTTGAATTTGGCGCTACTGTTATCGGTTATCAGATGGGGTTTGCCGCAGCTAATGTCTTTGATCCTCAAAGTGAACGCCAGGTCGCACTGATTTCGCAATTTCAAAATGTCTTTGCCATCCTCATTTTCCTCGCCATTAACGGACATCACCTCTTTCTGCAGCTTGCCGTAAAATCATATGAATACCTTCCACCCGGTCAGTTTAACTTTTCCGGGTCAGCTGTTCCATTTCTTATGGAGCTGGCAACCCATATGTTCACTCTGGGAGTGCAGTTCAGTGCACCGGTACTTGCCGTTCTTCTACTTTCCGGATTAATCCTTGGAGTAATGGCCAGGGTATTCCCCCAGCTCAACGTCTTCCTCCTCTCCTTCCCGATAAATATTGGCGCCGCATTTATTGTCATTGCTTTGACACTCAACATCTCTGCCACCATTATTAGGCAGGAATTTGACACCTTGCCGGATCGTTTCTTAACTATTCTCAATTTTCTTGCTTTCTAAGCATGATGGCGTCGTAAAAAGTCCGATCTCCTTCGTTGCAGGTGTTTCCCAGAACCTCAACATACCACATGTATTGTTGATATCCTGAGAAAAACACTACGCCTTGTATATCAAACTTTTTCCGTAGCCATCTGGGATCTTCGAATTATCTTTTTACGAGTTTGTCAATCATACTCCTCATTTTTTCAGGATCATTTATTGCAGTAGTCTGATTGAATGAATTCGTAATTTCATATAGACATCCATATAATTAATTTCGCCAACTGATATATCCATATGGCTGAAGAAAATCCTACGTCTGGAGAAAGAACAGAAGCGCCAACGACAAAACGGCGTGAAGACTTCCGGAAGAAAGGTCAGGTTGCCCAGAGTAAAGAGATACAAACGGCGTCTTTACTCACTATCCTGCTGCTGTTCTGGTTTTTTTATCTGCCAAGCTTCTGGAGGGGACTCACGAGCCTGGTCTCTTCCCTATGGCAGGCAGCTGGAGAATATACCATTACCAGCTTGTCAACGATCAACCTAGCCATTTTCATTCTCAAACAGACGGGTTTGCTCCTGGCCCCACTTTTTTTTCTGGTACTTATCATAGGCTTTTTTTCCAGTTTTTTTCAAATTGGATGGTTATTGACAGCCAAACCACTCACACCGGATTTATCAAAACTGAACCCGATTAAAGGTTTTGGTCGTTTCTTTTCAAAAAAATCCTTAATCGAAGTTGTCAAGTCACTGCTGAAAGTGATCCTGGTTGGCTGGATTGCCTATTCTACTGTCTATAACAATTTTGATCAGGCCCTTATTCTCTCCAATACATCTATAACCACTACCCTTCTGTTTTTAGCCAGGACAGCCACCATCATTCTCGCAAAAGTCTGTAGTATACTAATATTAATAGCATTTTTTGATTTCTTATTTGTCAAATGGGAAATGGAAGAGAAAATGAAAATGACAAAACAGGAACTTAAAGAAGAGTTTAAAGAAAGTGAGGGTGATCCCTTTATAAAGACCCAGATTCGTTCAATTCAGCAGGAAATGGCGAGAAAACGGATGATGGCCGAGGTTCCTGAAGCTGATGTTATTGTTACAAACCCTACACATATCTCTGTTGCCGTCCGCTATGATTCATCGGACATGGACGCTCCTGTCGTAATCGCTAAAGGAGCTGATTTTATTGCCATGAAAATCAGAGAAATTGCCAGGGAGAATGGAATTCCTATTATTGAAAATCCACCTGTGGCTCGCTTATTGCATAAAATTGATTTAGGGGCACCGATCCCGGAAGATCTCTTCAAAGTTATCGCCGAAATACTGGCACATGTTTATTCATTAAAGGGCACTAAGAACCAATGGAACTGACAAGCGTACAAAATAGACTGACAAGCCTTCCCTTCAAACAATTATTAGTGCGTAGTGATGTAGTTGCATCATTGGGACTGGTCTCAATTCTGATGATCATGATTATTCCCCTGCCCTCCATCGTGCTTGATCTGTTTCTCTCGATGAACATAACAATCGCACTTCTCATTCTGGTTGTCAGCCTCTATACTGTAAAAGCCATTGATTTTTCAATTTTTCCATCAATTCTCCTCACAACAACACTGTTTCGCCTTTCTCTCAATGTGGCATCAACTCGCCTTATTCTTCTCCACGGTGATGAGGGATCAGGAGCAGCCGGTACCGTAATCCAATCCTTTGGTCAGTTTGTTGTCGGCGGTAATTATGTCGTCGGTATTGTTATCTTTGCAATCCTGGTTCTCATCAACTTCATGGTAATCACCAAAGGTGCCGGCCGGGTTGCTGAAGTAGCTGCCCGCTTCACACTTGATGCCATGCCTGGAAAACAGATGGCCATAGATGCTGATCTCAATGCCGGGCTGATCAATGAAAATGAAGCTAGGCAACGCAGAGAAGAAATAGCCAAAGAAGCAAATTTTCACGGCGCTATGGATGGTGCCTCTAAATTTGTAAAAGGCGATGCCATTGCCGCTATTATCATAACTCTGATTAATATTGGTGCGGGATTCGTCATTGGTGTTGTGCAAAAAGGAATGCCAATGGCTGAAGCTGCCGCAAATTACACTATCCTCACGGTTGGGGACGGGCTGGTCGGACAGATACCTGCACTTATTATCTCAACTTCTGCAGGTCTTCTAGTTACTCGCTCCACCGGAGAAAAAGATTTCGGCACGGATCTTAAAAATCAATTCTCCCGTAATGGTGTTGCTCTATGGGTGGTTTCCGCTATTCTTTTGATTTTTGCCTTTATCCCCGGCCTTCCTTTCCTCCCCTTTCTTATCCTCTCTTTCGCTGTGGCTGGCCTGGCATACCAGGTAGACAAAACAAAAAGGGCAAGAGAGGAAACGATCGAAGAGAAGAAAGACGATAAGGTTGTCAGCAAGGAAGAAAATTACGAAGAGATGCTCAATGTTGACCTGCTGCAGCTGGAGGTTGGTTACGGACTGATACCTTTTGTCGACTCAGCCCAGGACGGGGAACTCCTTCATCGTATTCAATCCATCCGTAAACAATTCGCCATGAATACAGGATTTATTGTCCCTCCTGTCCATATAAAAGATAACCTTCAACTCTCACCAAACCAGTATACCTTCTCACTCAAAGGTATTAAAATTGCTGAAGCAGAGATGCTCCCAGGTCATTTCATGGCCATGGATCCGGGAACGGTTACAGAAACCATAAAAGGTATCGCTACTGAAGAACCTGCCTTTGGCTTACCGGCAATCTGGATTACTGAGGATAAAAAAGACCGTGCCCAGATCGCCGGCTATACTGTTGTCGATTGTACCACTGTTATGGCCACTCATATCAGTGAGATAATTAAACAGCATAGTCATGAATTGATAGGCAGACAGGAAGTACAGGGACTGCTCGATAATCTCGCTAAAAGCTACCCGAAGCTTGTTGAAGAACTCGTTCCGACAGTCGTCTCTCCGGGCACCATTATGCGCATTTTACAAAACTTACTCAAAGAGTCTGTTTCTATCCGTGATCTGAGGACTATTCTCGAAACAGTTGCCGACTGGGCAAATGCAACCCAGGACACTAATGTTCTGACAGAATATGTTCGCCACGCACTTTCCCGGACAATCAGTAATGAACTTGCTGTCGATGGTGTTATTCCGATCATTACTCTTTCCAAACCTGTTGAAGATGCTGTTCTGGATGCAATTCAACATAAGGAAACCGGGAGTTTTCTTGCCATTGATCCTGCACTTGCACAAAAAATTCTAGACTCAATCGGAAAGGTAATCACTCTCTTTGGTAGCAGCAGTCGCTCAACCATGCTGGTCGCTCCCCAAATCAGACCCCATGTAAGGAGTTTAACAGAACGTTACTATCCTGCCCTCACGGTACTATCCCATAACGAAATCAGTCCAAACCTCAAAGTCAGATCTCTCGGCACGGTGACCCTGGATGCAAGTTAAAGTATTTGAATCAACAGATATGGCCTCAGGTCTGAAGAAAGTCAAAGATGATCTTGGTCCTGATGCGCTTATATTATCAACCCGGACAATCAAAAACGGTAAACTGGGTTTGCTCGGCAGACCGATACTGGAAATTACGGCAGCCATCGACAGGGATACACCGTTGAAAAATGGTGCAGGCAAGAGCAGGATGGACATATCTCCTGCCTTTACTTTAAATCCTTCACCAGGTTTCAATCATGTCGTAGATGAGTCGCTTGATCACCTGTTGCATCAGAGTGCATCTGGTCCAGGGAAAGGCTCGGATACATCCAACCAGTTGAATCCTGCATCACCTGCGCTCCATTCCGATCATGCAATCAGAAATGAGGTCAACGAACTAAAAAATCTTGTGAAAGGACTGGCAGGAGAGATCTCACAGCTTCATGGAAAAGCAGCAGATGATGTTACAACTCCGGCACCTGCAACAGAGCAGAAAAAAATTGATTGTTCTGTCGATCATTTTAATACCGGCCATGATGATCATATCCTCTCCATGCTCACAGACAGAGGAATTAACATTGAAACATCGAGAACTATTTGCGGTTTTTTAAGAGAAAGCCTTACCGATGCGGAAATAAATAATCCGCATATAGTTTCCTCAACAATCATAGAAACCATTCAGAATCTGCTTGAAATCTCTCCTCCTCTTTTCTCCTCAAAAAAAGATCAGCACAGAATTGCCCTTGTAGGCCCAACCGGTGTTGGTAAAACAACGACTCTGGCAAAAATTGCAGCATCATATTTATCCAGCCATTCAAACTCAATCGCTCTTATCACTGTAGATACCTATCGTATCGCCGCGGTTGAACAACTCAAAGTGTACGGGGAAATCATGCACATCCCGGTTGATGTGGTCATCACCCCTGATCAGCTTCAACATGCGATTGACTGCCACAGGGACAAAGATCTCATTCTCATTGATACCGCAGGAAGAAGCCCTAAGGATGATTTTTGCATTGAAGAGTTGTCAACTTTTCTCAGCCCCGAACTTAGTATTGACAAACACCTGGTACTCTCTGCAACTACTAGGGAAAGTGAGCTTCTCAACATCATGGAACGATTTAATTCACTTGGGCTGAAAAACACAATTTTCACAAAAATCGATGAATGCATCAATCTCGGAATAATGCTGAACATTCAAATTCAAAATCCTAATCCCTTATCATATGCTACAAATGGACAACGTGTTCCAGAAGATTTAATTGAACTTTCAAAAAAAACTGTAGCTGAACTTATCATGTCAGAACATCAAGGATTATTGCATGACTAATTCATCATCCCATGCCGGCGCCGATCAGGCAAAAACATTAAGAGATTTAAACCCTCAAGGCGACTCAGTCTCTTCCCAGTCCGAAGGTGACCAATCTACCTGTGTATATTCCATTACCAGCGGCAAAGGAGGTGTAGGGAAAACAGCTGTAGTTGCAAACCTGGCCTATGCCCTTGCAAACAAGGAAAAACGTGTCCTTATTCTTGATGCTGACCTCGGACTTGCAAATATTGACGTAGTCTTCGGTCTCACACCTGAATATAACTTAAATCATTTTTTTTCAGAAGAAAAAGAACTCCATGAAATTATAATGGACGGTCCACTCGGCATCAAAATCCTACCGGCAGGTTCCGGCATCCAAAACTTTACCAGGCTTGACAGTCATCATAAGATACGCCTCTTAGGAGCTCTTGACTCCATGCATAACCATTTTGATTTTGTCTTGATTGATACGGAGGCCGGGATATCGGAAAATGTCACCTATTTTAATACAGCTGCACAGGAGATACTTGTAGTAACTACTCCTGAACCTACCGCTATTACGGATGCCTATGCGCTCATGAAATTGTTGTCCACCCAATATCATGAAAAAAAATTCAACCTGGTGGTAAACCAGATCGGCAGGGAGGAAGATGCCCTGGATGTCTATAGAAAACTGACCATGGTTTCAAACAGATATCTGGATATTTCCATAGATTATCTTGGTTCCATTCCGAAAGATCGACAGATGGTTGAATCAATACGAAAACAAAAAGTAATCAGCGAGCTCACACCAGAATCGAAAGTAAGCCAGGCGTTCAAACAGTTGGCTACCCGAATATGCACCGAACCACCGCAATCAGCACCCAAAGGGAATATACAGTTTTTCTGGAATAAACTGCTCAAGGCAGAAGCCGGAAGGTAAACGATGCTCTACGATCAGAATCTTCATAGCGACGAGAGATCTCAGCTGATACGAGACAACATCTATCTGGTCGATATCCTCGTTGGGAGAATGGTAACCCAGGTACCATCTTTTATGAATAAAGATGATATGAAAAGTGCCGGCATGGTTGGACTGCTCGACGCCTCCAATAAATTTGATCCCTCAAAAAATATTCTCTTTAAAACTTTTGCTGAGTATCGAATTCGTGGTGCGATCCTCGATGAGATGAGAAAACTTGACTGGTTTTCCCGTTCTCTTAGAGACAAGCAAAACAAAATAGCCAAAAAAATCACAAAACTTGAGCTTGAATTGGGCAGAGATCCGGAAGAGCACGAGGTTGCAAAAAGTATGGACCTGTCACTTGATGATTATCGATCCATGCTCAACCAGGTCAGTCACCTCGGCTGTGTCAGTCTGAACGAAACCCTTGATCATTCAAGTGAAGGCAGATCCTTTTTAGAGACCCTTACGGATAAGCGTTCAAACACCATCCCGGGAAAGAGAATTGAAGATCAGGAATTAACCAAAACCATAGCCGGAATCTTAACTCAACTCACAGAAAAAGAACGCCTTGTAATCTCTCTTTACTACTATGACGAGCTGACCCAGAAGGAGATTTCTGAAATTCTGGAAGTTACTGAGGGAAGAGTTTCTCAACTGCACAGTCAGGCTCTTATTAAGCTAAAAACCAAACTCCAGAATCAACTCTACTGATTTTCAGAAAATCTGGTGCTTCAAATGCACTAAGTCACAGGATCAAATAATGGAACAGATAACATCGATTACTCTGCTTTTCAGCCTCTGCTTTTTATTTTTTATTGCAACTCTCTTTAAAGCTCTGACTCTCAAGAGAAAAAAAGATCATCTTCTGCAACAGCTGGCAGAAAAAAACAGCTCCTTTGAGCAGATGAGAAGTAAGCTCAAAGACCTTCAAAAACAAAATGGTAGAGCTGAAATGTTCCAAAACAGTCTTGCGGCAGCTGAATTGACTGCTCAACCACAGAAGCCGCTGCTTTCAGCCGGCAAATCGCTGACAGACAACTTAACTCCTGAAAAATATCGTCTGGTTCACACCCTTACCCAAAAGAACATGAGCATCGCTGAAATTGGTGTTTTTCTGGCAATCTCTTCCCATGAAGCAAAGCAGCTTGTGACACTATCAAAACTTACACAATAAAATCGAGGTTAAGAAACTGCTGAATAGCGCCGATAAAGTAATACTTAACTTCAATAAAAGGCGAGCAGGAAAATATGGTTTCAGGAAAATATAGTGCCCTAGCCGGAGCAGTCTCAAGAGAACAGAGTATTGCCAACATCAGTGCAAACCTGGCTAATATCAATACCAACGGATACAAAAGATCCCTGGTCAGTTTTGAGTCTGTTCTCCGAAGCCGACAACAGTCCAATGAAGCTGGAGGCATTAATTTCAGTAGAATTAAAAATAGTTTCAGCGATTTTTCTCCAGGAGCAATGCGACAGACGGATGATCCTCTTGACATGGCTATCACCGGGGATGGTTTTTTCAAACTGAGGGGTCAGAACGGAGTTCTTTACACCAGACGTGGAGATTTTGCAATGAACGGAGACGGTCTGCTTACCACCAGTAACGGATTACCCGTGCTTGATGAAAGAGGTGCGCAAATAAACATTCCGGATATTGATGGGGGTAAAATCGCCATTGGAGATGACGGCATGATCTATATCCTTGACCGGGAGGGAAATCGTGATGAAGTAGCAAAACTCGCTGTTGTTGACATAGCGGACAAGCACAACCTCAGGAGAGAAAAGGATACTACCTTTTCACTGCAGGGTGGTTCAAGCGAAGTGAATAGTGGAGACTATCGTGTCATTCAGGGAAACCTGGAGCTGTCAAATGTCAACATGTCCTCCGAAATGGCAAAATTAATCCAAAGCCACCGTACATTTGAAACATATCACAAGGTGTTGAAAAGTTACTCTACTATCTCCGAACAACAGGATGAGCTCGGCACTGTTGCTTAGCTATGAATCATCCCTGAAAAAATGAATGCATAAAATCAAGGAATAAACAATATGATGAGATCACTCTGGACAGGCACCACAGGAATGACCAGTCAGCAATTAAATATTGATGTTATTGCCAATAATCTTGCTAATGTCAGCACAACCGGATTCAAAAAAAGCAAAGCCGATTTCCAGGATCTGCTCTATCAGGTGATGAAAGTTCCAGGCAGTCAGACATCCGAGGATACTGAGTCACCGACAGGAATTGTTGTCGGGCTCGGGGTAAAACCAGCAGCAGTAAGCAAAATATTTACCCAGGGTGACCTTATCCAGACGGAAAATGAACTTGACATAGCCATTGAGGGACATGGGTTCCTTGAGGTTGAACTGCCGAATGGAAACTCAGCTTTTACCCGTGACGGGGCGTTAAAGCTTGACAGCAATGGGAGCTTAACCACCTCGGATGGATACGAAATTATTCCGTCAATAACTATTCCTGATGGCTCCAGGCAGATCACCATAGGTGAGACAGGAATTGTCAGCGCCCTTATAGGAGATGATACTGAAAGTACTGAACTTGGAAATCTTGAACTTTCCATCTTTACCAACAATGGGGGTCTTCTGGCTCTTGGAAAAAATCTGTTCCGTGAGACTTCCTCTTCAGGCATTGCCGAACCAGGTACTCCCGGTGATGACGGATATGGTCTACTCCTCCAGACATATCTGGAAGGCTCTAATGTAAATATTGTTGAAGAGATGGCAAATATGATTACCACCCAGAGAGCATACGAGATCAACTCCAAAACAATTCAGACTTCAGATGAAATGATGCAGACAACCGTTAATATGGTCTAAGACTATGGCAAAAATATTACTTCTCATTCTGTTTACAATTTTATCGGTAAATCCCTGCTTCGCATTGCAGATTACTTTCAAGCAGGAAGCCAGGGTAGACCGAACTGTGGTGACATTAGGGGATATTGCACAATTTGATGAAAAATCAGAAATGTCCCAGGCACTTGCCAGTCAAAAAGTGACCCAGGCCCCCCCGCCTGGAGAGTCGGTTGTCCTTCGTTCTCTCAGTATCAAACAGAATCTGGTATCCAGTCTATCCCTGTCAGAGATGATTGACTGGAACGGCTCCCCATCGGTCACACTTAGCCGTACCGGCATCCTTATTGGACCCACCAGGATTCAGACGATAATTGCCGAATACCTGCACCGGAACAAAGCTGACTTACCTGATGCGGAGGTACGTTTTATACCTGCAACCCTGCCCCTTCCTTTTAGTGTGCCGACAGGAAAACTTTCGTATGAGGTAGTCCCTTCCAACCCCCGTATCCTTGGAAGCTCAAAATTTTCAATCATTTTTAGAGTGGATAATCGTGTGGCAAAAAACATTTCAGTTAAAGGCAGAGTTGAAGCCCTTGCCCCGGTAGTGGTCGCAACCTCCAAACTACAAAAAGGTACTGTACTCACCTCGAACAATCTTGCCCTTGCTGTCAAAGATCTCAGTGAGATAGCTGCACCCGGGCTTGATATAAACAAATTTATAGGCAAAAAGCTCAAACGCAGCCTCAGGCCAGGTGCTCCGGTTCATACCTCCATGGTGGAAGCCTGCCCGATTATCGAACGGGGAGAACGTGTAAAAATAGTGATCAACCATGGTTCAATGCATCTCTCCACTATGGGAATTGCACGAAATAACGGCAGGCAGGATCAGATGATCCGGGTGCAAAATATCAATTCAAACAAAATTGTCTATTGTCGGGTTGCAGCCCCAGGGCTAGTTGAGGTGGTATTATAACTATGAAAAAAATACTTCTAATTACGTTATCTGTCTTCATTTTAAGTTCATGTGCTAAACCAGACCTTACGGTCAGCCCCACCCCCGAACCTCTTGAAGAAATAAAAACAGCAGATTATGAACATAGAGAAGCTGGCTCTCTCTGGCAACAACGGAATGCTTCCATGTTCTCAGATCGAAAAGCAAAAAATATTGGGGATATAGTTACTGTCCTTATTTCTGAGAAGGCCAGTGCCACAAAAGAAGCGTCAACTCAAACGGACAGAACAACGAACATGTCGGCTTCGATTCCCAACTTTTTTGGTCTTGAACAGTCTGATCTCTATCCTGTTGATCTTGACGCTCTTGTTAACGCAGAGTTTTCCAACGGTTTTGATGGTAACGGTACTACAATTCGTAAAGAAGACCTGACTGCCTCCCTGTCCACCCAGGTAATAGATAGATACCCAAACGGCCAGCTTAAAATCAGGGGAGGCAAGGAGGTAATGGTCAACAATGAGGTTCAGGTTATCTACCTCACAGGCATTGTCAGACCGGTTGATATCACAGCAGCCAATACTGTGAGTTCCGATAAAATTCTCAATGCCCGCATCAGTTACACAGGTAAAGGGTCACTCAGTGACAAACAGAAGCCTGGCTGGATGATGCGGACGCTGGATAATATCTGGCCATTTTAATAGTGATGGCGCCGTAAACTTTTCATCTGCTTCGTTGCTGCTGTACTAATCTCACAATATGCATTCATGGTATTAATTATGAAGTTATTTTTATCACTGCTACTCGCTGCATCCCTGATATGTGTTTTTCCTGTAGAAAAATCCGAGGGGGTCCGGATAAAAGACATCGCTCAGCTCCATGGTGTGCGAAACAACCAGCTCATAGGCTATGGTCTCGTCACAGGGCTCGATGGAACCGGCGATGATATGAGAAGAACAAAATTTACGCTGCAGGCCATCTATAACATGATGACCCGGCACGGTATAACACTCAACCCCGACAGAATAAGGGAAATCAGAATTAAGAACGTCGCGGCGGTCATGGTCACAGCCACACTGCCGCCATTTGCCAGAACCGGTTCAACAATAGACGTTGAGGTTTCCTCCATGGGGGATGCAGACAGCCTTGCAGGCGGGACTCTGTTGATGACACCTTTAATTGGAGCCGACAACCAGGTCTATGCTGTTGCCCAGGGTGCTCTTGCAGTAGGCGCTTTTTCTTTTGCCGGCCTGGCGACTCAAGCACAAAAGAACCATCCCACCGTAGGGCGTATAGCCGGAGGGGCAATTGTAGAAAACACAGTTGAAGTTGAAATTGGTCAAGACGGCAGGCTGGAATATCAGCTGCGTGACTCTGATTTCACAACCTCTGCCAATATGTCGGAAGCGATCAACCATAGATTTGGTGCAGGCACCGCTTTCCCCGACAGTTCAGGCACAGTGAAAATTCTCATCCCTGATCCATTTAAAAATAACGTCGTTGAATTCGTCGCGGCAATTGAAACTTTGGATGTTGAAGCGGATTCAACTGCAAAGGTCGTGGTCAACGAACGAACAGGTACAATTGTTATGGGCAAGGATGTCAGATTATCAACCGTGGCTGTCTCCCATGGAAATTTAAGCCTTATCGTCCGTGAAGACTTCCAGGTTTCCCAGCCAAACCCTTTTACCCCATTTTCAAACGGCCGAACAGTTGTCACCCCACAAACCGACATTTCAGTGTCAGAAGATGAGGGGCAACTCGTTTTGCTTGATATGAAAAAGGGCATTTCCTTAGGAGAAATCGCCAACGCGCTCAATGCCATAGGGGCCACGCCAAGGGATCTTATTGCCATTTTCCAGGCGATTAAAGCCTCCGGCTCCATGCATGGAGAACTGATAATTTTATAATAATCACCAAATATTCAAAGGAATACACGATGGATTTTAAGATAGATCCAAGGATACTTATCAGCCCGCAAACTCAGCCAGCTATTGATCACAAGCAGAGAGATTTACAGTCTCTAAGAGAATCAAGCAGGGAATTTGAAACTCTTTTTGTCATGGAAATGTTCAAAGCGATGCGCAAATCCGTTCCCACTGGTGGACTTTTTGAAGAAAACATGTCCACGGAAATATACCGGGAAATGCTCGATATGGAAACGGCAAGAGCCGCAACCAGTGGTTCAGGACTCGGTATTGCCGAGGCGATGTATAACCAGATGGCCCCACTCATAGAGAATAAAAAGTAATTCTTCCTTAAACTCTTACTGAACTCTTACTTTCTTCATCTGCTGTCTGCAATCCCCCATCCTTCTTCTCTTTTTTTCTAAAGATTCTTTTCTTCAGCGCCGATAATAAAAGTAGCAATAAGTCTGCTGGAAAGCAGAATAGTATATTATAGTTTTTGAGACTTATAATGCAGTTTAGGAAAACACAGATATCGGCTGGCATTAGACACAGCCATAAATTGTAGGATCAGGTGATGTTATGAGTGTTGAATTTTTTGGCGTCGGAGGCCCAGGCCAGATCGGAAATTTGAAAAAGGCTGAAAATGCACAGGTAGACAAAACAGATAAGGCGACTGGCGCAGACAAAGTTCAATTTTCTTCTGTTCTTCAAGATGTTCATAAAGCTCAAGCCGCGACAAGACCAGACGACATTGAAAGGAATGAACGCATCCAGGAAATTAAACAGCAGATAGCTGATGGCTCCTACGAACCTGACCTGAAAAAAGTATCGGCGTCTCTGCTACAGTTTCTTGTGGAGGGCAGATAAAATGAAACCCTCTACTACCCACGAATATCTGGTTCGTTTACTTGAGACCATAATCGAAGAAAGAGAATCTGCCAAAGCCCTTAACATCAAAGGTATGGTTGCAGCAATGACGGAAAAGGATGAGCTCATGCAGCATCTCGCCCCCGTTGAAATAATAGATGAGAAGGATAAATCAATAGCATCCCTTATCCGACAGGAAAACCGCAGAAATGCTTTTTTATTTAAATCAACCCTTGGCTGGATAAGGGATACGATGGTCTTTTTAGGCCAAAAAAGTGTAGCGTCAACATACTCCCAAACCGCATATGCCGTTACCTCACAGGTAAACGGCAGACTTCTTTCAGGCAGGATCTGATATGGCCGGACTCTTTGACTCACTCAATTCAGCCAGGACATCTCTTGAGGTTAACCAGAAATCTATAGAGATTATCGGCAATAACATTTCTAATCTCAACACCGAAGGTTATTCCAGGCAAAAGGCTTTGCTCAGCACCTATCCCGCCATGAATTTCGGTGATTTCTTTATTGGCCAGGGTGTGAAAATTTCTGACGTCAGCAGGGAGCATGATGTTTTCATCGATCGACAGATAAAACAAAAATCTGTAGAGTTTGGTTTTCAAGATGCGCTGAATCGCCCTCTCTCAGACCTTGAACGAGTTTTTAACGTTTCGAATGACAATATTTCTACTGATATAGATACTTTTTTTGACTCCTGGCAAAAGCTCTCCGCCGATCCTGGTGACACGGTGCTGCGCAACAACGTCATTCTGCAGGGCCAGGTTCTGGCAGCCGGTTTTAACAATACAGCCAACGAACTCAACACCATCAAAAGCAGTATCGATGATTCCATTGTTTCCAGGATAGAATCTGTCAACATGCAGATGCAAGAGATTGCAGAGTTGAACGATCGTATTTACAGCATTGAAATTCATGGTCAAACTGCCAACAGTGCCCGAGATCAAAGGGACTTACTTGCCAAAAGCCTCGCAAAATCATTGGGAGCTCAATCATATGAAGACTCTAAAGGGATGCTGGCTGTACACCTCCCGGGAGGGCTGCCTCTGGTCCAAGGCACTATGTCAATGTCCATCAGCGCAAATATTTCCGGTTCTTCTCTTAATCTTCAGCTGAAAGCCGGTGGTGTTACACGAGATATTGGATCTCACAATATGGGTGGGGAATTTGCTGGTCTGTTGGATATTCGAGATAACTTTATTCCTGAACTTAACAGCGAGATCGATAAGCTGGCCTACGAACTGAGTGTACAGATTAATCTTCAGCATCAGGCCGGTGGCAGTCTCGATTCGACCACTGGTAATCTTTTCTTCAGTATGCCGCCAGGTTATGTTGCAACAGAATATGCGGGTGCAGCGAGACAGATGAGTGTTGTAATAACTGATCCTGTAAAAATTGCGGCAGGTGCGACGCCGGATCCAGGCCCTCCCCCGACTACAGTTGCACCAGGGGATAACAGAAATGCACTTACTCTTTCAAATATCGGAGATAATTATCTGATAGATGGGACTGACAGCTTCAATTCCCTTTACGCAAAAATTGTTGCCACCGTTGGTATTGAAAGTAGCCAGAATCAACTTTCCCTCAAAGGTGCCAAAGATGCCCTGGTTCAGCTTGAAAATTTCAGAGATGGCCTTGTAGGCGTGTCACTGGAAGAAGAGATGATCAGCCTTATTCAGTTTCAGCGCGGTTTTGAGTCATCGGCAAAATTCCTCTCTACTGTCGATGAAATGATGGGTACAATAATTAACCTAAAAAAATAACACTGGCCCAGCGGGTGAAATATGAAAGTGACCGAGAATACCACTTACAGGTTAATGAAGTCAAACCTTGAACGGATCACAACCGAATTACTCGACCTGCGAAACCAGGGGGCTACCGGTCTCAAACTTAACAGACCATCCGATGATCCCGGGGCAGTTCGCCCTGTACTCACGACCAGAACACAACTGCAGCAGAATGAGCGTTATCTTGATACTACCGGACATGCCGGCGATAAAATGGCTGCTACTGATGGTTTCCTGGCTGAGGTGGAAAATATTCTCGTCAGGGTAAAAGAGATTGCAATTAACTCTGTAAATGGAGCCATGGGTCCATCTGATCAGGCAAATCTGGCAGACGAAATAGCAGGGCTGAAAGATCGACTGCTTGCTTCTTCCAACGCTATTATTGATGGAAAATACATTTTTGCCGGATTTAAAGAAAAAACCAGACCGTTCACCGAGAATCCAGCCTATGATCCTGCACTTTACGATGCAACTGACATTACGACCTGGCCTTATCAGTATAATGGTGATCATAATAGAACAGAGTTAGAAATTACACCCGGTGAGTTTCTCGAAGTAAACCTCACTGGAAATGAACTTTTTATGGGCATCAGCAACCAAACTGCTGCCACGGGTTCAACGGATCCTCAACATGGACCAGCGTCCGCCGATCTCTTTTCAGTGCTTACGCGTATGGAGGAAGCTGTTCGTGCCGGCAACGTCGATAATATCAGCGGGCCAGGCGGATCAATACAAGCTCAGATGGCTAATCTTGATATTGCTGCAGATCAAAATCGCAGCCTCAGATCTATTCTGGGCTCGAAAGCTGCGAGGGTCGATTCTGCTGCACTGCACCAGCAGGATGCAAGAATCGATCTGGAACAGATACTTTCAAGATATCAGGACGCGGATATGATTGAGGTGTTTAACGACATATTAAAACAGGAAACGGCTTTTCGTGCGGCACTTAATATAA
>Ga0209633_10001944_pt1 | contig 20496 bp, 16 predicted proteins | sample Cruoilmetagenom1_FD_187290 | JGI IMG/M metagenome (GOLD analysis project Ga0209633, IMG submission 187290) | Oil polluted marine microbial communities from Coal Oil Point, Santa Barbara, California, USA - Sample 1 (SPAdes) (version 2) | ecosystem: Environmental > Aquatic > Marine > Oil seeps ... | reverse complement strand
GCAACGTCTATTTTGGTTTTATGCGACGGCGGAGGCAGTAACGGTTCTCGACATTATCTTTTCAAGCAGGACCTTCAAATTTTAGCAGATGAAATAGGGATTGAAATCAGAATCGCTCATTATCCTCCTTATTGTTCAAAATATAATCCAATTGAACATCGACTGTTTCCCCATGTAACACGTGCTTGCCAAGGGGTCGTGTTCTCAAGCTTGGAGTTGGTGACCGATCTGATCCAATGGGTTATTAAAAAAGGGCAAGTTATTTAAAACTGAAGTTTCACACTTTTTTTACTCAAGAAATATGCCAAACACCGCTATTGATCGGTGTGTAGTCAGATTGGATTAAATTTTGTGGGGTTTTGCCTCCACAGTAGCAAATCCCTCTAAAATTCCTTTTCAGGATACACCAATCCAAAGAGACCTTGAAAATCACGATGAATAAAGAGTTTACGGGAATATGCTTGATCCATAATTTTTTAAAAACGGTGAAACTTCAGATTTAAAACTCATTCCTTAATATTAACTTTAACGGTATGTTTAATTTTGGTTACACTCAAATAACTTTATATTTTAAGCGTCGATATATTTTCTCTGGCTACCTTCCTAACGTTTAGAAATATCATGATATTTTTGAGTGAACTCCAAGGCAATTTATGGGAAAGCCGTTTTTCAATAGATTTGAAAAAAAACTGAAAATAGTTCATGCGGATACTGACGATATTGATAATCCATTAGGTGGAGGGCAGCCTGTAAGGACTTATGAAATCAACAGGAGGCTTGCACGAAAACATGATATTCAGGTATTTACAGCCGTATATAATGGTTCATTGGAGCTGAAGAGAGATGCCGTAAAATATAAGCGCCTTGGATTTTATATTAAGCCCTTTGGTCTTTCCCCGCATATATCTTTTTTATCATTATTAGGGCCGCGGATAGTTTATACACCACATGATCTTGTAATTGAAGAATTTATGCCGCCTGTTGGTTTTTGCATGACATCGTTATGGACTACAAAACCGGTAATATCAATTATCCAATGGTATTTTTTTAAGTATTGGGAGAAAAAGTACAGGCTTCCATTTAAAAAAATAATGAAAATAGTTGCAGGAACAGGACTCTATAAATATTTTATTGTTCAGAGCGATGCCATGGGTTACGAGATAAAAAAATATATATCAGGTGCTGTAATAAAAAAAATTCCATGCGGAATTAACCAAAGTGAATTTATTAAATCTCCTACATATGGAAACTTTGCGCTTTTTCTTGGCCGTCTTGATATGCATCAGAAAGGCCTTGCTATGCTGGTCAGAATATGGAAAATAATTTCATCTTCAAAAAAAATTCCATTAGTAATTGCCGGTGATGGTCCTGCAAGAAGGCGGCTTGAGAGTGATTTTGCCAAAGCCGGTATTTCCGACCTGATAACTTTTGCAGGAAGAGTTACCGGCATTGAAAAAGAAAGATTGCTTGCTACATGTCGTTTCATGGTAATGCCATCAAGAGAGGAAACGTTTGGAATGACAGCTCTCGAAGCTATGGCAGCCGCAAAACCAGTAGTTATATTTGATATTGATAATCTCAACGAGGTAGTACGGCCGGAATGGGGAGAACTCGCCGATAAGTTTGATACGGATTTCTTTGCTGATATAGTTAAAAAATTATGGGAAAATACTGAATACTGCAAACATAAAGGCGCAAATGCTGCTATTGCTGCCAAAAAATATCTTTGGGACAATTTAGCGGGTATGCAGAACGATTTTTACTGCAATGTTGTACAAAAAAAATATGAAATATGAGGGTAAAATAGAATTTTAATATGAAATTAGCATTATACCAGCCATGGATATACCTTTACGGTGGCCTTGAGAGGTCGCTTCTTGAACTTGTAAAACGCAGTCGTCATGAATGGACAATTTATACGGGACATTATGAAATAGAAAACACCTTTCCTGAATTTAAAAACTTTAACATAATTGAGTTGAATAAGCTGTCAGTCAAACGTGATATGGCCTCGGTTTTTTTAGTTGCCTTAAAAATCATGACACAGAAAATTAATATGAAAGAGTACGATGCCCTGGTTGTATGGTGTGACGGTATGGGAGATATGGTAACATTCAGAAATCAGGAACGCCCGATTTTCAATATATGTAGTACCCCATTAAGGGCTGTTTTTGATCCAGCCTATATTAAACAGGTTCTATTGGAAAGGGGGCCGGTTGCAAAAATTGCATTCAGAATATTTCAAAAAGTATTCAAAGCAGTGGATGTCATGGCATGGAAAAAGTATAACGGCGTTATAGCAACAAGCACTGAAGTTAAAAAACGTATTATATCGGGTGGCCTTTATAAAGATGAGTCTTATATGAACCTTTTTTATCCCGGAATAGACTGGAACGATTTGCATGGCCATAAAGAATATGAACCGTTTATTTTAGTTCCCGGCAGAATCATGTGGTCAAAAAATATTGAACTTGCAATAAAAGCATTTATAAAAGCAAATCTTCCTGAACCATGGCATCTTGTTATTGCAGGGTTTTTAGATGAAAAAAGCAAGGTTTATCTGGAGAAACTGAAAAAAATTTCCAATGATTCAAAGCAGGTTGATTTTAAAATTTCTCCATCAGACGAAAAACTTAATATTCTATACAGCAAGGCATCAGTAATACTTTTCCCACCACTCAATGAGGATTGGGGAATTGTGCCGATTGAAGCCATGGCACATTCTAAACCCGTTTTAGCCAATAATTCAGGTGGCCCATTAGAGAGTATTGTTCATAATAAAACAGGATGGCTTGTCCCTCCGGATGTAAATAGATGGGCGGAAATAATAAGATCGTTTCCTGCAAATGCATCATTAATCAGAACTATGGGAAAAAATGCAAGACAATATTCCAATAAATATGACTGGGCTGAATTTGTCAGTGGTGTGGATGGTTCATTAGAAAAATGGAGAAAAAATTAATTTAAATGGAAAATCATAATTCATATGAAAAATATCTAACTGCAAAAGGCGCTTTGTTTTCTGATAATAAATTTTCTGTTCGTGAGATAATTTACAGATTGTTTTTTCGCCTCAGGCTGTTTCTTTTTTGTTCTTTAATGATTCCGTTGATTGCCCTTCTGATGATACATCAGATTCCTCCAACGTATAAAGTAACATCCAAAATAATCATCAAACACAACGATTCCGTTACACCTTTTTTTAATGAAATTGCAACATCACGCAAGCAAATTATTTCAGGTCAGAGTACTGTTGAGATTATCAGAAGTTTACCGATCTGTGAGAAAGTTGTTGAAAAGCTTAAACTGAAATCTTCAGATATGGCCAAACCTGCATATAAAATTCTGCTATTTCATCTGGCCCGAATATACTATTTTATTAAAGGTGATGAAGTTGAAAAAACAGAGAATAGCTCCAATCAGGGAGTTAATAATGCACTTTTGCGGCTTGCTGAAGACTTTAAAAATACTATAACACCAAGAATTATTCAGCAGGGAAGAGATTCCATACGTGTACAGGATGAGATGATAGAAATTGAGGTAAAATCGTTTAACCGTGCGAAAGTTGCGCTTATTACAAACACACTGAGCAATGAGTTTATAGATGAATTTTACAGGATATATGAAGATGAGGCGACCCAGGCGTATGATTATCTTACTAAACAGATTGAAGTAACACGGAAACAAATAAATTTTGATTCAAAATCAGGTGCAAAGCTTTTCGAAAAAGAGTGGTCTGAAAGGAATATCAACTCCAATCCTATTATTACCAGGATAGCAAAACAGATTGCTGAACTGGAAAAAGAGTTGTTTAAACTTCAGAATGTATATGCCTCTGACTCTCCTGAGGTAAAAAAAGCAAAAGCAGAACTTGACGAGGCAATAAAAAGGCTTACAAATCATAAGGCAACTGAATCTGCTGAGGCTATTTTAAATATTCTGACTGAAAAAAGAAGAACTGCGTATATGACTCTTCAGTTATATACAAACAGACTTATTCCAATATCTATAGTTGAGAAAGCTGTTACCCCAAAAAAATCCTCATTAATAATTGCTGCAAGATACGGTATTGTTGGAGGTTTGGGCATGGTAACAGGTGTATTTACCGGATTTATCCTGGTAATGTTCTTCAGTGCTCTGGATAACAGGCTATTCACTCCATGGGATATTGAAAGATATAGCAATCTTGAGGTAATAGGAAGTATTCAAAAATCAGATAAAATTTCCAGACGCAGTCTTTCATTCGAATTTATTCCCGTTGAATCCGCCGACAATGCAGTAATGAACATGCTGGGCATGCTGGATCTTATGAGTAGCAAAAGAGGAAAAATTCTTCTCATTACCAGCCCTGTTAGCAGCGAAGGAAAAACAACCGTTGCCCTTCAGTCTGCAATTGCGCTTGCTCGAGACAAACGTGCAAAAACTCTTTTAATTGATGCAAATTTCAAAAATCCTGATTTGAGCAGAAGTCATATTGCCCAAAATGAAGAATCAACAGAATATTCACAAAAAGGAATGGTTGATGTTCTTGTTGGAGACGTTTTAATAGGCGATGTAATTACTTCAGTCAATATGAATAATTTTGATATTGTTCTGGCCGGTACAAATCAGACAAGAGAACAGGTTGGGTTTTACAAAAAGAGTTTAAAGAAGGCGTTTGAAGAGTTGCGAGATAAGTACGACCTTATTGTGATAGATTCACCAGGTCTTCTTTCATCTGTTGACGCAGCGCTTTTTGCTTCTGAAGCAGACAGTGTAGTGCTTGTTATAAAAGCAGGTACAACAAGGCTTGAAACAGTAAAAAATGCAACTTCAATACTGGAAAGGTTGGACATTAAAGCTGTCAGCGCTATTATTAATTTCAGAAAATACCCTGTGCCAAGACTATTTTACGGATAAGTTATGCATATTGCGAACATTTTTAAATACTCTTCACAAGGCTCAAAATCTTTAGGGATTCTTCCCGAATGGTTCATTGCTGTTTTATTATGCATATCTTTAAGCCTTGTAATAGTAATATCTACCGAACTCAAGGGTATTTATAGCATTGCTCTTTTTGGTGGTGTGCTTGGAACTGTTTTTTTATTTTATTTTCCCCAGCGAAGAATCCTCCTCGCATCTGCATGGATTCTTATACACCCGTTAAGTATTGAAAAGGTTTTTTTTATTGGTGAGCAGCTTAGAGAAAAATTTTTTCCTCCTGCAATAGTTGTTTCCGCATCAGACGTTATGCTGTTTGCGCTTATGATAGTGCTTGCCGCAGAATCACTTTTTACAAAAAATCGATTCATATGGAAATGGCCGAAAGCCATGACTCCGTATGCAGCGCTTGTTATATGGTCTTTTTATGTTTTTATAATCAGAAAACCTGATGCGGGCAGCGCCCTTGCAATAATTCATGGCATCAAAATGATTATGTTCATGTTAATTATTGTCTCATCCGTGAGAACGCCAGGAGAACTCAAACTTATTATTTATTCTATTTGCGCAGCCGTTCTGGTTCAGGTTATTATTGTAATAATATCTCATCTGACCGGAAGTGCAATACATGTATCCTCAAAAATATCAGTCGAACTGATGTCTTTTTCCGGTTTTCAGGGGCTGTCCCATATAAGGGCAACAGGCACAGTGGGACATGTTAATCAGGAGGCAAGTTTTTTGACATTTTTTTGCCTGCCTCTGGTAGCATTGATTTTTTCTTCCAGCCGATTCTGGAAAACAGCCGGTTTTTCAGCCCTTGCTGGAGGGCTTGTTGCAATAGGGCTTACTTTCTCCAGAAGTGCATGGATTTCAGTAGTTTTTGCTGTTTTGGTCGTAATTATAGTTGCAGTCAAAAATAAAGAATTAATATTTAAGTACTGGTTATATGCTATGCCTTTTTTACTTATTGGTATAATAGCCCTGCCTGTTGTCAGCAAGCCTGTAATAAACAGATTTTTATATGGTGATGACGGGGCAACCTCATCAAGAAAAAGAGCTATTTATCTTGCTGCCGATCTGTTTGCACAACATCCCTTATCAGGTGTGGGCGCCGGCAACTTTACCAGGGCAAGTCTGAAGTACTTTCCTCCTGAAAAAAAATCCGTATCATGGTTAAATCCGGGAGAAATTGAAAGAGAGATGAATTATGATTACGGCCGAATTGAAATCAGTCAGGTTCAGGGCGGGGATGAAGTGTATGATGTACCGCTTCCGGTTCACAACAAATATTTATTGATAATGACGGAACTTGGAATAATCGGGCTGATATTTTTTTTATGGTTTCAATTCAGAATATTTATTCATATAAAAAAAGGAATGAAAAACAGTGATAAAATGATTAAATGGCTGGCAACGGGAATAGCCGGAGCTTTTTTTGCCAGCCAGTGCTATATGAATCTCGATCTTTTTTCCGATGATAAAACCATGCAGATATTACTTATAATTCCTGTCTTAGCTATGATAACCGATAACATTACATCTGTGTGGGATTATAATGCCTGATAAAAAAGCAGCATCCGGTCTTATTTCGGGAAGTATAATGGTAACCTTTGCAAGAGTTGTGTCTTCTGCATGCGCATTTGCACTCTTCTGGTTTATTTCACAAAAATCCATAGGCCAGTTAGGTGCCTTCAGGACTTTGTTTGTTTATTTTCTTGTAGCGGAATTCATACCCCTTCTTGGAATGAATCAATATGTTATCAGAGAAATTTCAAGAAAAAAAGAGGATATAAATGACTATCTGCTTCACTCTTTCATATTCAGCCTGTTTGTGTCCATTATCATGGCAGCATCCATTCTGGTTATCTCCTTTTATGGTAGGTACAGCCCTGTTGTTGCAAAAGGATTACTTATTATCATTGCCGGCATACCAGCCACCGCTGCTGTTATATGCTATCAGTCCGCGCTGGTTGCTTCAGGCAAAGGAGCTGAACTTGGAATAATACAGGGGCTGGAGGCAGTAGCACGAACTGTTACAGGGTTTATTTTAATCAGCTGCACCCATGATATTTTATATGTTATTGCAGGGTTTATAATCTTCCGATGGTTGATTACCTGCGTTTACTGGCGCCAGATAACCCCAATGACTTCAAGGTACAAATGGAGGATCAATACAAAATTTTTCAAATCTTTTTTAAAGGCAGCGCCTCAATTTGCAGGTATACTTACTCTGTTTCTTATAATCAGATTTGCAGGTCAGCTTATGGTTCCATGGATGGAAGGAGATATTGCAGCCGGTTATTTTGCAATTGTTTATCAATTTCTTGATTTGATTCTTCTTGTACCAACAGCCTTTGCAATTAATCTGATGCCGGTTCTTTCAAGAAAAACAGAAAGGGGTCTGCCGGATCTGAACAAAACCTGCAAACAGGCAATGAAACTAATAAGCATTTTCATTATTCCATGCACACTTTTTGTATTTATTAACTGCAAAAGTATTATATTTCTTATTTTTGGAGTGAAGTATCAGCCGACAGTGCTGCTTGTGAGTATTTCTATCTGGGCAGGATTGATTTTATCACTTGATCAGGTTCTTTCCACATCAATGATATCAGCAGGAAAACAAGGGGCAGATCTTGCATCCCTTGCAATAGGCGCACTTATAACAACAGGGACAATGTATTTTCTTATATCCGGAAACGGTGTAGTCGGAGCTGCAACGGGTCTGCTTATAGGAACACTGACTCTTTTTATTACAAGAGTAATTATTTATAATACAAAAATGTCATTCTTCAATCTCCCTGTAATATTATGGCGACAGATCGTTGGGGGATTAATAATGGCCGGATCAATGTTTTTGCTGAAATCCAATATAATAATCTCCGGTTTTATAGGAGGCGTACTATATATCCTGACCCTGTTTTGCCTGGGCTGTTTTAACAAAAACGAAAGAGCTTTTTATCTTGAACTGTTTAAAAATAATTAAGGTAACACATGAGCTGGAACAAAACCTGGAAACTGATAAAATCAGACGTAAAGAGAAAAACCTTTTCCGACGGCAAAGAATTGAAATTCTTTTCTATATTGACGACTGTTCTTTCACCACCTGTAGTTGCTGTTATCCTTTTCAGACTTCAGAATTATTTTTACCATAACAACCTGTATATTATCAGCAAATTAATTGCTCAGTTAAATATCATGCTGTTTGCTGTAGAAATTGGATCAGGATGCAAAGCAGGTGAAGGATTGATTTTAGGTCATGCCAACGGCATAGTAATTCATGATCAGGTAATTATCGGTAAAAACTGTACATTGATGCATCAATGTTCAATAGGCATTAAATATATAAATGATACACCTGAGGACGAGCAGTTTGCAATACTGGAAGACGGGGTTTTTGTTGCCCCTGGAGCAAGGATAATAGGGCCGGGAGTTATAGGAAAAGGGTCAAGGATAGGGATGAATTCTGTTTTAACAGGATCGTTTCCGGCAAGGAGTGTTATTGTAGGTGTTCCGGCCAGGAAAATAAGAAAACTTGAAGATGGAGAGGACTTTACAGCCGAACCCATAGAAAGACGGTATAACATAAGACCTTCTTTAAGTTTTGCCGCCACATTGAGACTTATAAAGGAAGATTTAAAGCACCGTGCGTATATAGATGGAAAAAAATTTACCCGACTCTATTATATTAAATCGCTTCTGAGTCCTCCTGCAATGGCTGTGTTTATTTTCAGGTGGGCCAGCTACTTTGACAGAGCCTTTTTCAAATATCCGGCAAAAATTCTTACAACAGTAAATATTATTCTTTTAAAAACTGATATCGGTTCCAAAGCTGAAATAGGCGGCGGGTTTGTTATAGGACATGCAAATGGAGTGGCAATTAACAACCAAACAAAAATAGGTAAAAAGGCTGTTTTTTTCCATCACAACTCGGTTGCCATAGGTCCTCGGGCAGGCATATCCCCGGAAAATGATAGAGTAGTTATCGGTGATAATTTTTTTGCCGGGGGCGGAGCAAGGATTCTTGGAAATATTGAAATTGGTGATGACTGCACTGTTGCTATGAATGCCGTTGTGAATAGGTCAGCACCAAACGGTTCTGTTTTGGCTGGAATACCTGCAAAAAATATAAAAAAAGCGGTCTTGTTTGAGAAAGTGCATCAAACAGAAATAAAACCATATCCTGCTATAAAAAAACCAACATTTTTATCCCTATTATCAACTATTAAAAAAGATATTGACAAAAGGGCTGAAATAGAGGGCAAAAAAGGTAATCTTTATTATTATATTAAAGTGTTAATTAATCCGCCTGCAATGGCCGTAGTATTGTTTAGGCTGGCTAACTATTTTGTAAGAAACGGAATCTATTTTCCAGGCAAAATCCTATACATTATTAACAATATTCTTTATACAGTAGAGATCGCGCCAGGGACCACAATCGGTCCAGGTTTTGTTCTTGCCCACGCAAATGGCATTCTGATTCACGAAAAAACCATTATCGGAAAAAATTGTATAATGACTTTGCATAATACCATTACAATCGGGCCAAGATTCGGCCTTGATCCTGAAAATGACCGAACAGTGATTGGGGATAATATTTTCATTGGAGCAGGTGCAAAAATAATTGGAAATATTACACTGGGAAATTCCGTAGTCATTGGAGAAAATGCTGTTGTAACAAAATCCGCTCCTGACGGAGCCGTACTTGTAGGAGTCCCTGCTATTAACAAAAAGCGGGTGGCAAAATAAGCTTTGTATCAAAGCCTTATGGTTATAATGTTGTGTGACAAAGATAAAAATGCAAGGCAGGATATGTTGATGAATGTTTCAATTATCATAGTAAACTACAATACAAAAGATCTTTTGAAAGATTGTATTTACAGCATTATAAATAATGTTAAAAATATTTCATATGAAATTATAGTAGTTGATAATGCATCACAAGATGGCAGCATCTATATGGTACGTTCCCTGTTTTCTGATGTAAAACTTATTATAAATAAGACAAATACAGGTTTTGGATCTGCAAACAATATTGGAGTTGAAGCAGCAGAAGGTAAATATATTTTTTTTTTTAACAGTGATGCTATTCTTGTTTCAGATACTGTTTTCAGTCTATTTGATTTTCTTGAAAAGAATCAAAGCTACGCAATGGCGGGTCCAAAAATACTTTTGCCCGGCATGACAATGCAGCCTAAAACATGCGGTGAACTTCCAACCATTTTCAGAATATTCAATGATTCAATGTTTCTGAGTATCCTTTTGTCGAATGTTTCCTTCTTTGACGGTATAAATACTGATAAACCATCAAAGAAGGAAACTTCACTTGGATGGATTTCCGGTGTATGCATGTTAATAAGAAAAGATGTATTTGAAAGTGTCGGCGGGTTTGATAAGAATATTTTTCTTTACTCTGAAGATATGGATCTTTGCCGTCGAATAAAAGATACGGGCTGGGAAATAGCACATATAGATGATTTTCCGATCATCCATAAATGCGGCGGAAGCTCAAAAACTGATGCGGATATTATTAGAAATAGTGTGCTTCAGCAAAATTATTTTTTGGAAATGCTTACAGATATGTTTAGCCACTTTCAAATGGTAATGGTCAGGTCAATAATGTTTAAAGGTTTAATTTTGAGGATTCTCATAGGTGCAGCTATTAAAATTATAAAACCGGAAAAAAAGAGTCTGCTTATGGAAACTTCACTGGCAAGGATTAAAAGGGTTTTCAGGCAGGTATAAGGCGTATTATAATGCGAATAGGAATTGACGCACACATTTTGGGGAAACACCAGGGAGGAGTTGAAAGATATGTTAAAGAGATAGTTACGCGTGTTCCTCTGCTTTTGAATGAACACAGATTTTTTGTTTTTGTTAACAGGCAATATGGAAAAACAGTCAGAAACCGTGATAATATAAAATATATTGTAACACCCATTTCCGACCCTGTTGTTCAACGATCTGTAATCCTGCCATTTCTTGTAAATAAATTACGCATTGACATTCTGCACACACAAAGGGTGCTCCCCTTTTTTGTGAACTGTAAATGTCTTGTTTCAATACATGATATCTTACCTTTAAGTATGCCCGAAAATCACAAAGGATTAAGAAATGAAATAATCAGAAAACTAACACCATGGTCTGCCGGAAAAGCTCTAAGAATATTAACTGTAAGTGAAACAGTAAAACGAGAGATCACTTCAATTCTTAATGTTTCAAAAAGCAAAGTTAAAACGGTTTATAACGGGATAGACCATCGTACCGGTAAGGAGATTAAGTGTGATATAAGTATTGGATCTCCTTATATCCTATATTCAGGTGCTATCGAACCAAGAAAAAATCTTTTATATATGCTCAAAGGATTCAAATTGGCATGCAAAAAATTTCCTGATCCGCTAAAACTTGTTATTGCAGGGATGGATAGAAATAATGAGTATAAAAAAGAACTTTGCAATTTGATTAAAGAAGAAAACATTGATAACAGGATAATATTTGCAGGTTATGTTTCGGACAGTACACTTGATGTCCTTTACGGAAATGCCGAAATATTTATGGCGCCATCAATGGGTGAAGGATTTGATATGCCGCCCCTTGAAGCCATGAAAAAAAGAACTCCAGTAATATGCTCGGACATTGAAGTTCACCGGGAACTTTTGAGCGGATCTGCATTATTTTTTCAATTTGACTCTCCTGAAGATCTTGCAGAAAAGGTTGTATTGCTTCTTAGTAATCCGGTAAAAAATAAAGATTTAATAGCAAGGGGTATTGAGACTGCAAATAAATTCACATGGGACAGGATGGCATGTCAAACAGCAGAAATATACAAAGAGACAGGGAAAACAAGAACTTAGTCAGCTCAGTTTTCAGGATTTTATTTGATTCAGGAACACATGCACTGATAATTCACAGGGTTGCGTATTTTATTTGCAAACTCGGAGTGCCTGTAATTCCTGCAATTATCAGAAGGATAAATATTTTTTTTACTGGAGCCGATATCCATCCCGGCGCTGTCATTGACAAAGGTGTATATATTATTCATTCCGTAGGGATAGTTATTGGTAAGGGGACTAGAGTTAAAACCGGTTGTGAAATATTCGGCGGAGTAACGCTTGGCGGAAGGGGAGGAAACAGAGCTGATGACGGCAATCCGGTTATAGAAAAAAATTCCGTATTATGTGCCGGAGCAATTATAATCGGTAACATTAATATTGGCCGCAATGTTACTGTTGCAGCCGGGAGTGTGGTTCTTGAGTCTGTTAAAGATAATGTAATGGTAGCTGGAAATCCTGCAATGATAAAGGAGCGGCATGCTAAATAAAGTCAAAATAAAATTTAAATTCGTATTTACCTTTTTTATTATAATCATCGGTTTATTTTTTATGAAATCAGAGAGTCATGCAAAGGTATACAGATGCGAAGTTGACGCTGGGAAAAGGACAGGCATTGTACATAAAGAGCTTTTCGGGACCAACATTGAGTGGTTTAACAATGCGAATGGTATATGGTGCAATAAAAATATTGATTCGGATTTTGTTGAACTGGCCAGGGACCAGGGCATTTCCCTTGTCAGGTTTCCCGGTGGAACACAATCGGATTTTTACCATTGGCAAGATGGAACCGGTAAGCAGTTATCAAGACCTGTATCTTCTCATCACACAGATCTTGGAAGCTCAAAGAATTCTTTTGGAAGCCCGGAGCTTATCAAATTTTGCAAAATGATTGGCGCAAAACCTTTTATTACCGTGAATGCCGGGACAGGCACACCTGAGGAAGCTGCAGGATGGGTTGCATATATGAATGCGGATGATAATAAAAGAAGAAAAAACGACGGCTTTTCTGAGCCTTTCGGTGTAAAACTGTGGGAAATTGGAAATGAATTGTATCTTGCAGGAAGCGAAGCTGAAAAAAAAATTACCGTGACACCTTATGAGTACGCTGAAAAATTTCTTTCTTACGCTGAAAAGATGCAATCTGTTGACCCTTCCATATCCCTTGTGGCCATAGGAGTTGCAGGTTCATATATTATACCTTTCGGTCCCTACAAGGACTGGAACAAAATTGTTCTTTCAAATGCAGGTGATAAAATTGACTATATATCCCTACACAACGCTTATTTCCCCGTTTTGTATGAAAAAAAGAAATATAATAAAAGAAAAGTGTATCAATCTCTTTGGGGTTCTGCCCTTGCTGTGGACAAAGACATCTTAACAGTTGAAAAGCTGATAACAAAATATTGTAAAAACAATAAGCCCGGCATTGCAGTAACCGAGTGGGGTCCTTTTTTTTCCATATATGATCCGGAATGGACAGATCATGTAAAGACAATGGGATCAGCGGTATTTGTTGCAAGAATTTTCCAGGTTTTCATGTCACACCCCATGGTGAAAATTGCAACATATTTTAAATTCACTGATAATACTTTTATGGGCTGGGTCTCTTATAATAAAGTACCCAAAATTCCATACTATGTTGTAAAGATGTATTCAAATCATTTTGGCACCAGGCTTATTAATTCAAAAATTGAGACCCCTCATTTTAATACTGAGAAAATAGGATTTGCGAGACTTCAAACTAAAGTGCCGATACTTAATGTTATCAGCTCACTAAATGAATCAGAGGATAAACTTTTTATTAATATCGTAAGTTGCAGCTGGGACAAAGAAATGAAGATTAAGCTTATGATAAAAAATTTTAATATTGCAGATATGGAAAAAGCAATTGTATGGACAGTATCAGGAAGCTCTCCTTTGTCTTATAATGGAAAAGATCTGCCAGAGTGCTGGTTTGTAAAAGCTGTTGAACCTTCAGAGCAATCGGAGAATATAAGCATAAAAAAAACTCATATTGATTGCAGCAAAACAATTGTTATTCCACCTGCATCAGTAGTAATGATTGAGATATCTTCACGGCAGATAAATAGTTAAGATTTTCCCAATCAAATTCAGTAGTGTCCGGTTAGCTTTTTGTCTGTGGGCAAAATGAGCTTAATTCTATGTTTTTCCATTTACCCTGTAGCAGTTTTAAAAAATTTGTAAGAAATTTATCTCTGAATTTCAGAGATTTTCCTCTGGTTTTCGACAATTTTACAGCTTTGGACACTTTCTAATCTGTTGATCAGACTGAAAATAATCGTATGCAAGAACCTAACCGGACACTACTGAATCAAATTGTGTCATTTAGTTTTATTTCTATTATAACACTTGCGTTTGTCATTCCGGCCTCCGCCGAAGTGACAGCTTTCTTAAGCTTTGGTACTGTTATGATTAACGCACACCAGAGCAATAGCTTGTTTATATATCTCACAGGCTGTGTATAATATTCGATCTATATACAATGTACTGTAGATAAAGCCAATTTTGTTATATAAAAAAGGAAAATTTATTAATGATAAAATCCAAAATGTATTATCTTAAACTGATACTTACAGGCCTTTGTATGATAAGCATTCAAGGATGCATCGGGCATACAGGGGTTACACTTTTGCAATCAGGATTTAACCCCGTAATAATTAATGATAATACAGATTTACTTCCAACAGGTGTTACAGAATTTACTATAAGCTCAGGAGATGTGATGCGAGTAGAGGCTTCCGGTTATACTGCTGAACAAAAGAGGTTTTTTCTTGAAAGGGGAAATCAGGTTAAATTAACTTTTTATTTTACAAAGGGAAATTACCATTTAATGTCTGGTGATGAAATAAAAGTCAGTTTCTTAGCTGATTCCAGTCTTGATTTTGATATTACTCTTCGTTTAGATGGGCATATAAGCATTCCAAAAATTGGAGAACTTTTTGCCGCAGGGAAAACCCCAAAAAAACTTGGAAAAGAGATAACTGAAAAATTAAGGGGTAAAATTAATGATCCCAAAATAATTTTATCAGTTTTGAAAACCAACATGGAGCCTATAAATTCAATGGCAGGTGAATACAAAATACGTCCTGATGGTAATATTCATCTACCGGTACTTGGCACCTTTTCTGCTGCTGGCATATCTCCGGAAACTCTTGAAAAAAATATTTCCTTTTCACTACAGAAAAAATTTAATAACAATTTTAATGCCTCTATAGTAACAACAAGTTTTGCTTCACAACGGCTTGAGCAGTATGACAGGGTTCTAACAGTTACTCCTTCAGGTGGTATTATTTTACCGGAAATAGGTTATATTACAGTGCGTGGACTGACTATGAACGAAATAAAAAATAAAATTCAGGATGCTCTGAAAAAGTGGTACAGCAATGATGTCGATGTTTCTCTTACCCTTATTTCAGGAGGCAACCACTCAGTATATGTTGGTGGAGAAGTGAGATTTCCTGGAGTATATCCCCTTGCGCCTGACATGACAATGTTGAAAGCTGTAATGCTTTCAGGCAGTGCTACAAAAACTGGTGATATTGGGGAAGCAATACTTATTCATTATAATATAAAAGGTGACTTATTTATTTATAAAACAAACCTTGAAGAAGTAATTAAGAAGGGGAAATCCGTTCAGGATCTTAAACTTTCATCTCAGGATATTATTTTTATACCCCGTTCCGGTATTGCTGAAGCAAACAAGTTCGTTGAACAGTATATTTCAGGTATGCTTCCATTCAGTCGAAGTGCAAATTATAATTACAATCAAAATCCAGACCTTAGTCAGTAAATCTTATGAAAAAGAGCACCTTAATATATATAGGAATTACTATCTTAGTTGAATTATTATTTATAAGTGAGGGAATAACAAAAGAAAATTTTTCCGGCAAATGGTATGTTTATGCAGGGAATACAAGATATATAATGAATCTTACACAGAGAGGCCATGAAATTTTTGGAAATATGAGGGCAACAAACCGGAATAACAGTCTCCCTGTAAGCGTTTACGGATCTGTTAACGAGCGGATGATTTCAATAAATGCTTATAACAGGAACTTTACAATTATTTTTCAGTTTAAAGGTGCAATGATAGGTATGGGTTCAGGAAGGGGAGTCTGCGGGTCTATGACTATAAATAACCGGCACAATCATAAATGGCATGCTGTGAGGTATGACTAAGGGCTCGCTCAAAAATAACTTTACATTTTAAGCGCCGATGCATCCAGCCTGGCTACGTTCCAAAAGCTCAGAAATATCTTGATATTCCTAAGCTTTCGCGCCTTGCCTGCCAGGTGCCTCAACACTTAAAATTGCTAATTTATTTTTGAGCGAACACTAAGCTGAAGTTTAGGGGGAAAGGGGATATCAATAATGATATGGGCCGAAAACCAGACTCAAATTGTTGAAAAATGTGATATGTGCGAATGTTCAGATTTAGTTTTTAAGGTAAAACGTCCTGACGGTCTGCCGGTTAACGAATGTATTAAATGCGGATTTTCATTTCTTGGGCGAAGACCCTGTAAAGATGCTATTGCTGCATATTATGATCAAGCATATTTTCAAGACAGTTCAACATATCAGGACTACTTCAGTTATGCTAGGGCAGTGACAGAACTTGGATACTGTCCCAGGCTTCACAGGTTAGAACCATTTATAAATGATTGGAAATCAAAAAAAATTCTTGAGATTGGGTGCGCAGCTGGAAGTACCCTTGCACTTATTAAACGTTTGGGTGGAGAGGTAGAAGGGATTGAAATTTCCAAAATTGCATCAGGAATTGCTAATGATTATTTTAAAATAAAAGTATTTAACGGATCTTATGAAGACGCATTAATAAAGAATAATTATTTCGATTATGTATTAATGTTTGATGTTCTTGAACATATAACTAATCCCGGCAAGGCAATTGATCATATTACAAAAGTCTTAAAGCAAAATGGTTTTTTTGCGCTTACTGTTCCCAATTTTGACCGTTTTGCGATTGAGGGACTCAAGTGGCCTGGGATCCAGTCATGGTTTGAACATATTAATTATTTTAACAGTGAGGTTCTTTGTAACAGGTTAGAGGCTGCAGGTTTCAGGATTGTAGAGCAGCATACATACACAGCAGGATTAAATAAATCTGGCAAATTTGAAAACCGGACAATGCGCTCCTTGAAAATTCGATTAAAACAAAAAGCTCATTTTATAGAGACATCTTTCAGGATAGCACGCAAACTTAAATTTATTTTAAAAGGTCCTCCACATCTTGATGTCAGAAAAAATAAAAGTGGTATGGATTTGTTTGTTCTTGCACAAAAAAAATGTTAATAGTTTTGTAACTATTCAGCGAGTAATGCAAAAAAGTAGTATAAAGTGCTTGACAAGGTTGCGGTTTGTCGCTTTCTTTCCTGCAAATGTTATAAAAGCGCTTCAATATGGGACAGGTTTACAGCAAAACCTTTGCGATTCAAAGAGTCCCTCATTTATCGACTCCCATAAAAAGGATGCCTGAGAAATTTTTCGTTGATAAGCCTCATTAATTCTAAATTCTTATTACTTTCAAAAATGGAACCCATGGGGCAATAGCAAGATGTCTGTGGTAGCCCCAGCAAGTCGCACTGCCTGCTGATATTGAGATCTGAATTTTTGAATTCTATGCATTCTATTTTCTCACCTACGCTCATCTTATATAACCTGTTTTTTTTAACCAGTTCATTTCGATCTGCAATTGTCCAACTTTTTTATATAAACGATCTCCTTCGACCCCTTTATTTTCAGTCTCTTTATCTTTTCCCCTGATAAAAATATCATGGGCTGCCTCATGGGAAAAGGCAAAATACTTGTTATCTCAGCAGGCACTTCGGATATTCCGGTGGCAAAAGAAGCTTATCTTACAGCTAAAGCCATGGGTAATGAGGTCAATTATATTTACGATGTTGGAGTAGCCGGGATTCACAGGTTGTTTAAGCATCAGGAATTAATCAGCAATGCCGCAGTACTTGTAGTCGCTGCCGGAATGGAGGGAGCCTTGCCCAGCGTTGTGGCCGGGATGGTGGACAAGCCGGTTATAGCAGTGCCAACCAGCATAGGTTATGGAGTAAGCCTGGGTGGTTTGACGGCTCTTTTTGCAATGCTGAACAGTTGCAGTTCCAATGTGGCTGTTGTAAATATTGATAATGGTTTCGGAGGCGGGTATATGGCCTCTATGATCAACAGGGTTTAGAGTTTAGGAATAAATGAAAACAAAAAAAATGAAAATTCACGCAGGATGGCTGATTGACGGGACTGGCGCACCGGCACGCAAGAATATAATTATAGAAATTGAAAACGGTATAATCCAAAGCCTGTCTGATTCACAATTTTATAATGCTGATCAGGATGGGATTACGGATTTTTCAACTTCTACTATTATTCCCGGCTTGATAGACTGCCATCTTCATCTCTGTATGTCCGGCACACATGATCAAAAAATAAGGCAAAAACAGCTCAAATCGACATTTGCCGATGCGGAGCATATGATTTCAAAGCATTTACACCAGTTATTTTTATCCGGCGTGGTTGCCGTAAGGGATGGAGGTGATTACGGGGCATATGCTTTACGGTATAAACAAAAAAGGCAGGATAAAAAAAAGAGTCTTGTTGAGATTAAAACAGCGGGGCAGGCATGGCACAATTATGGAAGATATGGACAATTTATGGGCAGAACACCATCGCAGGGTAAAACTCTTGCGGAGGAAATATTTTATATGGATGAAAATATAGACCATGTAAAGATTATTAATTCCGGCCTGAACAGTTTAAAGGAATTCGGCAAGGAGACTCTGCCCCAGTTTACGCTGAATGATTTAAAAGATGCTGTAAATGCGGCATCATCATCAGGTCTTAAAGTTATGGTGCATGCTAATGGCCGGCTTCCGGTAAAAAATGCGATTGAGGCTGGCTGCGCATCAATAGAACACGGTTTTTTTATGGGAGAAAAAAATCTTGCTTTAATGGCTAAAAAAAAAATTACCTGGGTTCCTACAGTCTGCACAATGAAGGCATATACAGAGTATCTATCCAAAGATAAACTTGAAGATAGAATTAAAGATAAAATTAATCAGAATAGCATTGAAGGTGAAATTTCAAAAAAAATCCTGGAAGACCAGATCAAACAACTTGCTATGGCAAAAACACTTGGCGTTACGGTTGCTGTGGGTACGGATTCAGGCAGCCCGGGCGTGCATCATGGGCGTTCCATTATTGAAGAATTAAAACTGTTTATGCAGGCAGGTTTCTCTTTGGAAGAGACACTAAAAGCCTCTGTTTTGAATGGGGCGGAACTTCTCGGATTGAATAAAAGAGGACCGATTATAAAGGGGAATAAGGCATCTTTTATAGTTGTAAAAGGAAGTCCCGGAGGTTTACCGGAAAGCCTCAAAAAAAGGGGGAAAAGGGGTCACATCTTAAATATTCAATATTGAAATTAAATCCTGCCAGATTTAATGCCAATATTGAATATTTAAGATGTGACCCCTTTTCCCTGTTGACTTTTATTGCAAATTACGCCTAAGATGATCTGAAGCTGTGATGCATAGGTGAGGAAGTTAGGGTTCGTTCTTTACACAAATTAATTGAAAGGGGAGAGAGTATGCAAAAAAACAATGTTTTACCTTTATTTATCCTGATTATTTTGCTGGCGCTGAATACTGGAAATGTTCATGCTGGAGAAGATGGTTGTTTTTTTTCAAAGAGCCTTCACAAAACTGCTGAGGGTATGCGCTACTGGTATGAGGCTGAAGATGGCTTTATGTCCATAACCGGTATTCCGTATAACGAACTTGGCTGTAAGAACTGTCACTCCAAAGGCTGTACTGACTGCCACCTTAAAAAAACGGAAAAAGGCCCCAGTTTTTCGCTGGAAACAGCCCGCAATCAGGAAACTTGTTTTAAATGCCATGGCCGGGAAAAGGCTACAGGCATGTTGGATAAAAACCGTGATTTCGAGGATGTACATACGAAGGCAGATATGGGATGCGTTGATTGCCATACAGCGAGGGAAATCCATGGAGACGGGAATTTTTATAAAACCATGAGAGACTCTAATATCAAGGATGCAGCCTGCACCAACTGCCATACAAAAGACTCAGAAGATTACCCCGTCATACCAGCTACAAAATCCCATAGAATTCACAAAGGTAAGCTTGATTGCAATGCCTGTCATGTTCAAAACACCATGACTTGCTATAATTGTCATTTTGGGGAATTTGCAAAGACGCACGACAAACCTGGAAGTTTTATTGGAAAAATAAAAGATTTTTTACTTTTGGTTAAATACAAAGGGAAAATAACCAGCGGTAATTTGCAAACTTTAGTTTCAGCCGAGGATAAACCTTTTATTGTTTATGCTCCATTTTTAACTCATTCAATCATGAGTGAAGGCAGAAAATGCGAAGAATGCCATAAAACAAAAGCTGTTAACACCCTTGCCGCCGGTAAAAAATTTAGCATGGCCACTTTTAAAAACGGCAAAACCAATTTTTACAAAGGAGTAGTTCCTCTTGTTCCAGATCTTCTGGAATGGCCGTTTTTTAGAAAAGAGAATGGCAAATGGGTAGCTTTTAAACCCGATGAAAAGCCTCTTGTTCAGATGGGACTTTATGCTGAACCGTTCACCCGGAATGAGTTGAAAAAGCTTAAAAGAAAGCATACCTACAAGAAATAATTTTTTTCAGTAGTGTCTGGTTAGAAAATTGCATGA
>Ga0209633_10001943_pt1 | contig 20504 bp, 14 predicted proteins | sample Cruoilmetagenom1_FD_187290 | JGI IMG/M metagenome (GOLD analysis project Ga0209633, IMG submission 187290) | Oil polluted marine microbial communities from Coal Oil Point, Santa Barbara, California, USA - Sample 1 (SPAdes) (version 2) | ecosystem: Environmental > Aquatic > Marine > Oil seeps ... | reverse complement strand
CGTCGAAAATGTAGCGACATTAAAGGATGCCTCAAAGGGAGATATCAGCTTTCTTACCAATCTTAAATATAAAAATGAACTCCAGGCAACGCAGGCTTCGGCCGTTATCCTGAGTGAGAAACATGCCAAAGAGTGTGTAACCAATGCACTGGTGGTCGCCAATCCTCATCCCGCCTATGCGAAAATCGCGACACTTTTATATGCAGAAAAAACGGAAAAGACCGGTATCCATCCAACAGCCGTTGTTGAACAAGGGTGTCAGATTGATGGTTCGGTCTGGATTGGGCCATGCTGTGTTATAGAAGCCGGTGTCACTATTCATGCCGGTACTGTCGTCGGCCCAGGATGTTATATCGGCAAGAATGTTTTTATTGGTAAGGACTGTGAGTTAACCGCCAATATCTCGGTAATGCACGATAGTCGGCTGGCTGATCGGGTCCTGATCCATCCCGGTGTGGTGATTGGTGCTGATGGGTTTGGTCAGGCCTATGATAATGGCAAATGGATCAAGGTACCCCAGGTCGGGGCGGTGCAAATCGGTAATGATGTTGAAATCGGGGCGAATACGGCAATCGATCGCGGTGCCATTGAAGACACCATTATCGAAGATGGGGTGAAACTGGATAACCTGATCCAGATTGCCCATAACGTCAGGATTGGCAAGAATACGGTCATGGCGGCTTGTGCAGCCGTGGCAGGAAGTACGACAATAGGTGAAAATTGTGCGATTGGTGGACAAGTAGGAATTGTGGGTCATTTAACCATTGTGGATAATGTGACTATTACCGCTCGCTCAGCTGTTTTACAATCCATTAAAGCGCCAGGAGTGTATTCCTCCTCAGCGCCATTAGAGCCCAACAAGCTTTGGCATAAGAATTATATCCGCTTCAAGCAATTGGATGAAATGGCTAAACGCCTTAAGGCATTAGAAAAAGAACTTGAAAAATTACGAGGATAACGTCTTGGAAACACTCGATATACATGAAATTTTGAATCATCTACCACACCGCTATCCATTTCTGTTAATCGATCGTGTGACTGAGTGTGAACCCGGCAAGCACCTGCTTGGCTACAAGAACGTCACCTATAATGAACCCTATTTCACGGGCCATTTTCCCCAACGACCGGTCATGCCGGGGGTATTGATCCTCGAAGCCCTGGCACAGGCCACCGGCATTCTGGCATTTCGCACCGTTGGCAAGGTACCGGATGAGAATTCGCTGTATTACTTCGTCGGTATCGACAAGGCGCGTTTCAAACAACCCGTTAGCCCGGGTGACCAGCTGGAATTGAAGGTGACCTATATCAAGCAAAAACGTGGTATCTGGAAATTTGACGGTGAGGCGCTGGTGGATGGCAATGTGGTTTGCAGTGCCGAACTGATGTGTGCTGAACGCGAGGTGATATGAGCATACACCCCACAGCAGTCATTGATGATGCTGTCAAGCTTGGTGAAAATGTAGAGATTGGGCCTTACAGTATTATCGGACGCGGCGTGGAGATTGGCGCCGGCACGGTTATTGGTCCCCATGTCGTCATCAACGGACCGACTAAAATCGGTTCAGATAATCATATTTTCCAGTTTGCCTCAATCGGTGAGGTTCCCCAGGATAAAAAATTTCATGGTGAAAATTCGCTACTTGAGATAGGGGATCGTAATCATATACGTGAGTTTGTTACCATCAATCGAGGTACCGAAGATGGCGGTGGGATCACGAAAATTGGCAGTGATAACTGGCTAATGGCCTATATCCATGTCGCGCATGATTGCATCGTCGGTAACAACGTCATTTTTTCAAATGGCACTTCACTGGCCGGACATGTCACCGTCGATGACCATGCCATTCTCGGTGGATTTACATTGGTACACCAGTTTTGTCACATTGGTAGCTATGCCTTTTGTGGTATGGGTAGTGCGGTGAGCAAGGATGTGCCGCCTTATGTGATCGTCAATGGTAATCCATCCCATCCGCATGGTTTGAATCAGGAAGGTTTAAAACGCCGGGGGTTTTCCAAAGAATCACTCAAGTGCTTGCGTGATGCCTATAAACTGGTTTATCGCAGTGGGCTGATAATGGAAGAGGCGATGCCAAAACTGGAGCAACTGGCAACATCCTGCCAGGAAGTCGTATACTTTATTGATTTTATAAAGGGCTCAACACGCGGCATTATTCGCTAAGCGATTATTATTTCTGAAGCGTTTGTAACAGCAAATCAGAAATTCGTTCAATCCCACCACCACTACCAAGTTTGTTACGGATAGCCAGTAAGTCTTCTCTTGTTTTTTTCCAGTGTTTCGGTTCATCCAGATATCGCTCGATCTCGTGAATGATCTTTACCGGTGTGGCATCATGCTGAATCAGTTCCGGAACGACCTGCTTGCCTGCGACAATATTACACAAGGCAATATAGGGAATCTTCAACATGGGTTTGACGATATGGTAAGTCAGCCAGTTGACCTTGTTGATCACGACCTGTGGAATACCAAACAGGGCGATCTCCAGTGTGACTGTACCCGAGACGGTAATAATGGCTTCACAGACTTGTATCGCCTCATGACTCCGGCCCTTGATGATCGTTACCTTTATATCAAAGGGGGCAATTTTTTCTTTAATGTCATCCATGTCGAGGGTAGAAGCCACCGGCAGGATGAATTGAATATCACTGCGTCGCTGAGACAGCTGGCGGGCGCTTGCCATGATAATGGGTAACAGACGTTTGATTTCACTACGGCGACTGCCCGGAAACAGGCCAATGACCTTTTTATCATCTTGCAGACCGAAATCGTTTTTGAGTTGATTAATATCATTGACCGGAACAAGTTCATCCGTCAGCGGGTGACCGACAAATTCCACCGGCACATTATGCTTTTTATAAAATGTTTCTTCAAAGGGAAAAACCACGGCCATCATGTCGACGCGTTGACGAATGATCTCGACCCGCTTTTGCCGCCAGGCCCAGACCTGGGGGCCGATGTAATATAGCACTTTGACGTTATTCTCTTTTGCGGTTCTGGCAAGACGTAGATTGAATTCAGGATAATCAATCAAGACCAGTAAGTCGGGAGGATCGTTGATGATGATGTCTTCCATCTGGTGCAGGGCGCCAAAAATAACCTTGCGGTGCGCCAACACTTCGATCAGACCCACTACGGCCAGTTCGGCGGAGTCTACCAGTGTCTCGACACCGGCAGCCCGCATATCATTGCCGCCGATACCAAAGAATTTTATAGAAGGATCCTTTGTCAGGACGTTCTGAACCAGTTTACCGGCATGCAGATCGGCGGAGGCCTCACCGGCAATGACCATGACTCTTTTCATATCAAGTTATTCTAGATGGCTGATTTGATAAGCGTGACGATCTGATCGATTTGTTGATTGGTCAACTCCGGATGGATGGGCAGGGCCATGCATTTTTCAGCCACTCGCTCACTCACCGGCAGGGACACGGATTTATATTGTTCGGCAAATACGGGTTGTTTATGCAAGGGAATGGGATAATAGATCGCACAGGCAATTTCATTCTCAGTCAGTTTTTTCATGATGGCATCACGCTTGTCCGTGAGCGTCACATACTGATGATAGACATGAGTACCAATGCCGTCTTCGTGTGGCGGGGTCACCAGTCCTGCCAGTTGTTCACTGTAGTAATGGGCAGCACGGCGGCGTTCACGATTAAATTCCTCGATGTGTCTAAGCTTGACACGCAGTATGACAGCCTGTAATTCATCAAGCCGACTGTTATAGCCGATGATGTTGTGGTGATAGCGCTCAAAACTGCCATGATTGCGTAACACACGGAGTCTTTCTGCTACATCATCATCATCGGTTGTGACCATGCCACCATCACCGAAGCAGCCCAGGTTTTTGCTGGGGAAGAAACTGTGGCAACCGGTAATACCAAAGGTGCTGGTCATTTTACCGTTAACATCTGCACCGTAGGACTGGGCACAGTCTTCGATAATGAGCAACTTATGTTTGTCTGCCAGTTGTATAACACGCGTCATGTCGACCGGCTGGCCGAAGATATGCACCGGAATAATGGCTTTGGTCTTGTCAGTGATCGCTGCCTCAACCGCATCGAGATCCATATTAAATGTTTTTTCATCGATGTCGATGAATACCGGTGTCGCACCGACATAACAAATGGCCTCGGCGGTGGCAATGAAGGTGAAGGTGGTGGTGATGACCTCATCTCCGGGGCCAACGCCAGCAGCAAGTAATGCCAGATGCAGGGCATCGGTACCCGATGCGCAACTTACCGCATGTCTAGCGTCCAGATTGGCTGCGGCCTCTTTTTCAAACGCCTGAACATTGGGGCCCAGAATAAATTGGGTATTTTCAAGAGCCGTTAACATACCCTGATCAATTTCAGTTTTCAGTTTGTGATACTGGCGTTTCAAATCCACCATCGGGATCATGCGTGCGTCCTCATGTTAGTTTCTGTTTTCGTTTAACAAGCGGGTGATTTCCATGGCGGTCTCCAGGGCGCGCTTGCCGTCTTCACCACTGACCACGGGTGGGGTATGGGTTTTAATCGAGAGCAGAAAGGCTTCGATTTCTGCCATCAAGGCATCACCTTGTTCAAAGGTCTGTTCGTTGCTGTCGATATTGGCCACGCCGGGGAACATTTCACCCTCTCCCTTGCGATGAACACCCAGTTTCTTGTTTTGGAAGTCGATGGCGATATAGGCATCGGACTGGACGAGACGCATTTTGCGTTCGCTTTTCAGTCCGGCCCGGCTGGCGGTCACATTGGCGACACAGCCATTGTCAAATTCCAGGCGCACATTGGCTATATCAATATCATTGGAAAGTACCGCGACACCCTTGGCTTCGATGCGTTTGACAGGATTGCCGACGATATCAAGAATAATATCGATATCGTGGATCATCAAATCCAGGATAACATTGACGTCGGCGCCACGTGGATTAAAGGGGGCGATACGATGGGACTCGATAAACAGAGGTTCTTTGAGTACCTCTTCCAGCGCCAGGATGGCCGGGTTGAATCGTTCCAGGTGGCCCACCTGTAGGATCGAGTTATTCTTGTCAGCGATGTCGACCAGTTGTTGAGCCTCTGCAACGGTCACCGTAATGGGTTTTTCAAGCAGGACATGCACACCTTTTTCAAGAAAGGCCCTGGCCACTTCAAAATGTTGTTGGGTCGGGACCACAATACTGACCGCATCGACTTTGTCGAGTAAGGCCTGGTAATCGGTCATGGCCTCAACGCCCAGCTCATGGGCAATTTTTTGGGCATTCTCCGCGTTATTGTCACAGACGGCAATCAGCTCCGAGTCGGGCAGAGCGGCGTATTTTTGTGCGTGAAATTTACCCAAATAACCAACACCGATTACGGCGGTTTTTATTGTACTCATGGCTGACACTCGGTTATGGTAGGGAGAAAGGGGGGAAATAAATTAAGGTCATATCGTGCTATTTATTTACTTTCGAAACGTCAGCTATATCTTCGCACCGTTTCGGGTTTTATTCAATGATATGCCAGATTTTCCCACAACATAGCTATCTAGTATATTGATGTATATATGTCAGAACTCACACAATTTGAACTTGAAATTATGCCTGGAGTCGAAGGTCTTGTCGCGGGTGTGGATGAGGTCGGTCGAGGCCCGCTGGCCGGGCCGGTTGTTGCGGCGGCGGTGATACTCGATCCACAGCGACCTATCGAAGGTTTAATGGATTCCAAGATGCTAACGGAGAAAAAGCGTGAAAAATTGTCTGCCGTTATCAAGCAACAGGCCCTGGCCTGGTCCCTTGGCCGGGCTGAGGTGGAGGAAATCGACCACATCAATATTTTGCAGGCCAGCCTGCTGGCCATGAAACGGGCGGTTGAAGGTCTGGCCACCCAACCGGATATGGCCCTGGTGGATGGCAACAAACTCCCGGATCTGGAATGTCCGGCCGAGGCGATTGTCAAAGGGGATAGCAAGGTACCGGCCATCAGTGCTGCGTCGATTATTGCCAAGGTGGCAAGGGATAATGAAATGCTGGAACTGGATGCACAGTATCCGGGCTATGGTCTGGCAAAACATAAAGGTTATCCCACTAAAGTGCATTTGCAGGCGCTTGAAGAACTGGGGGTGAGTCCAATTCATCGTATCTCATATAAGCCGGTGAAACAGCTTTTGCTTAAAAGCTAATTAACGTTTTTTTTTGTACAGGCCGATATAGAATACAGACCTTTATTCGAAGTGTTGAGCGGAGTTGAGCTAATGCACTAGAATAATCATCATTTCATGCTGGAGTTGGAGAGGATGACCATACCATTGATTTTACGTCTGGATATCACCGGGCAGCCTGTAAAATGGGTACCCTGGCAGGAGGCTGCCTGTATATACGCCCGTGGCATGGTGGGTTGGACAGCTGGCGAGCATATCTTTTCCCTACACGGTGGGATGTCCCGTCTGACCGGCCTGCAAAGTATTGTCGAGATCAATTCCATTATTGCCGTCAAGGGAGAAAACAAACGCTTTCACTCCCATGTTGTCCCTCCCTTGACCAACCGTGAACTGTTCAGGCGTGACCATCAATTATGTCTTTATTGCGGTCGTGACTTCCGCGAATCAGCGCTGACGCGTGATCATGTCATTCCTCTCTCGCAGGGTGGTAAAAACCACTGGTCAAATGTCGTCGCTGCCTGTAAACGCTGTAATGCCCACAAGGGTGGACGCACCCCCGAGCAGGCAAATATGCCCCTACTTGCCATCCCGTATATCCCTAATATTGCGGAATATCTGGTATTGCGTAATCGTCGCATCCTGGCAGACCAGATGGGTTTTTTGAAGACACAGTTCAGGGCCATGGATCGACATATGGTGTAATTGATTAAGGACGCTGCTTATTTAGTCTGAATTTTATTAGGTATATAAGCAGGATGAGGTAATTGTGAATATTAGTAATATTTTTGACATACCGTAATCAATCCCTACTATCTTAGCTATACAATGTGTTAACTCGTTCATTTCCTGACTCATTATCATAATTAGCAAATTTCAGCATGGAAGATACCGCTAAAGATAGTATCGAGAGCAAGCTAGCGGCTTTGCGCGAAAGCTACTTTTTATCCCTGCCCTCGAAAATCAGCCACGTTAGGGAACTCTGGCAAAATGTCATCGATAGCGATGCAAACATCGAACCGCTGACAGCGCTGCAACATGCGGCACATACCCTGGCCGGGTCCGGCGCCACCTTTGGTGCGGCGACGATTAGCCATCTGGCGCGATCCATGGATGAGTTACTTGCTGTTCTGATCGAGCTGGGACGGCAACCAGATGAAGTCGAAAAAAATGACATTGATGGACTCATCTCTCAACTGGAACAGGAATCAGTTGCGGTCATTCCCGATGATGAAGACATTCATCTACAACAATATAGTCAGGCAGATAGTCAGCAAAAATTAATCTATATCGTTGAAGATGATGCTCACCTGGCAGAAAAACTTTCGACTGAACTAAAAAGAGAAAAATATATTGTCCGGGTTTTCGATAAACTCGAGACATTTAAGCAGGCTTATCATGAACAAAAGCCCGGGGCCGTAGTGATGGACATGGTCTTTCCTGAAAACGCGGAAGGCGGGGCCAGGGTCATGCAGGAAGTAATGCAGCTCTATCAACCTGCTCCCCCCCTGGTTTTTATTTCCAATCGTAACGATATCAAGGCGCGCCTTGCCGCGGTTAAGGCCGGGGCGAGCCGCTATTTTACCAAACCACTAAATGTTGAAAAGCTGCAACAAACCCTCGCTGGTTTGACCCATCAGGTACCCCATGACCCGTATCGGGTCATGATTGTCGATGATGACTGGGAACTGGCGGAATACTACGCAACCTTGTTACATGGTGCGGGTATGTTGACCATGGTGGTAACCAATCCACTTGAAGCGCTGGACAGGCTGGCCGACTGGCAGCCTGATTTGGCGATGATGGATGTCTATATGCCGGAATGTAATGGTCTGGAACTGGCTTCTATCATACGTCAGGATGACAAATATACCACCATGCCCATCGTGTTTCTTTCCTCCGAAACAGATATGGACAAGCAGCTTTACGCCCTGGATTTGGGTGGGGATGCCTTTCTGGCCAAACCGGTAGTTCAGCAGCTTCTACTTTCAACAGTCATTGCGCGCGTTAAACGCTCCCGTTGGCTGATGCGACTCAAAACCGAACTGGAAATTTCATTACAGAAAAATGAAGTACAGCGTAAGGAACTCGAGAAAAAGGAAGAACGTCTGCGTTTTAGTCAGTATTTTGCCGATATCGGAAGTTGGGACCTGGATGTCCAGAGCAAGACGATGCATTGGTCCGAAAAGATAGCGCCATTATTGGGTTATACAACCGAAGAGGTTAATACCTCCTATGATGCGTTTTTGGCCGCTGTTCATCCCGATGACAAGCAGAAGATGGAAATGGCTATTGATAATTGTTTGAGCTCGAATGCTGCCTATGAGATTGAACACCGTATTATCCGGTCAGACGGTTCCATTCATTGGTTACTGCAAAAAGGGGATGTTATTCGGGATGATGCGGGGAATCCTGTTCGCATGCTGGGTGTGGTGCAAGATACCACACAACGTAAACAACTCGAACGCGACCTGGCGACCCAAAAGGAATTTGCCGTGCAGGCTAATAGTGCCAAGTCCGAGTTTTTATCACGCATGAGTCATGAATTGCGAACACCACTCAATGTGATTATTGGTTTTGCCCAATTGCTGGAGTCTGATGAGCAACAGCCTTTACAGGAAAATCAACTGGACAGCATGAACGAAATTCTGAAAGCCGGCAATCATTTACTTGAACTTATCGATGAAGTGCTGGACCTGGCCAAGATTGAGGCCGGTAAAATGCAATTTCATATTGAGGATCTGCCGGTTATCGATGTCTTGCTGGAAAGCTACGGCATGATGATTCCCATGGCGGAATCAAATCATATTCAACTGGATTTCAATTTTGATCAATGTGAAGAAACGCTCATCAATGCTGATCGTACCAAGTTAAAACAGGTCATGTTCAACCTGATGTCCAATGCCATTAAATACAACCGACCCGAAGGCAAGGTGAGTGTGTCATGCGAAGTTTGTGCGCCACAACGTGTTCGCTTGACGGTCTCTGATACCGGTATCGGCATTCCCGTCGAACGCCAACCTGATTTATTTAAGGCCTTTAACCGACTGGGGGCTGAGGCGAGCGATGTGGAAGGGACGGGCATCGGCCTGATGATCAGCAAAAAGATTATTGAGATGATGGGCGGTGTGCTGGGTTTTCGTAGTGAAGAGGGCAAGGGCACCGTATTCTGGGTTGAAATGTCCCGTGTCAGCGAAATACCCAGTGGCAACACCAGTAATACCCATGCTGCCAACTCCTGATCTATTTTTAGCCATTTTTTTGAACACGATGACTCTTGCTCCTTCATTTGATGTCATCGGCATGGTTGTTGTTTGACCACTTCGGGTAAGCCTTTGATTTTTGGCTTAGGCTAAAAAATATAATCAAGACGCCCCTTGCATGATGACCTGAATGATCTGAAACTTGTCGGCTATGCAGCCTAGCTTTGTCCATCTCCATTTACACTCTGAATACTCACTGGTCGACGGCCTGATCCGTATCAAGCCATTGGCCAAGGCCGTGGCGGAACAGCGTATGCCGGCGGTGGCCGTGACGGATCAGGGCAATCTATTTGCCATGGTGAAGTTCTACCGGGCGGCCATGGCGGCGGGGGTGAAACCCATTATCGGTGCTGATCTGTGGGTCCATAATCCACAAAACCCCAATCAGCCGACCCGGTTGGTCCTGCTCTGCAAGGACAATGAAGGTTATCGCAACCTCACCCATCTGGTTTCCAAGACCTATCTCGAAGGCCAGCATCGTGGCATCCCCATGCTCGATAAAGGCTGGCTGGCCGGCTATAGCAATGGCCTTATCGCCCTGTCCGGTGGCCGGAGCGGGGATATCGGTCAGGCCCTGTTGGCGGCAAACACCGATGAGGCCGAACGTCTCCTCGCCGAGTGGCAGGCCTGGTTTCCCAACTGTTTTTATCTGGAATTGCAGCGCACCGGCCGGGACGGAGAAGAGGCCTATATCCATGCCGCCGTCGATCTGGCGATCCGGCGGGATATCCCGGTGGTGGCGACCAATGATGTGCATTTTCAGCGACAGGGGGATTTCGATGCCCATGAGGTGCGGGTCTGCATCCACGATGGGCGCACCATCGACGATCCAAGACGCCCGAAGCTTTATTCCGAACAGCAATACCTGCGCAGTCCCGAGGAAATGCAGGCCTTGTTTGCCGATTTGCCCGAGGCCATTACCAATACCGTTGAGATCACCAAACGTTGTAATCTGGAACTGACTCTTGGCAAGAATTACCTGCCGGATTACCCGGTGCCGCCCGGTATGACGATTGCCGATTATCTGGCGGCCGAATCGCGGCGGGGGCTGGAAGTGCGACTCAAGACCATCCTCGACCCGACGGCGAGTGATTATGCGGCGCAGCGTCAGGAATACCAAGACCGCCTGGAACTGGAGCTTAAGGTCATCAATAACATGGGCTTCCCCGGTTACTTTCTGATCGTGGCCGATTTTATCAAGTGGGCCAAAGAGAATGGCGTGCCGGTAGGGCCGGGACGTGGTTCCGGCGCCGGTTCGCTGGTGGCCTATGCTCTGACCATTACCGATCTGGACCCTATCGAATATGATTTGCTGTTCGAACGCTTCCTCAACCCCGAACGTGTCTCCATGCCGGATTTTGATGTCGACTTCTGCATGGAAGGTCGCGATCGGGTAATCGACTATGTGGCCGAACGTTATGGCCGTGACAAGGTCTCGCAGATCATCACCTATGGTTCCATGGCCGCCAAGGCCGTGATCCGCGATGTAGGTCGTGTGTTGGGCCATCCCTATGGCTTCGTGGATCGTATCGCCAAGCTGATTCCCTTCGAGATTGGCATTACCCTGGAAAAGGCCCTGGAACAGGAAGAGGTCCTCAAGGAACTCTATGAGCAGGACGAGGAGGTGCAGGCCCTGATCGATATGGCCCGTTCCCTCGAAGGACTGTCGCGTAATGCCGGCAAGCACGCCGGGGGCGTGGTCATCGCGCCCTCCAAATTGACCGACTTTACCCCGCTGTATTGTGAACAGGGCGGCCAGAGTCTGGTGACCCAGTTTGATAAGGACGATGTCGAGGCCATCGGTCTGGTCAAGTTCGATTTTCTGGGGCTTCGTACCCTGACCATTATTAACTGGGCGGTGCATGCCATTAATAGCCAGCGTACGGCGCATGGTGAAGCGGCCATCGACATCAGCGCTATTCCCCTTGATGACCCGGCAACCTTCCGCTTGCTAAAAGATTGCGCCACCACTGCCGTATTCCAGCTGGAATCCCGCGGTATGAAGGACCTGATCAAACGTCTGCAACCGGATAATTTTGAAGAGATCATTGCCCTGGTGGCCCTGTTCCGGCCTGGCCCGCTGCAATCGGGGATGGTGGATAACTTTATCAATCGTAAGCACGGTCGGGAGACGGTCTCTTATCCCGATATCAAGTACCAGCATGAGACTCTGAAACCGATTCTTGAGCCAACTTACGGCATCATTCTTTATCAGGAACAGGTGATGCATATCGCCCAGGTACTGGCGGGCTATTCGCTGGGTGCTGCCGATATGTTGCGTCGCGCCATGGGTAAGAAAAAACCCGAGGAAATGGCCAAGCAACGGGCCGTTTTTGAAGAAGGTGCCAAAAACAATGGCATTGACCCTGATCTGGCGATGAAGATTTTTGATCTGGTGGAAAAATTCGCTGGTTACGGCTTTAACAAATCCCACTCGGCCGCCTATGCCCTGGTCTCTTACCAGACGGCCTGGCTCAAGGCCCATTACCCGGCACAGTTTATGGCCGCCGTACTATCGGCGGATATGGACAATACCGACAAGGTGGTGACCCTGATCGATGAATGCCGCGACATGAACCTGAAGGTGGTTACCCCCAATATTAATGCCTGTGAATATCCGTTCACTGCCAAGGATGACGAGACCATTGTCTACGGTCTGGGGGCCATCAAGGGTGTAGGCCAGGCGGCGATCGATGCCATTATCGAAGAACGTCAGCAACAGGGTGAGTTCGCCGATCTGTTCGATTTTTGCCAGCGAGTGGAACTGAAAAAGGTCAATCGGCGTACCCTGGAAGGCCTGGTGCTGTCCGGGGCGCTGGACGCATTCGGCGAAACCCGCGCTACCCTCATGGCGACCTTGCCGGCCGCGCTGAAGATTGCCGAGCAACACAGCCGAGATGCCGAGGCCGGCATCCAGGACCTGTTCGGTATCACCCCGGCGGTGGAACAGGAAAAGGGCCCGGGGACCTATCATCGTCTGCCCGAATGGCAGGATGAACAACGCCTGCATAATGAGAAACAGACCCTGGGCCTGTATCTCACCGGCCATCCCATTAATCAGTACCTGCCTGAACTTAAACAGTTCACCAGTTGCCGGATTGTCGAGCTGAAACCGACCCGCAACCAGACCATGGTGGTGGCTGGCCTGATTATCGCCATACGCACCATGAATACCCGCCGCGGCGATAAAATGGCCTTTATTACCATCGATGACCGCAGTGGCCGTATCGAACTGGCGGTATTTGCAGAGGGTTACCAGCGTCATCGCGATTTATTGTCAAAAGACAAACTGATCGTGGTGGAGGGTGAGGTCAGCATTGATGACTACAGTGGCGGCTACAAGATGAGCGCCAAGAATATTTATGACATCGATCAGGCACGGGAACACTTTGCCAGGCGCCTGCTGGTGCGGGTCGATCAGCAAAAGGCAGGCAACGGTTTTGTCAGTGCACTGCAAAAGACCCTGCAACCTTATCGGGAAGGATTCTGCCAGGTGGTGATTGATTATGAGACGGCCGGGGCCAGGGCTGAACTACCCTTGGGCAAGGAATGGTTTGTTCATCCTACCGATGAACTGTTGCATCGCTTACGCGACATCGCCGGTAGTGAGCAAGTCAACGTCGACTATTAATCTTTAAATCTGTTCCAGTATGTTCTGTCCGTAACCGGGCATGTCCTGGCTAAAGTAAAGCCAGTTTTCCCCCTTCTCTCTATTTGGTATAGCCAAGCTTATTGTGCTCTTTATTACTCATGGTGTCTGATATTGGATAATATGTTTGATTTTGATCAAGGCTTTTTGAGGAAGCGATGTATTTAATAGTATGGATGACTGGTTACAACTCAGGCTTACAACAATGACAATAAGGAATCGACAGCTTGTTGCCGGGATTGTAGATAAAAGGGTGCTTATACACCGACCCTTAGCCACTGTTTGATATTCTCATGTGCCGAATTAATATCATTGCCGCACGGCAGCATTTGTAACTTTTAAAGGATTCAAACAGGTTGACCGGCATTCTGTTTCAGGATAAAGGTGTTTATTCTGAGACTATACCTGTGTTGTATAGTCGGATATTTTATTTGGTAAGAATTTGATCTTGATCAAGTCGCTAAGACCGTTAAACATTGATTATGCTTGGGTGTCTTATATCGAACATGTTTATTACCTTTTGATTAAATCCCATCTACACTTGTCAGGAGCACTACATTTGTCAGGAAGTTGGTATCCGTCTAAGCAGATAACTACTTTGAATATTTAAAATAATTAATTTAAAGCACCTGGAGGCAATAATAGTGAAAAAAACCAAACAGAAAGTGCTGTCGATGCTAATAGGTGTCAGTCTGGCACTGGGGGCAGGCGCAAGTGCCTGGTCACAGGATTCACTGAAAGATGTGATGAAAAAGCGTGGGCTGACCGAGAAAGATGTCCTGGCAGCGGCCAAGACCTATACGCCGACTGGCGGACGCGATGAGTACATCGCCCTGAGTTCCGGCGGCCAAAGTGGCCAGCTGATCGTCTACGGTATTCCGTCCATGCGTATTCTTAAATACGTGGGGGTGTTCACGCCGGAACCCTGGCAGGGGTATGGTTTCGATGATGAATCCAAGGCGGTTTTGGCCCAGGGCCGTATCAACGGCAAGAATATCACCTATGGTGACACTCATCACCCGGCCATCTCCGAAACCAAAGGTGACTACGATGGTCGTTACGTGTTTCTTAACGACAAGGCAAATCCGCGTCTTGCCGTCATTGATTTACACGATTTTGAAACTAAACAGATCGTCGTCAATCCCTTCTTTAAATCTACACACGGTGGCGCTTTCGTCACGCCTAACACGGAATATGTCATGAATGCGGCCCAGTATGCCGCGCCTTTAGGTGATGGCTTTGTACCGCTGGAAAAGTTCAATGACAAATACCGTGGCGGTCTGACCTACTGGAAGTTCGACAACAAGAAGGGTCGACTGGATCCTAAAAAGTCCTTTACCTTCGAGATGCCGCCCTACAGCCAGGATCTGTCTGACGCCGGTAAGGGCCCCAGCATGGGTTGGGGTTTCACCAACTCCTTCTGTTCGGAGCGTTATGTCGGTGGTATCGAGCGTGGCCGTCCGCCGTTTGAAGCGGGTTGTTCCTCTAAGGATACCGACTTTCTGCACGTGACCAACTGGAAGAAGGCTGCCGAACTGGTTAAGGCCGGTAAGGTCAAGAAGGTGAAGGGATCTTATTTGATCAGCATGAAGCAGGCGGTCAAAGAGGGTTTGTTGTACCTGATACCTGAGCCGAAGAGCCCGCACGGTGTGGACGTGACACCGGATGGCCGATTCATTACCATTTCCGGCAAGCTGGACAGTCACACCTGGGTCTACAGTTGGAAAAAGATCCAGAACGCGATCAAGAACAAAAAGTTCGAAGGCAAAGACCCCTACGGGATTCCGATCATCGCCCTGAAAGATATCCTGCATAAATCGGTGAATGTGGGTCTGGGACCATTGCATACCCAGTACGATTCCAAGAAGTGTATCGCTTACACCTCTATCTATGTGGATTCCATGATCACCAAGTGGGACTACTGTAAAGGTAAGGTGTTGCATCAACTGCCGGTGCACTATAATGTCGGTCACCTGATGACCATGGAAGGCGACACAGTCAATCCCGATGGCAAGTACCTGGTTTCGCTGAACAAGCTGGCCATTGACCGCTTCAACCCGGTGGGTCCGCTGCATCCGCAAAACCACCAGCTGATCGATATCTCCGGCGACAAGATGGAACTGCTGTATGACATGCCGGTACCCCTGGGCGAGCCGCACTATGTCGTCGCCATCAAGGCCGACAAGTTGAAACCGGCTGTGCGTTACAAATCGGGCTGGAATTCCCGTACCGACAAGCGGTCGCCGTACAAGACCCGCGCCGGGCGTGAAAAGACCAAGCGCACCTGTAATGCCAAAGGCAAGTGTACGACCGAAGTCAGGGGTACGACCATTCGTTCCCACATCACACCTGAAATCATCGAGGTCACTGAAGGGGATACGGTCAAGATCCACCTGACCAACCTCGAACGTGCTCAGGATGAAGTACACGGCTTCGCCATGTATGGTCAGAACGTCCAACTCTCCATCGAACCTGGCAAGACGGCATCAACCACCTTTGTCGCCAAAAAGGCGGGGGTTTATCCTTACTACTGCACCGAGTTCTGTTCCGCATTGCATCTCGAAATGCAGGGTTATCTGCTGGTCAAGCCGAAAGGTTACAAGACCACCAAGGCTGCCATGAAGGAAGGCACCACCTATACCAAGGCGGACTATGACAAGCAGGTCAAGACCAATGTCGAAACCCAGGCGGTTATCGACAGTGTTGTCGGCTTCATCACCAGTCATAACTACAAGGATTTCCCGACAGTTGTGGCACTGGTTGAGGACGCCACCGATCAGCTCGGTTTCGCCAAGGGTGCCAAGGCCAAGGCAGATGCTGCCGCCGCGAAGAAGGACTGGAGCACGGCCATGCTGTGGGCCAACCAATGGTGGCAATACCAGGTCAAGACCGCAGACCTCGGGTTGCGTGCCAAGACCTACCTGGAGCAAAACAAGGCCAAGAAGGTTAAATGATCTGATCCTTGTGTGAGCTCTAATATGATGTGCCAAGGGGGGGCGAGTCATCGCCCCCTTTCTTTTATATAACCAAGAGTATTTTTCGAGAGGACCCAAAATGACTCGATCCATTATTAAATCTGTAATCACCATGAGTGCTGTATTGTTTACGCTGTCCACCGGTACTGCCATGGCGGCCGATGGCGCGACCCTTTTCAAGACAAAAACCTGCACAGCCTGTCATGGCAAGGATGGCAGAACCCCCGTCATGCCCACCTATCCCAAGATTGCGGGGCAGAATGCGGCCTATGCGTTGCAGCAGTTGAAAGACATCAAGAGTGGCGCCCGCAGCAATGGGCAAAGCGCTGCGATGAAAGGCGTTATGCATCTGGTTTCGGATGCGGAAATGAAGGCTTTGGCCGACTATGTGGCAACCCTGAAGCCATAATCTTCGCGCTGCTATGTTGTTGCCTGCGTCAGTCACCCTGTCGCAGGCCGTTTTTCGTCGGTCTCTGAATTACCAAATAAGCTCTTCATTGTGATGTACAAAAAGATTCCACTGTTCTCGGCCCTGGTGTTTATGATGGTGGGTATTGTTTTCTGGGGCGGGTTCAATACCGCCATGGAAGCAACCAATACCATGCCATTTTGTATTTCCTGCCACGATATGGAAGCGACGGTTTACCAGGAATACCAACACTCTGTGCATTACTCCAATTCATCTGGCGTGCAGGCCACCTGCCCTGATTGTCATGTACCAAAGGAATGGGTGCCAAAGCTGATACGCAAGATCCAGGCGTCAAATGAACTCTTCCACTGGATGATTGGCACAATTAATACCCCGGAAAAGTTCGAGGCCAAACGCCTGCAACTGGCCAGGAGTGTCTGGCAGGCCATGAAAAAGACCGACTCAAGGGAATGTCGTAATTGTCATCAATTTTCGGCCATGAGTTTGTCGGATCAGGGGCGCTTTGCAAGTCGTATCCACGGGGATGCCAAACAGGACGGTAAAACCTGTATTGATTGCCACCAGGGTATTTCTCACAAACTGCCTGTACAAAAGGCTGCAGCTGGCGAGGCGGACATTGACATGGAATACGGTGAAGAGATTAATGAGACCTGTGCCGCCTGTCATGGCGAATACGGGGAGGGTTCTCTCAATGGTGAATATCCCCGACTGGCGGGACTTGACCGCGAGTACCTGGCCCGGCAGCTCCAGCTGTTCAAGAACCGCGAACGTGTCAATATTCCGATGCTACCCTATGCCACCGAGCGTGAGCTGCCGGAAGATGATATCCGCACCATTGCGGCATACTTGTCCAGTATCAAGCTCCCCACTAAATTGCCGCCCGTCAGCGAAACGGCGTTTGATGCCTACGAACGCCTGCAGGACAGCAAGCTGGTGGTGAATATTGCAGCTTATCCTGGCAATGTGGCGGCAGGCCGCCGCGTCTATCGCAAGGAGTGTGCCGGTTGCCATGCAGAAGATGCCAGTGGTAACGCTATACGTCTTGTCCCGTCGCTGGTTGGCCAGCACAGCCTGTATTTGCTTCGCCAGGTGGACCGGTTTCGCAAGGGTGAACGGGTGCATGATGCTCCCCGTCATGCGGAAATTTTCAGGAAATTCAGTGATGCCGAGATAGGCGATATCCTGGCCTGGCTTGCCATACTGGACGACGTCTGAAGTGCCGACTATGGTTACTTGTACATAACTCAAGGAGCATACTTGACATAGCTCAAGGAACATCAAGAATTCTGGGTGCTATATTATTTTTTAATGTAGTCTGCGTCACGCACTACACATATGACGATGAACCAATGAGGTAGAAATATGAACAAACGATTACTGGTTTCCCTGGGCGCGGCTCTGCTCGGCCTGACATTTTCAACCACATCACTGGCATGGTTGGAGAAGGGCGGAGAGCGAGATATAGCACTCAAACTCAAACCGGATCTCAAGAACGGTGTTGACGTTTATGAGGTCTGCGCAGCCTGTCACCTGACAGAGGGCTGGGGCACAAAAGAAGGGACCTTCCCACAGTTGGCCGGTCAGCTCAAGGGGGTATTGATCAAGCAGCTGGCGGATATTCGTGAGGGTAATCGCGATAATCCAACCATGTATCCCTTTGCCTTACCCGAGTCCATCGGCGATGCCCAGGCACTGGCCGATGTCGTGGCCTATATCGAAAAGCTGCCAATGAACCCGGACAACGGCAAGGGTAAGTGGGCCAAGGGTACGCCCGAATTTGCACAGGGCAAGAAGCTCTATAAAGATAACTGTGTGAAATGCCATGGCAAACAGGGCGAAGGCCACCTGAAAGAATTCTTTCCTCTCATCCAGGGCCAGCATTACAACTACATGTTGCGCCAGTTCGAATGGATCCGTGATGGCAAGCGCCGTAACGCCAACCCGGATATGGTCAAACAGATCAAAGGCTTCACCAATAAAGATATGGAAATGGTGATTAACTATGTCTCGCGGATTCCAGTGCCGAAAAAGAAGCTGGCGCCATCCAAGGACTGGCTCAACCCTGATTTTGACTAGGAAAATCAACCTTCTCTGCCGCAGGGAAATTATTCCCTGCGGCTATACTTTGAATACAACTCCCCAGCAGTAACTCAATTATGGACACCAAACGCACCGTCATTTCAAGAATGCTAATCCTAGCGGCTATCGGTTTGCTGATCGCTATCTACTATTCACCAACCTGGTGGGTCTCGCTCACAGCGCCCAATTATCCGCCAGAGGCCTTCCCGGACGGTGTGCGTATCCACTTTCATATGAATGGCGTCTTCAACGGTTGCAAAAAGGTTGAAAATATCGAGATCGTGGAAGAGGAAGCCCTGGACTGTGTACATGAAATGGACACCATTAACCACTATGTGGGCATGTATCCCATTGCTTCCGGCGGTGTTGTCGAAAAGGCCTTCTCACCCTTCCTGGTTTCCCTGCTGGGTGTAATGCTGCTTGGGTTTATGTGCACCAAACCAAAGATTCGTCTCGGTATCATGGGGATCAGCTTTAGCGTGATTGTGATCTGGATGTATCTCACCTGGTATGGCAAGGATGGCCTCAACTACCATAATACCGGCTATATTTCGGGACTGGTCGCCGCCCTGAGCCAGGATACCGAGAAGGAATCAGAAGAGGCTGAGAGTCCGGGACAGGCCCTGATTGAACGGCTTAAACAATCGCTGGGAGAGGCGGTTGTCGAAGAGGACAAGATAGAGGAAATAAGCAGCAAGGCTGACATGATCGATAATCTTCGCGTTACCTTTAAGAAGTCGGAGGAACGTAAACCCGCAAATGAAAGACAGGTGTGGGACGGCAGTGGTGCACAAATGATGTCCTGGCACTATGAACAGAGTCTCGGGCGATATTTTAATGAACCGACACAGATAAAACCCATGGTTGCCACGATGACGACCGTCGCGCATCTCGTGTTCTGGGCCATCATCGGCGCCATGCTATTGCTGCTCTATGGTGCGCGTCAGAACAAGGGCCTTTTATACTGGCTGCTGATTATCGTGCCGATGGCCTTGCCGGTATTCTTCATTATCGAATATTCCGCATGGTTGTGGTGGTATGGCCATAGCATGAATCCGATGGGCGCATTTACAGTTAAACCCTTCATGCCGACGGTGTTTGGGCAAGGTAAGGTGGCGCAGTTTACCACCCATTCCTATCCACATTACGGTTTTGGTCTGATGATGCTGATGCCGGTGCTGCTGGCCCTTGCCGCCCTGATGCGGCGCAAGCAACAGAGGCAACAAGACTGATATACAATGCAGGTGTTTTTTAAAGCATTCGTTATTCTCTATTGCCTGTCACCCCTGCATTTGCTGGCGGCCCCATATCCGCCATTGCAGCCGCTGATCGATAAGACGCCGAAGGGTGAAACGCTGCGCCCGCCACCAGGGATCTATGCCGGGCCAGTGGTGATCAGTAGGCCCATCATCCTGGATGGGCAAGACAAGGTAACAATAGACGCCGGTGGCAGGGGCAGTGTTATCGTGCTGAAGACCGATGGCGCCACGCTGCATAACCTGCATCTGACCAACTCCGGTGAATCCCATAACGACATCGATGCCGGCGTACAGGTGCGCGGCAAGTTTAATGTCATCCGGGACAATAAGATTGACAATTGCCTGTTCGGCGTCGATCTGCAACAGTCCGAACACAACGTTGTACGCCGCAACCAGATCAGCTCCAAACCGTTTGACCTGGGCCAACGTGGAGACGCCGTCCGCTTGTGGTACAGTTTCCACAACAAAGTGCTGGACAATACCATCGTGAATTCCCGCGACACCGTGGTGTGGTATTCAGCAAACAACACCATCTCCCGCAATCGCGCATCACACAGCCGTTATTCGTTACATTTCATGTACTCACGCTACAATCTGGTTGAAGACAACTATTATGTAAACAATACGGTTGGCATCTTTTTAATGTACAGCGACGGCGTGGTGCTGCGTAACAACCATATCGCGCATGCGGCGGGCCCCACCGGGGTGGG
>Ga0209633_10001942_pt1 | contig 20507 bp, 14 predicted proteins | sample Cruoilmetagenom1_FD_187290 | JGI IMG/M metagenome (GOLD analysis project Ga0209633, IMG submission 187290) | Oil polluted marine microbial communities from Coal Oil Point, Santa Barbara, California, USA - Sample 1 (SPAdes) (version 2) | ecosystem: Environmental > Aquatic > Marine > Oil seeps ... | reverse complement strand
GTTCGTAAACCATACTTAGACATTGGCGTAACGAGGTAATTACCGGGGCGAAGGTTTCTTGTAATTTGTCGTGCAAATACTGTGGGAAGGTGGGTGGACGTTTTGATTTTGAAACGAATGTCGAAAGTTCGCCATTCATTTGTACAGCTTCGGTGAACAACTCTAGTGGATGTAACCCTTGCATACTCGACAGATGCGTCGCTAGTGGTTCCAAACGATTGACTAATTGCAATAGCATGTAATCTGCCACTTCTGCTGTGCCACCACGATTCACATCTGCAAGACGACCAGCGATCGATTCTCCGCGGTGATGTAATAAGCCAATGAGTTCAGATAAAAACCCACTCAGACGATTAGATGCACTGCAATCAAGACAGGTTGGTATATATTGTTCATCTAACAACACATTGTTGTCGTCACGCGATTCAGCGATTCTTAATATCCCGATGCAGGCATAACCACTAAGGTCATCGGTATCGCAAAGCAAACGAATTCGTAGTTTACCAACATCAATTGAAATTGTGTCACCACCATCTATAGTCACATCACGTATTTTTGTTTTTGATGTAAAATAACGTGCCATACCCTGCGTGTCGTCACCTGATAAGACCTCGACCGCACCAGGCCTCTTTACTGGTATTGCCAGATATACAATTACATCGTGCACATTGGCTGGTACCTCCAGCACTGGTGGCGGCTCATCCACATCCGGAAAATTAAATGGTGTCCCATCGGGAAAAACACCTTTTGCCCTGACGATGGAGAGCTTACCAAGCTTTAATAACTCATGGTCAAGCGTAAACTCATGCAACCCCCAACCGTAAGCGCCAAAGGCAGAGCACTTACCATTAACATAGTTTTCAATATAACGTTCATGTTGCTGAAAATGCTGGGGATTCAGAAACATCCCTTCTGACCAAACTACTTTATTATCCATTGACATAGAATGACACTCATTTATTAATGTTATTTTCATACACAGAGTATTTAATCGTTGTCTGTGTAAATGTGTACTTTAAATATTTATCAACAGTTACTCGCTGGCACTCATAGTGTTTCCGGATATGTGCACACTTGCAGAAGTAGCGACGACATTTGTGGGCTCGACTGGAAGTATGATTTTAAAGGTAGAATGTCTGTAATGCTGGAACTCAGCATACAAACCAACAAACCGGGTGTTTGGGTCAAGAACAAAATCTTTCTCGCGATGTTCACCGGGAAGCAATCTTTTAAGGCGTTGTTTGCCAATCAAATCCGCCCCTAATACTTCCTTGTCACGTTCAAACAAGTCGATAAAATCTGCTTTTCTGAATTGTTTGTCAGTCTTTAGCTCATACATCCTGATGTAAAGCGGTGAAGGAACATTGTGATCATCTGGATTAATGTCCGCATCTGCATTGAGACTTAGACCAAGATCAGTATCAAGATTTAACAAGCCGCCAATCTTGGTATTTATGGTGCTACATGCTGTCAGGCTCGCCAGTAAAACAGCAGCCATTAGTATACTAATATATTTCATAACACACCCTTGTTCTTAATTTAACTATTAGCTTTCGTTTTTGATTTACGCATAAATAACAGTTTTTGTAATTGTTCTTCATACGCCTGCACAAAATCGTAGCCAAACAAATATTGGAATGAATTATCAATGTTATCCACCAGATCCTGATGAAATTCTTTATAAGACTCCCAGTTTTTGCCTTTTTGCCCAACTTTAATGACACCGGTTTTTCGATATTTCTCAAAACGCTTCTCTAGCGCTTCGGGATCCAACCTTTCAATCATTCCGCGAAAGGCTGCCTGAATACCTGCGAGCACAGCGATCTGATGTTCTGAGATTCCCTGAAAGCTTTCTTTAACAGCATCAAGCGGTTTCATGTATGCCTTATTGTCTTTGACAAACATATTCTCAAGGGCATCTTCAATATTCGCAGAAAACTTCAAAGGATTATTTTCAATAGGCTGTATAGTTGTGACATTAATTCGAAATTCCTCCTTTATCTTTTTTCTAAAACTAAGTGTCTGCATCAAACCCGCAATTGATTCTCGAATAAGCAGGCCAACGGTCGCACTTATTTCTGATTTTTTCTGCTCGGATAATCCCCTGTGCCCAAGCCCCATGGCGTCGACAAGTGTTTTATCAGCGGGTGTTCTGTGACTTTCTATACCTTGATTGTCGGAGGTGGACTGAAGATTTTTAATTTTCTGTTTCAATTGCATAATATCTGAAAGCAATTGCTCGTTCTCACGCGCTAATGATTCGCGCTGAGTTTCCGTCTGAATAAGCTTTTCATTGATATCATTCTCAGGAAGAACTTCGGGGTATGTTTTACTAGCTGGCGATGAACTATCAGATACTATTTCGTCAAGTTCCCAGTCATCCGGTATTGCATTTGGCCATGCGGCGGCATGTTGCATGGGATCAACATTATCTGCTTGATTACCTGCTGTATTCGTATTTTGAAACGGATTATCCTGATTGCTTCGATTGATTTTATCCAGTGCCGCCAGAGGGTCAGCTTCATGGTCTGACGATATTGATGGGTCTGGAATAATGGGACTTACAACCGATTGCGCGGCAAATGGATCATCATATCCGGCGAAAGCATTATCAAATTGATCAATCCCATCTTCTGCCAGTGGTACGCTGCCTGATAATATTCCAGATGAGAAAGGATCAAGATTCTGTTCAAATACATCACTATTGTCAGCCTGCATGCTGACTAAAAATTCATATTCGCCAAGAGAAAATCTATCACCGTCTTTCAAAATGACACGGTTACCATTACCAATAGGTTCAACCGAGTCATTCAGGAAGGTGCCATTCGTACTAAGGTCTGATAAATAGTATTGTCCGTTAAGAAAAACAATCTGCGTATGTCGCGAGGAAATAAACCGTTCCGGGTCTTCAATCGCCCAGGTATTATCCTCACTACGACCAATGCTACCGCCACGTTCGGTGAAAATCTGACAGACGCTATTACTCTGATTGCTATCTGGTGACTTAACTATACTAATTTCAATTGACATAACCTAAGCATCCTTCAAACCCCTCTCCCTTATCACTCGTAAACAATATAACACTATCGCACTTGTTAGATTGTATTAAATCTGGTCCCCGATTTTACACCCTATAACTTAACTGTATGGCCGTTATCGCAAACGATCTCACTCACACCAGAATTCCCTGGAGTATATCAAGCATTGTCATCGTTCAGGAATCCCAACCGAAGCGATGGCTACAATGATAATAACCTTTCCCCCGGTTCTGAAAGCTGATATTAATTTGCACCAGTTCACAAAAGGCGTTATTTCCATACAAACTGAGAGTAATAGTAAATTGAACATCAATGCTCCAGGTGGAAGCGTATGTGATTACGCCACAATTTTGAGCGATGCTGCGATGCCTATCGCAGCTTATGTTTGCAGGCATTTTATCCTAACCTATTATAATTATTAGATTTTAGTTTCCACCGTCACTGTCATTAGTAATAACCGACTGTTGTTAGGCTTTACATGTACAGGCACATTGCATATGATACTAAGCAGCTATAAAGTTACTGAATTATAAGAAAAAACTTGAGCAAGCACATACTTTTGTGTCAATTTTACGTGACCTGGACAACGTAATGACAAGCTAAAAGACAGAGGCAATTTATCAAACTCATGCAACAATTGACATGAGAATTTTACGATAACAAAGTCAATTTACACTTAATTCAATGCCGTATTGATACCGTATTGTTATATAGAGATAGAGAAAGGAAACTCAAAGACTATATGCTGACTATTTCCCCATCAAGCGGCGCAGGATATGGACTGCGGGCTGATACCCCGCCGGACGCTTATCTATTCACACGCAAACCCAAACAACAGACATCGCATCTGGCATACGATGCCTATCCTACCGCTACATCCTATGATAGAAAAGAATCATACAGCACCCTAACTACTCTCATTAATGCTAATACGAACATCGTTCATCCCGGTTCGAACGACCTAATCTTCTGCATGCTCTCAATGGCGATGGCAGTTGAACGAATAGCAGGCAGCGCACTACGTATATCAGTACGCTCAACTTCGATATGCTGCAAATTGCAAGTCGATATTATTATCAAAAATTACGTGATAATTAAAACTAACCTGGTGAGCATTAAAACACCGAAAAGAATGTCACGTTCTATTGAAACATCACCAGTAAACTGTTGTCATACCTGCCAAATATTGTTGACGCAATGGCATAAGCATAGTCGCGAACTCGATATTTCCAGTATCGCTCAACAAATTATTTCTATTGTAAGCACTGGAATTATTAATAATGGCAGGCTTTTGCATAATTAGCATATTTATCAATCACTTATATTATTTGCAGGATTTTCAATTGCGACAATGTCGGATAATTTTACACAAACTATGAACTGGTACAGAGAATAACTTTTGCGAGTATGTGCTGTAGGCACAGAAAAAAATGACCACAAACACATAAAATGATAGAAATTTGGCATTACCGTGTTTCACGTTTTAGTGAGGGAAAGTAACCTATGTCGTCACCACTATTGATCGATCTCGATAGCCTGATAGAGCACATCTCTGCAGAGAGTGCCGTTGGGACTGATTTGCGATCTGACCCTTCACCCAATTCAACCTACTCTCAACTAAGAGATGCACGTAAAGCCGCGCGCGCTGCTGAACGCAGTAATATCTTTGACGGCAATAGCACAGCGGCCGACGAATACTGGCGTACAGTCCTTGAATTATCTCCAGAAGTTTTAAAGAATGAGGCTAAAGACCTCGAAGTCGCATGCTGGTATACAGAAGCGCTTGTTCGCAAAAGTGGCTTTCAGGGTCTGCGTGATGGCTTTACACTCATTCATCATTTAATCGAGCTATACTGGAACGATATCTATCCCTTGCCTGATGAAGACGGTATCGCAACGCGTCTCGCAGCACTTACCGGTTTGAATGGTGAAGGTGCGGAAGGCGTATTAATCGCTCCCATGCGGAGTGCAGCCATTACAGAAGGAAATGAACAAGGTCCCTTTAACTATTGGCAATACAAACAAGCTCTTGATGCTCAGCGCATGACCAACGAGGAAACACGCACGGAAGTCATCGCCAAGAATGGCTTCAACATTGATGATATCAATAGGGCCGTCGAGCTTTCAAGTCAGTCGTTTTTTATTGATTTGCGGGATGATGTGCGCGCATCACTGGATGAATATAAAAATATCAGTAACCTACTGGACGAGAAATGTGGTATTCATGAATCACCCCCGACCAGTAATATCATCAGCACACTAACAGAAATTCTGGGGGCAATTTCACATATTGCCAAACTCAAGCTCCCGCAAGAGATAAGTAATGAGATTGCAGAAGAAAACAGCGGCGAAGGTTCAGTGACTACGTCACCAGTCTCTGTGGGGGTCGTGAGTTCTCGCGATGACGCCTTTCGGCAACTGGCCCAAATTTCACAATTCTTCCGTCAAACTGAACCTCACTCACCTATTTCATATGTGATAGAAAAAGCACTTAAATGGGGCAATATGCCTCTCGAGGAATTGATACAGGAATTGATACCCGACACCGGCTCACGAACTACCTACGGCTCACTTACCGGTGTAAATACAAGCGATGATTAAAATGTGTACTACAAAAAGTATGATAATAATCCACGAGCAAGAGCCGCAATATCTGTCGGCCCTAAATCATTAATACAATAATCAGGAGAAATTTATGGCTGAGAGCATTCATGACAAACTGAAGCGTGTAAGGAAACCAAGAGTTCATATTACTTATGATGTGGAAACAAATGGCGCGCTCGACAAAAAGGAAATACCCTTTGTTATGGGAGTTATGGGCGATTACTCCGGTGATAATATAGACACTAAGAAACAACTCAAAGATCGAAAATTCTCCCAGATTGACAGGGATAATTTCAATGAAGTAATGAACAACATCGCACCGCAACTTTCCATGAAAGTTGACAACACACTTGAAGATAATGGCAGCGACTTGTCTGTATCGCTTGACTTCAAGACCATGGAGGACTTTGAGCCTCATCAAATAGTTGAAAGAGTAGAGCCTCTGAAAAAATTACTGGACACAAGAAATAAATTGCGCGATCTTTTGACAAAAGCAGACCGTTCGGATGCTCTTGAGTCCGTCCTGGAAAAAATCCTTGGCGATAGTGAAGCCATGTCTGCATTGTCTAAAGAACTCGGTGTAGACAAGGACGAAGGCATAAATGAAGGTGACAAATAATGAACGAAAAACAACAAGCTGATGCACAGGAAGCAAAAGTCGAGGAAGTCGATTTCCTCGAACAAGCAATTGTTGCAACCAAACAAACTCCGCGAGATGAAACAGAGGAATTATTAAAAGCCCTCACAACCGAAGCGATGAAGGGCACGGTATCATGGGATAAGAATCTAACCGTCACCATTAACACCGCCATTGCGGCCATTGACAGAGCACTTAGCGCTCAACTTTCGGCTATCATGAAAAATGAAAAGTTTCAAAAACTTGAAGGCTCATGGCGTGGTCTGCATCATCTTACATCCAACTCTGAAACAAGCTCACAGCTTAAAATACGCGTGCTAAATATCAGTAAAAAGGAACTTACGCGTGATCTCGAAAAAGCGGTTGAATTTGATCAAAGCCAGATTTTCAAAAAAATATATGAGAATGAATTCGGTACTGCTGGTGGCGAGCCCTACAGTACACTCATCGGCGATTATGAATTCAGTGCACATCCTGATGACATCAATCTATTAACCAATATGTCGAATATCGCTGCGGCAGGATTTTGTCCATTTATTTCAGCGTCAGCCCCTGAAATGTTTGGTTTTGAAACATTCACTGAACTATCCAAACCGCGTGATTTAGAAAAAATATTTGAATCCGCCGAATACATAAAGTGGCGCAGTTTTCGTGATAGCGAAGATGCGCGTTTTGTTGTGCTCACGATGCCTCGTGTATTAGCACGTGTACCTTATGGTAAGGAAACAAAGCCCATTGAAGCCTTTGATTTTGAAGAAGGGAACATTGACAGCAATGGTCGCCAGCTTGAACGAAATCACGATGACTACTGCTGGATGAACGCATCATATGGAATGGGCGTTGTATTGACCAAGGCATTCTCAGAATACGGTTGGTGCACCAGTATTCGTGGCGCTGAAGGTGGTGGTAAAGTTGAAGGACTGCCAAGCCATGTGTTTATGAGCGACGACGGCGACATGGATCAAAAGTGTCCAACCGAAATTGGTATTACTGATCGTCGTGAAGCAGAATTAAGCAAACTTGGTTTCCTGCCTCTATGTCACTATAAAAATACCGACTATGCAGTGTTTTTTGGAGCACAATCAACACAGAAACCTAAAAACTTCGACGACCCAGATGCAACAGCAAATTCGGAAATATCTGCAAGACTACCCTATATCATGGCTACTTCGAGGATTGCCCACTTTCTTAAAGTCATGGCGCGCGACAAAGTTGGATCCTTCATGGAGGCTGCTGATGCCGAGGAATGGCTGAATCGTTGGATTTCAAGTTATGTTAACAGTAGCCCGGGAGCAAGCGCCGACATGAAAGCGCGTTACCCATTAGCGGAAGCCAATGTCGAAGTTAAGGAAGTTCCGGGACAACCAGGGGTATATAGTGCTATTGCATGGCTCCGTCCCTGGTTGCAAATGGAGGAATTAACCGCTTCTCTACGCCTGGTGGCCAATATACCGAAAGCAGGCTAATACTGTAACGGTAATAGATTTCTGCCACGCACATTGCGTGGCAGATATTTATAATTTTCTTAATTCGCACTATGTCAAATTAGATTAAGAATTATTATTTCCACCTATGATGCAAGGCTGCAATTTACAGTGTTTTTATTTACTAAAACCAAAAAAAAATCTCAAGCCAAATTAAGTCCTGATGCATTACAATGTGACAGAGCCTAAATATCCGTGTCTGAGTCTATCGCACAGCCATTCAAGTTTCAGATGGGTTCAGCCGAGCCGCATATTTCACTATATGAGATTCTGACTCAAGACGCCTTTATTACAAATCTGGAGCAGTTCCTCGCTGAAAAAGACACTGAAAATGCACTGACTTACTGGATCAATGAGTTTGTACCTCAGAGTATTCAAAGAACTTCACGCGACATCATCAATTCCTTAGCACGTTCTATTTCAGAAATTGATGACCTTATCGAAACTCAAGTTAATCAAATAATACATCACCCTAAACTTCAAGCTCTGGAGGCCTCTTGGCGAGGACTTTGGTTAATAGTGGCACAAGCTGATGGTTCTAGAAATGTAAAAATTAAAATTCTCGATATTAAATGGAGTGAGGTTGTCAAGGATATAGGCCGCGCACTGGAATTTGATCAAAGCAGTCTGTTTCATAAAATTTATAGTGAAGAATATGGAAGTCCTGGCGGAGAACCTTATGGTGTCATCATCGGTGACTATGCTGTTTGCCACAAGATAAGTATTAAACATCCACATGATGATATAGCAACACTTGAAGGGCTTGCGCAAATAGCCTCCGCTGCATTTGCACCATTTATCACTTCTGCATCCAGTGAGTTTTTTGGTCTAGACGACTTCTCTGAGCTCGGCCAGACAATAAACCTAAACAACATCTTTAACCAAGCCGAGTACATCCGCTGGCGATCATTGCGTGACAAGGATGACACTCGTTTTCTTGGTATCACTTTACCAAAAATCTTAATGCGACGACCATATTTGCACACCACAGGGAACTATAAAGGCATTAATTATAACGAACGATGCTCATATGAAAATCACAGTCGCTATTTGTGGGGTAATGCCTGTTACGCATTTGCAGTGGTACTAATTCGTGAATTTACCAATATTGGTTGGTTTGGGCATATCCGCGGCGTTCCAAGAAATTATCTTGCAGGTGGATTAATTACCAGTCTGCCAACAGACGAATTTTCAACTGATGCTGGTGGACTAATATCAAAATCAGTAACCGAGGTCGTCATAACAGATTCGGTTGAAAAAGAATTAAGTGAGCTTGGATTCATACCCTTATGTCAGTGCTATAATACACCCTACGCTGCTTTTTATAATAATCAATCAATTCAGCAGCCAAATAATTTCGGGACAGCTGACGCGAGGATTAATGCCCGACTTTCCGCCATGCTTCAACACATACTATGCGGTTCTCGAATTGCGCATTATATAAAGGTCATTGTGCGCGATAAAGTCGGTTCTTTTCTAGGTGCGCGTGAATGTGAAGAATATTTGCGAGACTGGCTTTATAGTTACACAACAGGTCGTGAAGACCTCGATTGGGAAGACCAGGCACGTTACCCTTTGCGCGAAGCTGACGTCAGCGTAAAAGAACATCCTACAAGGCCAGGTGAATATGTATGCATTATTCGTATAAAGCCACACTACCAGCTAGACCACATGGTCTCAGATCTTGAACTTGTAACTGAACTGGCATCAATAGGCTGAGCATATGGCCCGTGTAGATAAACAAAAGAAACTACGCCCGTCTATTCTGGATAGATTGATAGATACAGAACCTCATAATCAAACAGATGATGACCCAGGACAGCATCAACTTTTAAAACAAATGCGAGATAGCGTCCGTCGTGATCTGGAAAATCTGTTGAATACCCGCTATCACCTCATTGAACCATCACGTCAACATACAGAGCTTGACAAATCATTGCTAAATTATGGATTACCCGACCTGGCTACAGTTAATATCCTTGATAGAAAAAAACGTGATGAATTTACAAGGAAACTTGAAAAGACACTTATTGAGTACGAGCCAAGATTCAAATCTGTGAGGGTTTCATATATTGAAAACAAGGACAGTATAGACCGTACATTACATTTTCGCATTGATGCTGAAATATTTGCTGAACCCTTACCTGAAATTGTTGTCTTTGATTCAATACTGGAATCTATAACCAGATCGGTCAGTGTAAAGGAAATATCTCATGGCTGATGAGCTACTAGCTTATTATGAAAAGGAATTGGCATTTATACGTCAGATGGGAGCGGAATTCTCCAAGGAGCATCCAAAGATCGCCGGACGGCTTGGCATAAATGACGATATCGTTGAAGATCCGCATGTCTCACGTCTAATCGAAAGCTTTGCATATCTCAATGCAAGAATTCAACACAAGCTGGACGATGATTTCCCGGAATTGAGTGATGCTTTATTAAACGTACTGTTCCCCCATTATTTACGCCCCATTCCATCTCTCTCAATTCTACAGTTTTTTCCAGACCAAGAACAAATCGAATCATTATATACAATACCCAGGCATACTCAGATTCAAACCGAACAATTCCAGGGTGAAACATGTATTTTTTCAACAACCTATCCCGTAGAACTACAGCCAATTGAAGTCTCCTCTGCCAGCTTGCAGGGACAACCATTTTCAACACCTGGGTCATCTCTAATTCGTGGTGCATCTAGTGTGCTCAAATTATCATTTACAACATTCTCTGATCAAATCAACATAGGGCAAGCAAAGCCGGAAAAGCTACGTTTTTATCTGAAAGGACAGTCACAACATATCAACCCCTTATATAAAATGTTGATGAATGATTGCATTAATATAGTCATCACCCGCAATGAATCAGATACTTCCCCCGTGCACATTGGAAACGACATGCTCCAGGCGGTCGGATTTGGTTCGAATGACGGATTATTTCCATATCCAGCTGCTTCCTTTACTGGCTACCGATTATTAACAGAGCATTTTATTTTTCCGGAAAAATTTATGTTTTTTGATATATGCGGATTGGATAAATATATTCCTGACGATGTCAGCCAAACATTTGAAATATACATCTACCTAAGAACATCTGATATTGAGCTTGAGCATAATGTTTCTAAAGATACATTTGTGATGGGTTGTAGCCCCGCTATAAATCTTTTCCAACATAAAGCTGATCCTGTCAGAGTAGATCACACTCAGCATGAATATCAAATAATTCCAGAAGCGAGACGGCCTAGTGGATATGAAGTCTATTCAATAGACAAAGTCACTGCATCGACACCTTCTGGTAATATTGAACAATATCATCCAATATTTGGGCTAAATCACGACAATCAGACGCAGGCCTTCTGGTTTGCCTCTCGACGCACAGCAAAACTTGGTATCTACGAAAGAGATGAGGGTACCGATATGTATCTGAGTCTTATCGATTTGGATTTTAACCCAAATATTTTAGAAGAACGAACATTAAATATAGATACAACCTGCAGCAATCGTGATCAACCCGCAAAGTTACCTTTTTCGACAGAGAAACCAAATCTACAATGTATTAACGCCGCCCCACCTTGCTCAAAAATTCGTTTTCTAACGAAACCCACCTCAGTGGTCAGGTCACCCATGCGTAATAATGCAAGGTGGAAATTAATTTCGCATTTAAATCTTAATTTTCTCTCTCTAACAGGGCGAGATGACGCGACACAAGCATTAAAAGAAATGCTCAGGCTGTATGACTTCAGAGAATCATCTGTCAGTCGTGCTCTGGTCGATTCAATTTCTTCGGTCAAGACACATCCTATTAGCGCGCCATTGAATATCGATGGGCATACAACAATGTGCAGAGGAATGGAAATCGATATTGAGATTGATGACTATAAACTTGCCGGTAGCAATGTTTTTCTTTATGCAACCATACTGGAGAATTTTTTTGCATTATATTGCTCAATAAATAGTTTTACTCGTGTTCTTGTTCGCATAAAAAGTAAAGAAGGCTACCTGAAAAAATGTCCTCCTCGAGCCGGCGAAAAAATATTTCTTTAATCCAGAAGATAGTAGACTCACCATTTGTTTATTCGTTTAAACAAGCTGTGCGTTTACTCGAGCACAGCCTGTCCTCAGAAAGTATAAATGTTGCTTCATCCCAAAATAAACCAGTAGCTGGTTACGCGCCGCCACTCACTGAAGGTATACGATTCCATGGATTTCAATCACTCTCTTTTCCTGCCTCTGAAATTCAAAAAATCACAATCAAACAAAACGATGAAAAACAAATACAATGGCAAATGCATGTGAATTTCATGGGGCTTACAGGTAGCACGCCTGTACTCCCATACCATTATACTGAATTTGTACTGAAACGGCTTAAACAGAAAGACAGTACAATCATGGATTTCCTGGATTTATTTAACCATAGAAGTATTTCATTGTTTTATCATGCATCTATCAAATATAGTTTACCGATCTCTTATGAAAGGAAATTAAATTTTCCTGTCTCCCAAGGTGAGACGGATAACCATACACAAATACTTCTATCACTTATCGGTCTTGGCACAAAGGGATTGCAGGACAGATTATACACAAGAGATGAATCATTAATATTTTATGCTGGATTGCTGACGAACAAATTAAAAACTGTATCGGGCTTAAAACAGATAATTTATAATCATTTTTCCATTGAGATAAGCATTAATGAATTTGTCGGTCAATGGCAGGAGCTTATTGAGGATGTTCGTACGCGTCTTCCGAGTCTTGATTCGCCACGAGGCCAAAACAACCAGCTGGGAAAAACGCTAATGCTTGGGCGCAGAGGATGGTTCTCACAGGGGAAGATAAGGATAATTCTAGGGCCTTTAAGCAAAAAGCAGTTGCGTACATTTGCACCAGGGACAGATGCCTTTAAAGCACTTGATGAAATTGTTAGATTTTATATAAATTTTGAACATGACTACGATTATGTTATGCGCATTCGACACAGTGACATACCAGATAAAATTGTTCTTAGTAAAATCAACCCACCCGTCATGGGTTGGAATACCTGGTTAGCGACCAGCTCTGAGAAATTTGTCGAACCAACAACCACCGTTGACATCCCAGTTTCAGCCCAACGGTTACAACATTAAATGAATATTAAGTCATGATTTCATGTTTTGGCAAATACCATATGAAGACAGAAATGCATTCTTCTTTCTGCGGTGCTTCATGAAACTAAATTTACTCACATTGCTTCTCATTGCAGTCTTGAGTGGAGGGTGTTCAACACAACAAGTTAACACTCCAAACACTGACATGCATTTTACAAATATAGCAATAAACATTAATGGCGCAACCAATAAACTAAGACCAGGCATGGTTAATATCTGCAAAGGTTTTATTCTTTCGAAGCAACAAGTGATAAATTTTCTTACCTACGCCACACATGTTAATTGGAGTCTGTATGATAAAAGCTATGATATTCTACCATGTTATTCATCAGGGCACATAACATTGAACAATCGACGCTACTCCTGGGTGATTCGTTCTGGAGGCATTGGTGAACTTCATAGCAAAAGGGACAAATTTATCAAAGTTTGCGGAAAACTATGCTGCACAAAAGTCAAAGGGATATGTTAACGATCGACTTTATATGTAATAAAACAGATCATTCATATCAAGAATACAAACAAGACGTCCGGCACGTCAATATACACAACCAGAACTGGTTTTGAGGAAAAAATGATTACTATAAATTTGAAATCACTAGTAGGGAAACTTAATGAGACAACTCGCAACGCATTAGAAGGAGCCGCAGGTTTATGTCTCGCCCGCACACATTACAATGTTGAAATAGAACATTGGATAGTAAAGTTACTCGAAACGACAGATAGCGACCTGCACAAAATCCTCAAAAAATTTAATATCGATATTGGTAAATTAACACAGGAAATGAATAAAGAACTTGATCGAATAAAATCTGGAAATACGCGCGCGCCAGCGCTATCTCCGCATGTCGTTGATGTTGCAAAAAATGCCTGGATGTTAGCGTCAGTCGAATATAACCATCCCATGGCAACCTCAGCACATGTTATGACGGCGATTATGCTTGATGATACTATCCGAAATTCTATTGAAGCAGCATCAAATGAATTCAAAAAAATATCACCCGAATCATTAAGGGAGGTTACTCGAGTTATTGTTGGTAGTACTTCGGAGTCCAGCAACACTATTAATCTCGATATCGGCAATAGCGATACCTCCATTGCTCCAAGCAATACCCCTGCCCTGGACAAGTATACAATCAATCTGACTCGAGACGCTTCCAATGGAAAAATTGATCCCATTATTGGTCGCGACGAAGAAATTCGGCAAATAATCGATATTCTTTCTCGCCGCAGACAGAATAATCCTATTCTCACTGGTGAGGCAGGTGTAGGTAAAACCGCTGTTATTGAAGGCTTTGCCCTGCGTGTTGCATCTGGTGATGTCCCTGAACTGTTAAAAGATGTTTGTGTACATGTCCTTGACCTTGGTCTTTTACAAGCAGGCGCAAGTGTAAAAGGTGAGTTTGAGAACCGCTTGAAATCGGTAATCAGCGAAGTCAAGTCTTCACCTCAACCCATTATCATGTTTATCGATGAAGCACACACATTGATCGGTGCCGGTGGAAAAGAGGGACAGGGAGATGCTGCAAATCTACTAAAACCCGCACTTGCCAGAGGAGAGTTGCGTACCATCGCGGCAACAACATGGGCGGAATATAAAAAATATTTTGAACGCGACCCCGCACTCACCAGACGGTTTCAGGTTGTAAAAATTGAAGAACCTGATGAAGACAAAGCAATTAATATGATGCGGGCCATATCAAACATGCTGCAGTTACATCATCGCGTACGTATTCTTGATGAGGCCATAATCGACTCAGTGAAATTATCAAGTCGCTATATTACATCACGACAGTTGCCAGACAAATCAGTTAGTCTTCTCGATACAGCCTGTGCCCGCGTCTCGCTTAGCCAAAGCTCAACACCGGAAAGCATCGAAAATTCACGCAGAACATTACAACAATGCGAGACGAACATTGCACTTCTTGAAAAAGAACACGCCACACACGGCAACAAAGAAGAACGTATTACTGAACTAAATAGCACGCTCAACACACTCGGTGAGACGCTTAAGCAACAGGAACTACAATGGGATAAAGAACGAGAATTAGTCAATCAAATCCATGACTTGCAAAAAGTTCTTGAAGATAATCACTATACTAACTCGCAAACTCCGGAGCAAAGAAAAAAGGAGATTATTGCCGACCCACTCTCAGCAGAAGAAGTTGCAAACACAAAATCGAGTTTACACTCACTTATGGACGCTTTACACGATGTACAAGGTAAAAATCCAATGATACAAGTCAATGTGACGAGTCAGGCAATTGCTGACGTAGTCGCCAACTGGACCGGCATTCCAGTTGGTAAAATGATGTCAGACGAAATTCAATTAATCCTTGACCTGCATGGTACATTGGAAAATCGCGTTATTGGACAGGCACATGCATTACATGCAATCGCTGAAAATATACGCACATCGCGGGCAGGACTTACTGATCCAAGAAAACCTGTTGGCGTGTTCTTTATGGTTGGGCCAAGTGGCGTCGGTAAAACAGAAACCGCACTGGCACTAGCGGACGTCTTGTATGGCGGAGAACAGAATATAACCACCATTAACATGTCTGAATTTAAAGAGGAACATAAAGTCTCCATGCTGCTTGGTTCGCCTCCTGGTTATGTCGGTTATGGAGAAGGTGGCGTTCTTACAGAAGCTGTTAGACGAAAACCTTATAGCGTCCTCTTGCTTGATGAAATGGAAAAAGCCCACCCAGGTGTGCAGGATGTTTTTTATAACCTTTTTGACAAAGGTACGATTAAGGATGGCGAAGGAAGAGATATTGATTTTAGAAATACCATTATAATCATGACATCGAATGCGGGTGAAGAACATATCCGAGCCATGTGTTCTACATGCGATGAACTCCCCACTCCTGAGATATTATTGGATAATTTCAGACCACAACTGCTCGGTTATTTTAAACCTGCATTCCTTGGACGCACAACCGTTATCCCATACTACCCACTAACAGATGATCATTTATTTGAAATTTGCAAATTAAATATGAAACGCATAGAAAAGCGCATAAAAGATCATTACGATTCACAATTTAGCTACCATGATGACGTGTTACTACACATAGTAGCGAGATGCCAGGAAGTGGATACTGGAGCTAGAAATATTGAAAATATTTTAACCAGAACTTTACTTCCTGAACTTGCCGGTGAATGTTTGTCGAAAATGGCGAGAGAGGAGTCAATCGACAACATACATATTTCTGTTGGTGAAAACGGTCAGTTTAGCTACGCCGTGAATTAGCATCAGACAGAATATAGCCGTCCATCACAAGCTTAAGAATTCATTACTGGATTATTACTAAGTTCATTTGATCGAATGCCATGCGTAAGTATATATTTATATTATTCAATACATTAGCGATACGTATTTCCAGGCGATGCTTCATAACATGCGCAATTCTTTTTTATGCAACAAATATATATGCCGGTGACATACCAAATGAACATGTAGAAAAACCATCATTTAATAAGCTCGACACTGACTTTGGTCATTTCTCGACTTTATTTTATAAAACACTACTCAGTGCAAATCATTACAAAAGTATAACCAATATCAACATACTTCAACAACGTGCTAACAGCCTTTACGATGAGGGACGCATTGCTGATTCGGTTGGTCTCATTTTAAGAAACCTCAAAACGGCCAAACGTAACGTCAACACAAAAGCCATAATTAATATCGAAAAAATTTTACTCAATTCAAATGAAATAACATCTGCACAGGTGCTATATAAGCGCATCAATAGTGAGAGCGATCCGATAGTTATATCCAATGTATTATTTTCATTTGCCAAGTATAACTTTAACCGTGAAAACTGGGCAAATGTTATTCAGACCATTAATAAAATAATAAATTATCTGCCACCTCACCAGTATAATCATGCAATGCTTATTGAAGGGATCTCATTTCAGCACATAAAAAAGCATCGTAAAGCTATTTCTTATTATAAGAATATACCCTTGTCTTCACCTTATTATATTAATGCGCGCGTGAATATGGCTGTCGCTAATATACGTCAGGATTGGTGGACTGATGCACAAATCATCTTTACGCATTTATTACAACTCCCTAAAGCATTGAACAACAAAGAATTATCAGACAGATTATATACCATAATGGGATACTCTTTTCTACAGCAGGAATATTTTAGAAACTCTCGAAATGCATTTCGAAATGTCCAGCTTGATGGGCCCTATACAAACAAGGCATTACTAGGAATTGCGCTGGATTCTGCGTATCAAAAAGATTTTATTGGGGCGCTAAATGCCGCGAGAATCCTAAAAAACAAAAAGTCGACTCAACTGGAAGTTGAAGAATCTCATTTGTTGCTACCATACTTTTACGAAAAATTACATCAATATTCCACTGCATCTGCAGGATATACAACTGCAATTAAGTACTATGAAAATAGGATTGCAAAATTCAACAAAGCAAAGAATATCAGTTTTTCAAGATTTAAAAAAACATTAGGATATGGCGATAAAAAAACATTACAGCTCGAAGATGAAACAGTGTCACTGGAAAAATATCTTCCAACTGCCTACTTCACGCAATTGCAACTTCTCAAAGAATATCAACCTGTGGTGCATACATTAAACAACCGCTTGCTCAATCATTCATTTAACCAACTCATGATTCGATTTGCCCATATAGCATACAAGGTCACTCAAAATGATTTAAACAAACAATCCAGATATATTACTGACTACATGAATCAATGCCGCTATGGCCTTGCACGCATGTTTGATACAGGCATGAATAGAACCGAATAATCATGAATAAAATAATCATTATAATTGTATTCGCACTGTCTATCGTTGCTTGCACCACGACTGTTAAGTATCAGACCTTAAGAGATATCGATATTACCGGCCATTATTCAGGTAGTGTTACAGGGCATGCAACCCCAAAAAATGAAAAAGAGATTCGCCAGGCATATGCGGAATATTTAAAGCACGCATCAAAAAATGATATATCACGTATTGATGCGCTTCAACGACTTGCACAACTGGAGTTCTCACTTACACAGAAACTTGAAAATAATAAAGGTGTACAAACAATAGGGACACAGAAAATAGAAGATAAAATATACAATTCCACACTCGATAGAAGCATCGATCTTCTCGAAACCTCACTGCGTGATTACCCTAATTCCAAACATAATGACAGAACACTTTATCAACTTTCAAAAGCGTATGACCAAAGAGGCCTTTACGAAAAATCCATTACCACACTAAGACAGCTTGTTTCGAAATTCCCTAAATCTGATTATTATGTCGAGAGCAAGTTTCGTCTTGCGGAGTACGCCTTTAGTAGAAAACAATACGCAAAAGCAGAAGATATTTATACTGATATAATTGTCTCAAGAAACAATAATAATTACTTAGAAAATGCTCTATATAAACGTGGCTGGGCAAGATTCAAGCAAGGATTTTATCAGGAAGCGATTGAAGATTTTCTCAAGGTTATAAATCGTCATGGGTTTTCAGAAAGTAATAAGCTTAATGCCTCGCAAAAAAGCCAATTTAATGAATATTTCCGAGCAATTGGTCTATCTTTTTCATATTTGGGTGGGGCGGAACCACTTAATGAATATTTCCATAAGCATCCTGATTTCAAGTTCATTTACTATACATATGAACGTGTAAGCTCGATATATTTAAAACAACAACGCTACTCAGATGCCGTTAACACGCTTAAAAGTTATATTGACTACCACCCAAACTCTGTGCATGTGCCCTCTGCCAGCATAAAGATCCTAGGTATCTGGAAAGATGGTGGCTTTTCTAATAAACTCATTCCTGCACTTGCTAGATTTTACGACATCTACCAACCGCAAAGTAAATATTGGTCATCGCATAAGGTTTCACAGCATGAGTACAATACTGTGACTACAGCAATCAGAAATTACACCGTACTAGCGGCGACGTATTATCATAAGCAATATATCGGAACGCACGAAGAAGAAAGTTTTAAAAACGCAAAAATATGGTATGAACGTTACCTGAAACATTATAAGGCTTATTCGCACAAAGACACTATCCACTTGCTATATGCAGAGCTGTTATCGAAGCATGACAACCTTGCAGAGGCTCTATATCAATTTGAACAAGCGGCCTATGATTCAAGCATCATTCTTAACAAGAATGCGGCATATTCAACTATTCTACTTGCAGACAAGTTACATAGCAGCGTTAAGGATTCAACGCATAAGTCGACATATCTCGACAAACTGATATCGTATTCATTATTGTACGCACATTTATATCCGAACGATTCTCAGACTACAACCATTATTACCCGTGCTGCTGAAGAGGCCTATCGTGCCGGGAAATATACACAGGCAGTAACCTTGACCGAGCTGTATGGTAAAAATAATTACACAAAAGCCTCCTATAATATCAATATCATAAAAGCAAACTCATATTTCAAGCTACACCAATATAAGGATGCTGAGTCTAGCTATCATTCTATACTGCAACATTATCGACTTGATTCAAAATCAAAATCGGACATAAGTAATAATTTGGCGATATCGATATATGACCAGGGCAAAGCCGCTGTGTCGGCTAACCAATTCGACCTTGCCCTGCAGAATTATTCTCGGATCTCCGACATTGTCCCAGCATCTTCGGTCGCCACATCCGGTCTCTATAAAGCAATATCACTATGCATGCAAAAGAAAATGTGGATTAATGCCATTCGTTTTATTAAAAAATTCCAGTCAATATACCCATCAGACAAATTGAGTCAGGATGTTTCCAAGAAATTGAGTGTTGCGTATCTAAACTCACACCAGGATATAGCGGCGGCGAATGAATTGATTAAGATATCTCGCACCGAACATGATGCGAAATATAAATCAGTCGCACTGTGGAAAGCAGGAGAACTTTATGAATCCAAAAATGACTATTCCTCTGCCATCAGGTCTTTTGAAGAATATGCCGATAACTACCATCGTCCTTACGCGCAATATGCCGAATCTATTGAAAAAATCATTACGTTATATACGCAATTACATAAAAGTCGCAATGCTAACCACTGGCGTAGAAAAGTTTTACATGCCGATATCCGTATACCAGCAGATCAAAAAACTGATCGAACAAAACTCATTGCTTCTAAAGCTGCCCTGGTGTTGGCCAACAAACTAAATACTACTTATACAGGCATTAAACTAACCATTCCCTTAGCAAAAAGTCTCTCACGCAAAAAACATTACATGCAAAAAGCTGTCAATCTTTACGGCAGGGCTTCCACTTACGGTATATCTGCAATTACAACAGAGGCCACCTATTCCATTGGTAAAATATACCAGGCGTTTAGCAAAGCATTGCTAACCTCTGACAGACCAAAAAACCTCAGTAAGAACGAGCTTGAACAGTACAATATCCTTCTAGAGGACAAATCATTCCCCTTTGATGACAAAGCAATCGAGTTTTTTTCTACCAATCTTTCCCATGTAAAGGAAGGTGTCTATAATGACTGGCTACAAAAGAGTTATGCACAATTAAAACTGCTCTACCCTGCTCGCTACAATCGGGATGTCAAACTGGAGGGGTATGTCAATGTTTTACAATAGCTTTCTACTAAT
>Ga0209633_10001941_pt1 | contig 20508 bp, 15 predicted proteins | sample Cruoilmetagenom1_FD_187290 | JGI IMG/M metagenome (GOLD analysis project Ga0209633, IMG submission 187290) | Oil polluted marine microbial communities from Coal Oil Point, Santa Barbara, California, USA - Sample 1 (SPAdes) (version 2) | ecosystem: Environmental > Aquatic > Marine > Oil seeps ... | reverse complement strand
CGGGAGGCTTTCCTGGTACGTTCTCCAACCGGGTCGGGGTGACGGACGCGTCTTGCGTTTAAACAGAGCCAATTTTAACATGTCTCATTTCAGCCGATATCGGCGCTGGGATCACATTTCAATCCTCGAAATACGCCATGTATTCCGCCGGTTGAAATGCTTGCCCGCCTTGATCTTGACCGAAATGCAACCGCTTGAAACAGGCGCATAAGCCGGTCATTGCTGAAAATAAAAACTGGGGCGACCATCAGCCTAACGCCGTTCCGGGGCTAACCGATCTATCCAAAGTGGCCACGGTGACACCGTCTTTGTCTGTTGCCGCAATGAGCATGCCTTTGGACAGAACCCCCATCAGTTTGGCCGGCTTGAGGTTGGCCACCACAATAACCTGTTTGCCCACCAGCTCTTCGGGGGTGTAGCTGCCGGCGATGCCGGAGACGATGGTCCGCTTCTGGCCCAGGTCCACCTCCAACTGAAGCAGCTTCCTGGCCCGGGGAACGGCCTGGGCCGACACGACAGTGGCCACACGCAGGTCGATCTTGGCAAAATCGTCGAGGCTGATTTCCGGCTTGATCGGTTTGTCCATTATTCGGGATTCGGGTTTTTCCGAGGGTTGCCGTCGTTTTTTGTCCATGTCGATGCGGGGAAACAGGGATACCGATTTTCTCAGTGTCACACCCGGCTTCAGCCCTTTCCATCTGGTGAGCCGGTCCAGTTTGAAAAAATCATCATCGCCGGTAAACCCCAGGTGCTTTTGCATGTTGACGGCGGTGTCGGGCATTACCGGATAGATCAGGCCGGAGATGATACGCAGCCCCTCCAGCAGGTTATAAATCACCGCTTCCAGCTGTTTTCGGGTCGTCTTTTTCTTGGCCAGGACCCACGGGGCCGTCACGTCCACATACTTGTTCATGTGGGTGACGAATCCCCATACTGCCGCCAGACCTTTGTGAAAGGCAAACGCGGCCATGCTGGTCGTGTAGGCATCGATGGCGGTCCGGGAATTTTTTACCAGACCCAGGTCCATCTCTTTCTCCACGTCGGGATCCGGTTCGGGAACCACGCCGCCGAAATACTTGTGGACCATGGAGATCACCCGAGAGAAGAGATTGCCCAGATCATTGGCCAGATCCGCATTGATCCGCTGCACCAGAGCCTCTTCGTTGAAATTGGAATCGAGGCCAAAAACCATGTCCCGCATGAGGAAAAAGCGGAACGCGTCCAGGCCGTAAACGTTTTTCATCTCCAGCGGTTCGACCACATTGCCGATGCTTTTGGACATTTTGCCCTGGTCAACGTTCCAGTAGCCGTGAACATTCAGGTGCTGGAAAACGGGTATCCCGGCTGCCTTGAGCATGATCGGCCAATAGATGCCGTGGGGTTTAAGGATGTCCTTGGCCACGATGTGCTGGGCCACCGGCCAGTAGGTGTTGAACAATTCTCCATCCGGGTAGCCCAGGGCCGACACATAGTTGAGCAGGGCGTCGAACCACACATAGGTTACGTATTCCGGGGCGAAGGGCAGGGTGATGCCCCACTTGATGCGGGATTTCGGCCTGGAAATACAGAGGTCGTCCAGCGGTTCGCGTAAAAATGCCAGCACTTCGTTGCGATAGCGTTCGGGACGTATAAAACCGGGATGTTCGTTGATGTGGTCGATAAGCCATTGCTGATAGCGGCTCATTTTGAAAAAATAGTTGGATTCCTTGATGGTTTCCGGTGGGGTCCGGTGATCCGGACAGCAGCCGCCCACCAGCTCCCGTTCAGTGTAAAACCGCTCACAGCCAAAGCAGTAAAGCCCTTCGTATTCGCTGAAATAGATGTCGCCGGAATCGTAAATGCGCTGGAGGATGGTTTCCACCACGGTGATATGGGCCGGGTCCGTCGTGCGGATGAAATTGTCGTTGGAGATATTCAACGCCGGCCACAGGTTTCGGAAAAGGTCGCTGATCCGATCCACATACTCGCGCGGGGTCTGATTCTCCTTTTTGGCTGCCCGGACGATTTTGTCCCCATGTTCGTCCGTGCCGGTCAGGAAATAGGTCCGGTCGCTGGACATGGTATGAAACCGCCGGGAGACATCCGCGGCGATGGTTGTATAGGCATGTCCCAGGTGGGGGCGGGCGTTTACATAATAGATGGGGGTGGTTATATAAAATGGCGCGGCCATGGGTTATCTCCTGTCCGTGATAATGTCGTCGAGGCTGATCTCCGTGTCACCACCCTCTTCCAGTCGAACCGTCAGTCGGTTGCAGATTACGTTGTGGCGGGTTACTTTCCCTCGGCCGTTCTTGGTGGTCACGATTTTTCCGATTTTGGGGAAGTCCTTCTTCAGTTGTCGGTAAGTCTCGTTTTCAAAAGTCAGGCAGCACATGAGCCTGCCGCACTGACCCGAAATTTTGGTCGGGTTCAAGGAGAGCCCTTGCTGTTTGGCCATGCGGATGGACACCGGTTCGAATTTTTCCATGAATGATGAGCAACAAAAGATGCGCCCACAGCGGCCCATCCCCCCGCACATTTTGGCCTGGTTTCGAATGCCCACCTGGCGCATCTCGATGCGGACCCTGAGCCGATTGACCAGAATCTTGACCAGTTGTCTGAAATCCACCCGCCCATCGGCGGTGAAGAAGAAGGTAAGCCGACTGGCGTCGAAGGTGCTCTCGACGGAGAACAGGTTCATTTTCAGCCCGAGGTCTTTGATGCTTTTCAAGCAAAAGGCATGGGCTTCACGCTCCAGGATCTTATTGTGCTCGACCTGGTTCAGGTCCTTGTCATTGGCTTTTCGAAATACCTTTTCGAGGGGCTTGCGGGATTTTTTACCTTCCTCGATCAACTCCGGTGCTGTCTTTACCGTACCAAAGCCAAGCCCTTTTGCCGTTTCCACGATAACCTGGTCGCCCACGTTGAGGACAAAGGCACCGCAGTTGAAATCATAAATCTTACCGCCGGTTTTGAACCGGATTCCCACTTTTTTCTGCATGTTGTCACATCTATCGAATGTTGGGGCCTGCCATTCGCAGGACCATCGCGTCAAGTGTCAATCTTGCGTTTGTGTTGGATCGCAGGGCCGTTTTCGCGCGGTCTACCGCATCGATCTGTTTGAGCAGCTGCACCGGGCTGACGTGTTTTGCGGTCGCCGACAGCATATCCAGCCGATCCTGGTTTACAATCCGTTGCGGATCATGCCTGACGACCAGCAGGTCCCGCAGCCACATTGTAATGATTTCCAGCGATTCTTCAACAAGATCCTTTTTTTTAGCCAATATTTCAGACAATGCCAACCAGGCCCGAACGGGTGATGTGCCCTCATCGGTCATCCGGTCGTCCATGGCCCGGATGATCCAGTCCCGGCGGCTCAGCCATCGGCTGTCGGCCAATTGCTGCGCCCGGGTGAAGCTGCCGCCGCACAGGGCGGCAGCGGTCTCCACGAATTCCGGTTCTATTCCGTCGGCTCGGGCCAGTAAACGCCTAACGTCCGCCGTGCTGAGGGGGAAAAAGCGGATTTGGCGGCATCGTGAGACAACCGTGGCCAACAGGTCGGCGGACCGGCGTGCCGTTAGTACCAGCAGGGTTCGGTCCGGCGGTTCCTCAAGCACCTTCAGCAGCGCATTACTTGCCTGCGCATTCATGGCCTGCGCCTCGGACAGGATGACCACCCGTCGGTGCGCCTCATTGGGCTTCAACGTCAGCGTTTGGAGCAGCGTCCTGATCTGGCTGATTTTGATGATCGACGATAGCGGGTTGACATGGATGACATCCGGATGATGGTTCCCGGCAATCTTTCTGCAGGGAATACACTTGCCGCAAGCTTCGATGGCATCAAGACGGGGGTGGTGGCGAATCGCCGCTTCCAAGGTCAGACAATTGCAGGCCATGGCAAATGCCGTGGCCGTGGTTTTTTTTCCCACCCCATCGTCTCCGGTGAAGAGCAGTGCATGGGGCAGCGTCCCTTTTCGGATAAATGTTTTGAGCAGCCTGATGGCGTGCTGCTGGCCGACGATGGCGTTAAATCCACTTGGTATCGTCATCGTTTTCGAATCCCGGGAGGTTGGATTGGCATGATACCCTTATCGGCTGAGTCCCCTCGCAAAGGGGAGCGGTCGCCGGGCTTCGGGTTCGCAAGCCGTCTATTGATCCACTCGCTCTTTGAGCTCTTTTCCGGCTTTGAAAAAAGGGAGCTTTTTGGGTTTAATGGTGACCTTTTCGCCGGTTTTTGGGTTTCTACCCGTATAACTTTTGTACGTTTTCACGAAGAAACTGCAAAGACCACGAATTTCAACGCGTTCGCCATCGGCCATGGAATCGGCCATGCTGTCAAAAAAGATCTGGACCACTTTTGCCGCTTCTGATTTGGAGATGTCGGCTTTGGTCTTCAAAGCGGAGATGAGCTCCAGTTTGTTCATGTATCCTCCTTGAACGATCGGTATTGTATACGGGATGGAAAATGGTCTTATAAAATAGAACTTAATAGAAAGTCAAGCAGTTATGATAATATTTCCGGCAGTTTCTCTACATCCGCGGCATCGACGTTGACGGCGGCAAATTGCCCCAGCGTCTCGATATGGACGACAACCCGGCCGTCACCGCGATAGCTTGAAAAAACACCCATAACCCCGGCAAATGGGCCTCTGATCACCATCACCCGATCCCCTTTACTAAACCGGGTGCCGGTGATCACCTCATTGTCCGTGGAAACGATGATTTTGAGGGAGTCAATCGTGCCGTCGGCAATGGGCACCGGCCCCTGTTTGCTGCCAATGAGCTGTACGGCGCCTGTGGTTTTTAATATTTCAACGTGTTCGTAAGGGTCTAGGTCGGTTTTTACAAAAAGATAACCGGGGAAAAGGGGGACCCGGATCATTTTGTGCCGATCCAGCCGCCGGCTTTTGACCGTAATTTTCGGCAAGAAGACCTCGAGCGTCTTTTTGGCCAGTCCTTCGTTAACCACATTTTCAAAGCGGCTTTTTGTGTGCAGCGCGTACCAGGCGCGTGTCAGTTTATCTGCAGTCATGGGGTGTCGTCCCGTAGCGTAAGAGGATACTAAGGGCTCGCGCAAAAATAACTTCACATTTTCGCATCTCAGCTTCAGCCCATCTTTGGCTGATACCTCACTCTCAAAATCCTCGAAATAGCTCGCTATTCCTGTGGTTTTGCTCTCTCGGATCAGCCAAATCTGGACCAAATCTGAGCACCAATTCTGCGAAGTTATTTTTTCGCGAACCCTAAACGTTTATCGGTCCCGATCGTTGGCCCGACGGCGCATCAGCGGATGGTCTGTCTATCATCCCCTCCACCAAAAGGCAATTGGCATTCCCATTTGCTATTGTTCAAATCCGCCGATGCCCATCAGATTGATCATGAAGGAGAACTTTTTATCATCGCCTTCCACGGTATAGAAGAAATCAGCAGACCAGCATTGGGTTTTGTAGAAAAAACCGGCCCCTTTGCTGATGTCCCTTTGGTCGAGCAGGTTGCGCTCATACTCGCCCTTGGCGATGAGGCGGTCGGTCAGCCTGACGGACAGGATGCCGCGGATGGTTTCATTCGTGTCTTTGTTGTAGCTGTGCGTCACCCACAGCCGGTCCCCTCGACGGTCGGCGATGGTGGCGCCCAAATTGTGTGATGAAAAATGGGTTTCGTATGTGTCAAAACTGGCGTCGGAATCAATGTATACATAGCGACCGAGATTGAATTCCAATTCGCCATAGATGTCGGAAAAGGGTTCGGACGCATTATCCCCGGCCGCTGCGATGTCATAGCGTTGCTCCACATAAAAGCGGCAAAAGCGATTGTAGTCTGACATTACCGGCATCGGCGGATCTGCCTGCATCCAGTCCGGTCGTTCGTTTCCTTTTGCAGAAACGGTATCGTCACCGGCGGTGGTTGTTTTTGTGGTGGTCGTGAGCCGGTCCGCCTCGGCCATTCTTGCCGTAAAGGTGTTGGTTAGGGAGTAGGTGATCTCGTTGGTCTCGTTGATGCGGTCTATGTTCGTGTCAAAATCGGGCAGGTCGGATTGATCCTGGTTCGGAACGTATTCATAAACCACCCTGGGTTTGAGGCTGTGGCGGATCCGATCCACGGCTGCCGCCGGGGAATCCATTACCTTGGAAAACTCCGTGGAGAGGTCCAGTTTGGCGTCGTAAATATGACGATAGCTGGAACGGTCTAAGGTTTTGTCTTCCCGGCGGTCCATGACCCAGGCGGTCTGTCGCCAGCCGGCCGACGGTTCCAGCGACAGGTAATTTTTCCATTTGAGCGGCAGATAGACCCGGGGATAGACGTCGGCGCGATGTCCCCGCTCGCCGTCCGGCTCGAAAAGATAGGTATACTCGGAGTCCAGATCCCAGTAAACCAAGCTTCCGAAAGCGTTTTGCTTGGCGCCGTCAAATTCGATTGCCGGGAGTTGCTGCAGGGTGTCGTCGGTCTCTTCCCATCGACGGTTGGTCACATTGTCGTTCCATAAGAGACCGCCGTTGAGGGAATAGCGCGCCCACGTGCGGTTGACGTTCAGCCGGTTGGTGCGTGTGGATTCATCATCGGTGTCCAGATCGCGGCCGAATGCCTCCAGGAAATAATCCCGGGTTTCGTTGAATCCGCTCCGCCCATCTTTAAATTCAATGAGGTAGTCCTGATCGCTGACGATGTCCAGATCCAGTCGTGCCTTGGCGCCCCAGGGCAGTTCCTGGTTGGCTTTTGCCCTCAGCCAGTAGCGATCCGTGTTGGGTCGATCATAGGCATCACCGGGGTAGCCCCAATCTGCCGTGGCTTCCGGGGTACCATCATCGATTTTGCGGTCGCGCAGGCCGTCAGCCATGATGGCCCCATAGGACTCGGTGGTCCGGGCATAGCGGTATTCCAGACCGATTTTGGTGCCCCTTTTCTGCATATAATGGGTATATAAGGTGGCATCGCTGCTGTCGTTGATGGCCCAGAAGAGCGGCTGGTCCCAGGAAAATCCCTTGCGGTCCGAGTAGCCGGCCTCCGGGATGAGCAGGCCTGTCTGGCGTTTGATTTTTGCCGGGAACAGGAGGTAGGGTGTATACAACAGCGGCATATCCCGGGCCCTGAGCACGGCGTGCGTGGCACTGCCGTAACCCTCGATGGTCACCTTGACCGTCCGGCCGGTGATGACCCAGTCCGGTCGGTCACCGTCGCAGCTGGTGATGGATCCCTTTTCTGCCCGATAGGTATCCTTGCCGGTTTTTTCGATGCGTGCGCCACGGATGTAAAAATGGTTCTCCTTCAGGAAAACGCTGCCGCCGAATACCACACCGGTTTCCTGATCCAGATTCAGCTCCAGTCGATCCCCGGTCAAGACGTCGTCACCCACGGTCATGACAACATGCCCGGCGGCCGAGGCGGTCATGGCTTTGTGGTTGAAGGAAACCGTATCGGCAGCCAGGCGGGCGGCCTGCTTTTCGATGATAACGTTTCCCCTGGCATGATAGGTCGTGGATGCGGCATCATAGTCCACCGAATCCGCACTGATCTGCCAGGGCACCTTCGGGCTGCCGGTGAGCCGGTCCGTGACGGACTGGGCGCGGGCATTCGGGCCCCGGATCGTCCAGAAACAGAGCGACCAGAAAAGGACGGCCAGAATCACGACAAAATGGCGTACGGCAGGAGGCGATGAACCGAACATGAACGACCGCATCAATTAACTAAAGGCATAGACGTTCCGGGAAAGAGGTGGTTTTTAGTATGGATACCGCCGAGGCGGATGCGGGATAACCGCTTGCACTTAAATAAAAAATTAAATATAAAGCTATCTTGCGTAAAATTGCAACAACAGTTTTGCCGTCGTTCATCAACGGGCGCAAGGCGTATTTGTCCGGCGACATATCAGATTAAAATGAGCGTTCATGCGAGTACTGCCGACCGATGATGATGGCATCCATGACTCCCATCAAATGCGATATGACCGACTATGGCACCCCGGGGGCGATGGCCCGGTGGGACATTCCGCTAACCCATGAACGATCGGTCGTTGAATGTGCAACGGCCGGGAGACGGTGATTCTGATGAGCAAACGTTTTGTCTCTGAACTGGTCGCTGGCGACGCCATTGACGAGGTATTTCTGCTGGCCCAGCGAAACATGGTCCACAAGAAAGACGGCAGCCCTTTTTTAAACGTGACCCTGTCGGACCGCACCGGACAGGTGAAAGGGGTGGTGTGGGATCAGGTGGCGCGCATCGTTGCGGCGGTGGCTGAGGGAGATTTCGTACACGTCAGGGCGCAGGTGGGTGAATATCGGGGCAGCCTTCAAATGGTGGTCAAGGATATGGCCCGGGTGCCCGAGGAGAAGGTGGATGCCGGGGACTTTCTGGCGGCCACCATCCGTGACGTGGCCAAGATGTTCGAACGGCTCCGGGAGATGACCAGCCGGATGCAGACCCCGTATCTGAGATCTCTTTTCGATGTTTTCTGGGCCGATGAGGCCTTTGTGGCCGCCTACGTCCGGGCGCCGGCGGCCAAGTACATGCACCATGCTTACATCGGCGGGCTTTTGGAGCACACCCTGTCCATGGCCGTTTTGTCGGAGATGATTGCCGGGCACTACAGCGGCGTGGACCGTGACCTGCTGCTGGCCGGGGTGATTCTTCACGATGTGGGCAAGACCCGGGAACTTGAATATACCCGCAGCATCGACTACACCGATGAAGGCCGGCTGCTCAGTCACATCGTCATCGGTCTGTCCATGCTGGATGAAAAACTGAAGCAGGTGCCGGATTTTCCCGAAGTTCAGGCGCTGCTGCTCAAGCACATGATCGTCAGCCACCACGGCGAGCGCGCCTTCGGCTCACCGGAGCCACCCAAAACCATCGAGGCGATCCTGCTCAACCATATCGACGAGATGGATTCCCGGGTCAACAGCGTCCGCGAATATGTGGCCAAAGACCCGTCGGACGGATCGTGGACGCCCTATCACCGGCTGCTGGAGCGTCATTTTTACAAGGGACCCGGCGCGGTCTGACCTCGATTGAGCGGCCATTCGGTTGGATGTTCTTACCCATGGCGATTGGGCCCTTGGCGTTGAGGAGATTATGTTCATTACCCTTGAAGGTATCGAAGGTTCGGGGAAGACCACCCAGATCCGAACGATTGGCCAATGGATGACGGCAGCCGGCCGGGACTGCCTGACCACCCGGGAGCCCGGCGGTACCCCCATCGGCGGCCAGATCCGTTCCGTCCTGCTCCACCCGGACAACGGTGATCTGGCACCCGCGGCCGAACTGCTGCTCTATGTGGCAGACCGGGTCCAGCACCTGGAAACGGTCGTCCGTCCGGCCTTGGCCGCCGGTAGGGTAGTGGTCTGTGACCGCTATTTCGATGCCACCATGGTCTACCAGGGTTACGCCCGGGGTCTGGACAGGGAGATGATTCGCAGGCTGCACCAACTGGCCTGCAAGGCCTTGATGCCTGATCTGACCCTGCTATTGGACCTGGACCCCGAAGCCGGATTGGCCCGTGCCTGGCGTCGGATTCGCACCGATGCTCTCCACGCGCAGGAATCCCGCTTCGAAAAGGAGCGGTTGGCTTTCCATCAACGGGTGAGGGCCGGATACCTGGACCTGGCCCGTCGAGAACCGCAACGCTTTGCCATCATTGATGCCGCCGGCGACCGGCATACGGTGGGGGCACAGATCGAAGCCGCACTCGAGGCACACTTCGAGGGCAATGCCTCATCTCAACGCCCCAATGGCAAATAGAGGGTGGGGATTATTTTCATGAGCCACAGCATCCTGAATCATATCGGAAATACCCCGCTGGTGGAGATCCGGCACTTGAACCCCAATTCCCGTGTCCGTTTGCTGGCCAAGCTGGAGTACCTCAATCCCGGCGGCTCCATCAAGGACCGTCCGGCGCTCTCCATGATCGAAGAGGGGGAACGGTCGGGCGAATTGAGACCGGACAAGACGGTTATCGAGGCCACCAGCGGCAACACGGGCATCGGCCTGGCCATGGTCTGCTCGGTCAAGGGGTATCGGTTGCTGCTGACCATGAGCGAAGCGGCCAGCGTGGAGCGGCAGCAGATCCTCAGAGCAAGGGGTGCGGAGATTCTGCTGACCCCCGGCCATCTGGGCACCGACGGCGCTATCGAAGAGGTCTACCGCCTCGCCCGGGAGAATCCCGACCTCTATTTCATGACCGACCAGTACAACAACCCGGCCAACTGGAAGGCCCACTACCATGGCACGGCTGTGGAGATATGGGAACAGACCGGGGGGATGCTGACCCACGTGGTGGCTACCATGGGCACCTCGGGTACGCTGATGGGGTTGTCCCGGCGGCTTAAGGAATTCAACCCCGCCATTCGGATTATCGGTGTGGAGCCCTATCTGGGGCACCGGCTCCAGGGGCTGAAAAATATGAAGGAGGCCTATCAGCCGGAAATATTCGACAAGCATCTGCTGGACGAGAAGGTCAACGTCGAGGATGAGCCGGCTTTCGAGATGACTCGGCGCCTGGCCCGGGAAGAGGGTCTCATGGTGGGCATGAGCAGCGGCGCCGCCATGGTGGTGGCCGCCGAAGTCGCCAGGACCATGGATCAGGGAACGCTGGTGATGGTTTTCCCCGATGGCGGCGAACGCTACCTGTCCACCCCGCTCTTTGCCGTTCGGGAGAAGATCAACCTGCAACTGTTCAACACCATGACCCGCAAGAAAGAGCGTTTTCTGCCGGTGAATCCGGGGAAGGTTTCCATCTACGTCTGCGGCCCCACGGCCCATGCCGCCATGCATGTGGGGGAGGGGCGCCGCTTCGTTTTTTCCGACCTGCTGGTCCGTTATCTGGCCTACCGGGGATACGCGATCAAGCAGGTGATGAACATCACCGATCTGGACGACAAAACCATCGATGGATCACAGCGGGCCGGCATGTCCCTGGAAGATTTCACCGGCATGCAGATCGATGCCTTCCACAAGGATCTTGACACCCTGGGCATTCAGCCGGCGAACCACTACCCCAAGGCCAGCGAACACACCGACGATATGGTGAACCTGGCTGACCGACTGGTCAAGAAGGGTTATGCTTACGAAAAACTGCGTTCCATCTACTTCGACATTTCACGGTTCAAGGAATACGGCCGCTTGTCGGGAATTGATCTAAACAAGATCCGCCTCGGTGCCACCGTGGATCTGGATGAGTACGAAAAGGACAATCCTCGCGATTTTACCCTGCTCAAGCGTACCCGGCTGTCGGAACTCAAACGGGGCATCTTTACGAAGACCGAATGGGGCAACATGCGTCCCTCCTGGCACCTGCAATGCGCCGCCATGTCCATGCACTACCTGGGGGATTTTTACGATATCCACTGCGCCGGCCGGGAGCTGGTCTTCCCCCACCACGAGAACGAAATCGCCATTGCCGGCGCATTGACCGGCAAAACCCTTGCCAAATACTGGATCCACTGCGACCGTGTGTTGGTGGACGGCAAGAAGGTGGACGAAAAGGGTGATGCCCTGACCATTCAGGCCCTGCTGAGCATGGGCTATACGGGAAGAGAGATTCGCTTCTGGCTGCTCTCGGTGAACTATCGCAAACCGGTTATATTTTCCGCGGCGCGCCTGGACCGGGTGCGCAAGACCCTGGAACGGTTGGATGCCTGCGTCCGTGCCCTGAAGAACCTCCGCCGGGGAAATGCGCACGGGGAGCTGGATCAGCTGTGCTATGATATTAAAAATGGCTTCACCACCGCCATGGACGACGACCTGAACATTTCCGCCGCCATGGCCGCCCTGTTCAGCATGGTGAAGCGCATCAATACCCTGATTTTAAAAGGTGAAATCGATTCTGTCGGGGCTGAAAAAGTGCTGGAGAACCTGGCCCGCATCAACGCCGTGGTGAACATTTTCGATTTCGAGGATGAGGCCCGGGACTCGGCCGTGCAGCAATTAATGGAACGGCGCACCCGCGCTCGGCAGATCAAGGACTTTTCCCTTGCGGACCGCCTGCGCGACCAGTTGTTGGAGATGGGGGTGGTACCCCGGGATGATCGTGTCCGCTCCTAAATGGCATCTTGCGGCCAAGATCTGTTTTTTCACATATTGGAGACCGTTATGACCCCCGCATACATGCCGTTTACCCATCTGTCGGAACCCACGGCCCGTTTACTGACCGCCCTCTTGGGACCGGTGGTGGTTTATCAGCCATTGAAAACCGGTATTCCCGAAGGTCTGCGTGCCTTGGCATCACAAGGACTCATCGAGATCCGGACGCCGATCGTCCATGATGATGACCGACTGCGTGCTGCGCTGGTGGAGTTCACGGCGTGGGTGCGGTTGAACCCGGGGAGATCGACGGCGGGGGCCGGTTTTTTCAGTGTCCGGCAGGGGGAGATCCCTTTTTTCGACGAAACCACCATTAATCGGATCCGTACCGACATCAAGCGATATCATACACCGGATCGTCGATCGGGTGGCTCGGACGCGGGATTCAGCACCAGGCTGTTTCTGGCCGTGGCCCAGGAGAATGACCTGTCCACCGACCACCTGGCCCATGACCTCCATCGCTTTAAAGCGCTGGAAAAGGATTTTCTGGAGAGCTTGAAGGGCGCCGATGAGACGGCGTTTAATCGTGAGTCACCCCGCGCAACGATCTGGCAGGAAGATCCGGGCGCAAAACTGACCGGGCAGCGTATTCGTGCCTGGGCCACCCTGGCCGCCGCCGATGCCGCGATGCCGGCGGTGCTGGTCACCACCAGCGCGTCGGTGATGGATACATTGTTGGAAACCCATGCTGAAACGATCAATCTCGAGCGGCTGGCCGACATTCGAATCGGCCTTCCATCGGACGGCGAGGCGCCGGTATTTGGCCGGGTGCTGGCGGATCTTGCCGTCCGGGGCACCCTGCCATCTACGGACATTGCTTCCTTGACGTCATTTTCCGCCGGTGCGGCCGCGCAACAGGCCGTCACCGTCACCCTATTTGTCGCCGCGAATCGGACACCCGCAACCGTGATCAGCCGGATGGCGCCTTCAGCCGCCACCCCACCCGAAGAAAATGAAAAGCCGAATTCAGTTCGCCATACCCCGTTTGTTCTGGTGAACAGTTGGTCCTAAAATCAATGAAATGCCCAACTGACGTGGTTTTGAGAACCGGTTTGAGACCCGCTGAAAAAAAAGGCTTCAACGCTTGACGGAGTGTTTTTTTTGGTATAAGCCCTTTTCCATAATAGAGCGATTAGATGTTGATAATTGGATCAACACGAATTGAACTTCATTGAAAGGAGACTATTAAGATGGCTTTTAACCCGATCGTTGACGAGGCCAAATGCGTTGGCTGCGAAGAGTGTGTCGATGTGTGCCCCGTGGAAGTGTTCGAAATGAAGGATGAAAAATCCGTTGCGGTAAACGCGGAAGAGTGCCTCGGCTGCGAAAGCTGTGTGGAAGTGTGCGAGGAGGGTGCCATCACCGTGGAAGAAACCTGATCTTTTGCGGCGATAAAGATGTGCCCCGCCCCCGTTGGATTCGTCCGGCGGGGTTTTTTGTTTCCAAGGGAAATCCCATTTCTGTGAGAGCGGGCCATGCCCGCGAAAATAATGGTCTTTAATAAACTATTCTGACAGCCGTTTCAAGATCGTCGCCCGATCGGCGTCGGGATTCTGGTTGATAATTGCGGCCACGCGGCGGGCGGTATAGGCGGTAGCGATGGATGTGCCGGCATAGACGCCCGGATCGCCGTTGTATCCCACCGGCAGGTCGGCCAGGCCCGGTGCGGACACGGCCACGAAATCGCCGTAGTTGGACTGGTCCCATGCAGCGCCCTTGGGGGTTAGTGCGCCCACGCCGATCACGTTATCGTAGGCGGCCGGATAGACCGGTTTGCCTGTGGGGGCGTTACCGGCGGCCGCCACCAGAATCAGTCCCTTGGAAGCGGCATAGCTCATGGCCGATTCCAGCAGCGAACTTGGCGTCTCCGACCCCCAACTCAGGCTCAGGACCCGAGCACCATTTTCAATCGCATAGTCGATGCCGCGGATTAGCGTGTAGTTGGAGGTAAACCCATTGTCGTCAAATGCACGGATGGCGACCACCGGGCTGCCGGCGGGTGTGTCGGATCCGGCCCCCAAAGGGTTGATCGCCCCCGAGGCAATCAGGGCCATCTGTGTGCCGTGACCCAATTGGTCACCGAGTTCGATGCCCGGTGCGACGGCATCATAGGCGGCATGGACGAACGGGTTGCCGGCATAATCAGCATGCAAACCACTGTCCATTACCGCTACGATGGCATCACCGGTTGATGGGGCACGCGACGGCGGGGGAGATGGCGGAGGCGTGTCGATTCGGGCGGGGCTGCCACCCTCCAGCGGGTAGGCATAGTCCGGTTCGGCGCTCCGGATACCCGGGGTGCCGGAGATGGTTTCGGCTATCGCCGTTACATCACTGCCGTGGGGTAGACGCAGGCGCACGATGCCCAAGGGCAAATAGGTATCGATGATTGTGGCGCCCAACCGATCCATAAGGGCCGCCAGGGCGGCTTCCGTCATCTTCGGGCCCAACCGGATCAGCAGAATATCCTTCACGTGGTGGGTGCCGTCATCTTCCTTAACAACGATCAAGTTGACCCTTTTTTGCAATGGCCGGATGCGGGCTTCCTGACCCTTGAAAAAAATTCGAATCTCCCAGAGTCGTGGTTCTCCGGCGGTTGATGCTTTGTCCTTTCTCCAGATGAGGGCATAGTCGACTGATTTCGAGATGCCGGCGATGGCGGCGCCAATGGGCCGGTTTCTGAATGATGCCGTAACCGTTGGGTTGATCCGCGGATCGATGCGGATGCGAATCCCCTGGTCGGCCAGCATTGTCAGAATGGTCGACAGCGACTGTTCCTTTGCCTCCAGGCTGAGACGGTCACCGTCAAGGCGTACCATCGGACCGGATGCCATTGTCGGGAAAGGTGGCGTTGTCAGGCCGATCATGAGACTGATGATTACCGCAATAAGCCGTTTCATTGCATGGTTGCCTCGTTCTCTCATGGACCCTTTTGTGTGGTGTCGGGGGGTGGTGCCACCCCTTTTTCGGCTTCCTCCGAGGCCAGCTGCGCCACCCCTTCCACCAGCTTAAAGGGTGCCTTGAGTGTGCGCGCCATGATGCCCAGCAGGCCTTTGCTCACGGCCGCCGGCGGCATGGTCACAACGGACGGGTCGCTTATCTTACCCTTTACCCGCAAGGGGATGGAAACCAGTGAACCACCGATGATGTAGTTGACGACGGGCAGCTTGTTGACAATGCGATCGACGGTTTTCAAGGGGGCGACCAGCAAGATAATGTCAGCCTCCTGGTCCTTCAGATCGATGCTTCCCTGGCCGGTGATCTTCAGGGAATTCCCGTCCATCAGGATTTCGTTGAACTGCACTTTCCCCTCACCGATCTCGGCCATGATATGGGCTCTTGCATACCCGACTCCCGTTTTCGTGAGATCGGAATGCCCACCGGTGAACGCTTCGGTGACATTGAGAATAGAAAGGATCTTCATCAGCAGGTTGCCATAATCGATCCTGCCGTTGATCGATGAGAATTCCATCTGTCCGGACAAGAATTGGGCCGGGGCTTCCCGGGTCGGCGGCAGGTTTATTTCGCCGGTGAGGTCATACCGGGCATCGGCTTTTATCTGCTTATCCCAGAGGCAGCCGATCGTCTCCTGGAGCGAAACATTCGTTGCCGTGGGGGTGATTTGCAAACTCATGCCCTCCGGTGAGAACCCCAGCGCTCCGGTGGTGGAGATGCCGCACAGGTTGGCTTGGTCCAATTGAATGTGGATGTTATCGTTGTCGACCCGGATATCGGCTTTCACCGGGGACCAAGTAAAGTCGTTAAAGGTGAAATCGGTGGCCTTGAGGTGAATGTTTCCCCCAAGGAGAAGCGTGGATGAAGGCTTTTGTTTCTCCTTGCCGGGGTTTAAGGTGTGGATCAGTTCCGCGTCTAATCGATCCGCATCCACGTTGAGATCAAATGTCAGGCCGTTGTTGCCACGGTCTATTGTCCCGTCCACAACCAGCAGATTGTTGCACAGGAATACTTCCGAGGGTGCGATCTTCAGTTGGCCGCCGCTGCCGTCGATGGAAAATTGCTTCACGTCGATGGATTCAGAGAGCAGATGGTGAATATGGAGTCCTTCTCCGGCCAGGTTTCCGGTAAATGAGGAATTCAACGGCGCATGGGTGTTGATGACGGCGTGAAAATCGCCTTCGAGACGGCCGGACAGGATTCGGTTGTTCCTGAGCAAGCGGTCGGCGGTTTGTTTTTCAATATTTCCCGAAAAGGTCAATTCGATCGCTGAATCCAGTTGGCGTGCCGACACCACGACCGTCGAGCGGTCGTCTAAAAAATGGATCTTGTGGATCTGCCACCCGTCGGAGGATCGGGTGACATCCGTGTAAAGGGTCACGCCGCCGGCGGTTTTCAATTGACCTTTGACGGAGACCGTATGGGGTTGCTTTTCTATGATGGTGACGTCCAACAGATCCACGGGCGGTTTCATCTGCAGATGCTGGGGGATGGGCAATACCGTACTCAGCCAGTCCAGTGTGACCTGCCCCATGGATCCGTCGATTCGCCAGGCGGTATATTCAGGATCGATGCTCCCTGGGGAGTGCCATGAGGAGACAAAGGATCCGTCTAAAAAAGAAATTTTAACGTCAATTGCCCGTTCCTTCCCGGGAATGTATTGGATCTCACCGCCGGAGAGTTCGACCTCAAAGGGCACCAGGGGGCTGGTTACCCGGATTGCTTGCGGTGTACCGGAAATGTCAAAAGCCCAGTTTTGCGGTTTCGTGAGCGGACCATCGACATTCAGGGCAGACAATCGTACGCTACCGACGATCGAACCAATAATTTTTTTTAGTTCGGCAAGGTCCTCGAAGGCGGTAAGCCAGTTGTAAAATGGCGCCATATCGACCTTCACGGATGAGGACGCGATGGACAGGGTCGACTCTTTTTCCCAATCGATGGCGGCATCCAGCTTATTAAACGTCGCGCCCTTGAAATGGCCGCTGGCATTGTTGAAGGCCACATGTTGATCTTCGTAAGCGACATCCCCATCCATCTCTTCAAGATCGGCATCGATGCCCGGGATGGTGACCAAGCCCCGGGTGATGTGGCCCGAAGCCTTCATTTTGGTCAACCGTAAGCCGTTGCCGGCAGTTTCAAACTTGGCGAGATAGGTGGCATCGGTCAGATCGCCTTCCTTTGCAACCGCAAAGGCCGTTTTAATCGCCTCCAGGTCGCCGGCGATCGCCTGGGTGATGAAACCGGCGGTGGCCACATCCAACCTGCCGGCGGCGGCGTGGACCTCGACGACGGACATGCCGGCCTCACCCACGGGCGCGATGCTGGCAGCGGCGGTGAGGTCCAATGCCGGTTGCGCGGACTGCAGGGTGTCGATGGACACGGACAGGCTTTCGCCGGCATAGTCAACGGTACCTGAAATGGCGACTGTTTCCAGATTCAGCTTCAGATTTTTGCGCATGACCGCCAGTGTGGGAAACTGAAGGTCAAACCGGCTGTGTACCGTTTCGGGTCCGTTGAGGGTGAAGGTGGTATTGATCGTTGCCCGGGTATCTTCGGTGGCGATGCCGCCGGGAAGGGCGGCATAGGCGAACAGGGGGCGCACATTTATGCCGGTCAGGGTTGCTTTCCCACTGGCCTGCCCGGCGGCAATGTCGGCTCTGGCATTGAGGTCAACCGTTGCGCTTAAGTCTGATCGGCAGTGCAGGTTCAGGGAGAGGTCGCCGCTATCATTTTTCACAACGGCATTGATGCCGGTCATCCGGAGTGCCGGGGCATCGGTGAAGGCCAGGGTAACCACGCCATCCTCAATCCGCAGATCCGTTCCCGGATCGATGGTCCCAAGGGCGCCAAAAAGGCCGCCAATGGTTGTCCTGATGCCTTCCTTAAAAGAACGGCCTTCTTTATCCGTCGGCGAACCCGGGGTCTCCAAGGGTATAGACCCTATGCGAACATTGATGTCAGGGGCAACCAGGGAAAGCCGGCGGATGCTGACCCGGCCTTTCAACAGCGGCAGGATCCGGGGGTACGCAGACAACTCCTGCGCGTAGACTTCAAATGCCTCCGGCCGATGCAGGCGAATGTCGCGGGCTTTCAAATGAGGCAGGGGCAGAAAGCCGATCTCCAGTCGGTCATAATCCAACGTGTCGCCGGTTGCCTGATCGGTTTTGGCGACGATGAATGATTTCACCATCTCCCGGTTGGCCAGCAGGTGGGCGATCAGGGCAACCGTCAGCAGCAGGGCCATGAGGATGCCGGCGCACCCGATACTGACCATGAATAGTTTCCGGGTTCGGTGCATTTATTTTCCTTCGGATCGGGCCAGGAACTTGCCTATCAGCATGGCGATGAGGATGGTCATGTACAACTGGCCGGTAATGGCGATGAGCACTACTATGGAACGGGCCAGGTGGGCCGTCGGGGTAACGTCACCATAGCCCAGTGTGGTGAGGGTAACCAAACTGAAATAGAGATAATCGTTGAATTGCGGCTGGCCTGTGCCGGGGAAAATGATGCCGGGGCTTCCTGAAGTAAAAAAATAGTGATGCGCCACATCTGACAAGGCCAGTAACACCCCGCCCAGTATACCGAGCAGCAGATATCCGTTGATGGCACTGAGGATGATGGTGGCGGTCACGTTTTTGCTGCGGGCGATGTGGTCGATCATCAGCGTGACGATGGCCACCATGAAGAGAAAGGTTGTGGTGAAATCGATCAGGAAAACGACGTCATTGCTAACAAAATGCCCGATCCACGTGGTGGCTGCCGTTGCCGTTCCCAACGGAAGAAGTATCTTCAACGATTTGGTGGAAAAATCCAGCGAGAAAATGCCCGAGAAAAAAATAGCGGTCAACAGCAGGTCCCGCACCAGTGAATCCCGTTCTCCGAAGATGGGGAACAGGATGATCTGGGACAGCAGGCAGACCAGGAGGATAATGTTGTTGCGCCTCAGGTTTTTCAGCTTCATCCATGTTGAATTCCGTTGCATCGGTCACCCAGGATCTCTTCGAGAATGACTCTGGTGATCAGGTAGGCGGGCTTCAAGACAATGGAACGTATTCCGGCTTTCTTGGTCGGGGTGCCCTGAAATAGCGCTCAGGCGCCGAAGGCATCGCGCCAGCGCCTTGCCCGTTTTTCCGATTGGACGATAGGACCCCCGGATGGCCATGGCGCCGGTCAGGGTCTTGAATTCGCGAACGGCATGACGAGTTATCCGGGCTTCGGTGAATTCCCTCACAATACCGCCTCCTCTATCGACTTCCGTTGGGGGAAACCCTTGCTTGATGATCGATCGCATCGTGCCCTTTTGCGATAGACAGTCGTTGGATTGATTGGGAAGACGGTATCTTCATGCCGCGACCCCTTTTCGAAGTGGGTTGTCGGGGTCAAATGTGCATTGAGATAGACGGGTGCACATCAAATAGAGATCGCGTTCACCCGTCTTTTTCGCTCAATGAAAAGGTGCTACTTGAGATCGGACAGCCAGGAAGGGTCTTCGATCCATTTGACCTTCAGCTTGATCAACTCGTCGGACTCCCTCATGGTGTTGAGGAAGTTGGTGGCCCAGTTGACCAAGTGCGCATCTCCCGGCGGCATGGCGATGCCCAGCGGTTCGTAAGTAAACGGGGTGATCAATGAAACCAGCCCCGCGTCGGGGTGGCGCAGCAAGGACAGCACGCAGACGTGATAGTCGGCGACCAGGGCGTCCACCTTGTTGGTGAGAACCATATCCACGGCATCGTCGTAGTTCTTGGCCGTGACCAGTCGGGCTTTGGGCATCAGGGTTTCCACCAAGGCGGCACTGGTGGAACTTTCCAGAGCGGTGTAGGCGAAGGCCTCAGAATTGAGCTTTTCGATGTCCTCGGAAGTCACGAGGGATTTGAATTTGGTCAGCAGGGCCTTGCCGGAAATATGATACGGTCCCACAAAGTCCGCCTTCATGTTTCTTTCCGGGGTGATCGTCAAACCGGAAATTACCATGTCCACCTCACCGGCTTCCAGTGCAGGCAGCAGGTCCGGGAAAGGTTTGACCACCATGCTCAATTCAACCCCCATGGCGCCGGCCATATACCTGGCCAGATCCATATCCAGTCCGATGGGGGTGCCGGATTTATTCAGCATGTTCAGCGGCGGCATACTGGCTGCCGTGCCCACGCGAAGGACGCCGCTTTGGACGATTCGGTCCAGGTTCGATGACGGCAAGGTATCGCTGTCGGTATGGGCACACGCGGCGGTAAACACAAGAACAACAAATAGCAGCAGACCTCGTTGGAACGGCTTCATTTTTCCCCTCCTTTTGGTTGTGAGCGTTGATTGAAATGTTTTTAATGACTGTATGCGGTTACTTTGATCGGTCCGTGAGATCAGGTCGTTCAACCAATAATGGGATTGGATCCGGTTGACGACAGGGCGCCGAATGAAAATCGGTCGGCATTCAATTTGCGTGTGGTTCGACGCCTACCAGCACAGGAGAAAGGGCGAATTTCACCCGAGATAACTAAC
>Ga0209633_10001940_pt1 | contig 20512 bp, 8 predicted proteins | sample Cruoilmetagenom1_FD_187290 | JGI IMG/M metagenome (GOLD analysis project Ga0209633, IMG submission 187290) | Oil polluted marine microbial communities from Coal Oil Point, Santa Barbara, California, USA - Sample 1 (SPAdes) (version 2) | ecosystem: Environmental > Aquatic > Marine > Oil seeps ... | reverse complement strand
TTGTTCAAAATAAAGAAGCTAGTACACCAAAACGTATTCCTGGCGCAACTATTGTTTATACTATAACCGTTTCAAATGCTGATGGTGCATCAGATGCTACTCATTTGGTTGTTTCTGATACTTTGCCAACAGATTTACAATATGTTGGCTGTACAGTAGCTGGTCCAGCAATTGCTAATGCAGTAGCTCCAACAACACCACTTCCTGTCACTTGTGGGCTTTCAGGTGGTGTGATTTCAACTTCATCATTCACATTGCCCGGTGGATCTGGTAGTGCAAATGTAGAGACATTAACTATCACTGCTACGGTTAAATAACCGTAGTACATAGAGTTTGATATTTGCTTTCAAAACTGGAAATTCCAGTTTTGAAAGCATTACCAATAATTATCATGCCTCCGCACACTCAATCAATTAATAATAGCCTGTCCTGTTACGGACCAATAAGCAGGCAATTTGGAATAAGCTGGAAAGCCGAATCATTTTTCCAAAAGTTGCTTGTGCGTGGGTTATTCTGTTTATTATTCTTAATCACTGTAATTACTCAAAGCACAATAGCATATGCAGAGACCATTACGAATACAGCATCAGTAAGCTATTCTATTAATGGCACACAAAATTCTCAGTCAGACAGTGCCCAATTTAATACCGATACTAATCCCGGCACTGGTTTACTCAAATTACAAAAGCTGGCTAATGTAAATAGCGCAATTGTTGGTCAAAATATTGTTTATACCTTGTTAATATCAAATACTGGAAATGCTAACCAAAACAATTTAAAAATAATAGACATCCTTCCTACTGGCTTAGTCTATTTGTCTGGATCAGCCACCCTAAATAATTTAGCTATCAATAATAATCAAATCACAACTAATTCTAATCAGTTAAATATAGATTTGGGAAATATGCCCGCAAACACAAGTTGGAATGTTAAATATCAGTTGTCAGTAAGCGCAAGTGCACCTTTAGGTCAGGCGAGAAATCAGGCAAGCGTCATTTCTGATACTGATAGCTCTTCAGCATCATTGGCAAGTGTCAATATTTATAAGGCCACGACACCTCCTACCCCACCTGTAATTCCAGTTAAACCACTATTACTTGAGAAACTGGCAAATGTTTCTACTGCAAAGGTCGGGGAAAGTATTCGTTATACGCTTAAAATTAAGAATACCAATAGTAAAAACATAACCAGTCTTAACATTGAAGATACTTTACCAACGGGTTTAAATTATAAGACTGGAAGCGCCCTATTAAACGATAAATCCATAACAGCTGATACTTCAAATGGACTAAACTTTTCATTGGGTAGTATTCCTGCTAATGCTGTTTGGACTCTAAGTTATGAAGTAATTGTTGAAAATACAATAAGCTCACGAACTCTAGTCAACCAAGCTTCTCTTACAGCCAAGAACTCCAAGGCTAATTCAAATACTGCCAAAGATACTGTCAATATCCTTGATGATGAAATCATCTTGACTAAAAAAGCAGAAAAAGAAAAAGTAAATGTTGGAGAGACACTAGAATATGCAGTCACCATCAGTAATCCTGCACTACATGATCTAGAAAACCTTGTGATTAGAGACACTCTGCCGAAAGGATTTATCTATCAAGCAGATAGTGCCAAAATAAATGGACAAATTGTTGCTAATAACAATATTGATATCAACAATAATATCTTACAAGTCTCGGTAGCCACTTTAGCCAAAGCAAAAAAAATAACATTAAGTTATATCGTTATGGTTAGTGACAAAGCACAAAGCGGTAATGTTATTAATCAAGTTTCGGCTAGCAGTGACTTTGCAAGCTCAGAGACAGTAACTGCAAGCGTTAAAGTGCGCACGCCATCAACCATTAACTTCCTGATTATTGATGCAAGTGGTGTTGATTCAATTATCCCGGTTACCTCCTTTGATGCTAATCAAGATGGCACTAAAAATGACTGGCAGGATATAAGCAATATTACATTGGTAAATGGTTCAAACGTAACATTAACGACTGAGCAGCCTCTTGTTAAAGCAGAAGAGTATTCTTTATCAGATCCTATCGTCATTGAAGTCATCGATCTGGATCAAAATGAAAATTCAGATGCTCTGGAAAACATTATAGTCACCATAACCATCCCTGGAACCAGTGACCAGGAAGTATTGCAACTGACTGAAACAGCTCTGGACTCTGGAATATTCCGTGGCGTAATCCAAACTACAAATAACCTTACAGAAACTCATAATGGTGTACTAACCATTAAAGATGATACAAAAATTAATGTCACATATCGGGATGAAGAAGACAGCACGGATAGCAGCGCTACTGCTGCTCTAGTTGTTCCTGAAACACCTTTGACCTTATCAAAAGTAGCAGACAAGAACACTGCAGCAATTGGTGAGTTAATTCGTTACACGCTTAGCTTTAAAAATACCACAGGCTTTAATCTGCCATTGGTTAAAATCAGCGACACTCTCCCAAATGGCTTTAAATATATTCCTCAGTCAGCCATTTTAAATGGCGCAAAGCTTGAACAGGGAATCAATTTTAATGGACGATCTTTACAGTTTAATTTAAAAGATATGCCAATTGGCAGCCTGTGGACTTTAGAGTATGTAACTAAAGTAAGTGCAGGCACACAAATGGGTAAATCTGTTAATCGGGCAGTTTTAAGCACAGGCAATTTAGTTTCTAATCATGCCAGTGCAAGCGTTAAAATTTTAGATGATTTAATGCATAGCCGGAATATATTAACAGGTCGCGTATATATCGGGTGTGAAACCAAAAATAACAATGCTATTACGCCTAACGTTCTTAAAGATACCCGCATCTATCTTGAAACAGGTCGTAGTGTACTTTCGGATAAAGAAGGCTTCTGGCATATGGAAGGTGTATTGCCAGGTTCACACGTGCTACAGCTTGATGAAGAAACCCTGCCCTCAGGATACGAGGCGATACTTTGTGAAGATAATACACGTCATGCAGGCGATGCTAAATCTCAATTTATTGATTTACAAGCAGGCTCACTATGGCATGTTGATTTTCATGTGAAAGCTATAAATAGCTTAAAAACACAACCATCAGATGTTGAATCCGGTAAAACTGATGAAATCAAAGCAGTTGAACAATACGATAAAAAATACCTAAAGAATGCCCCACAAGGGTTTGAAGTACTTTGGCCCAAAAACAACTATGTACCATCGGTTGCCTCAACAAAAATTATAATTAAAAGCACACCAGGTCAACAACTTGACCTCATACTAAATGGTAAAAAAGTCAGTTCATTAAACTATGACGGCAGTATTACAAATAAAGCTGGAACAGTCATTATCAACAGCTGGACGGGGGTTGATATTGATATTAAGAATAGAGATAACAAGCTGATTGTCATACTTAAAGATAAGTCAAGTAAGGAAATTAGTAGGGAAACCCGCAATATACATTTTTCTGGAAAACCTTCGTCCGCAGAATTATTGGCTGATGAGTCAATTTTGATTGCCGATGGAAAAACTATTCCAGTAATTGCATTGCGCATTAAAGATGAAGATGGCTTCCCCATGAGAGCCAATACACATGGTTATTTTAGTCTAGAAAATAATAACTATCAAATAAAGACACTAAGCAGCGACAAAGATAAACTAAATCTAAATGAATCGATTGGTGCTGATTATAAATATCATATCAAAGAAGATGGTATAGCCAGAATCGAACTAAACCCGACTTCACAGTCAGGCCAGTTAAAACTAAAGTTAAAGTTCTCGGATACCAGCTCAAAACCGGTGAGCGTATGGTTAAAGCCGCGCCTGCGAAAATGGATCTTGGTTGGTATTGCTGAAGGCACACTCGCGCATAAAACACTCAGCGGTAATATGCAGACTTTAAAGGACCTTGATAAATCAGATGAATTTTACAAACGTGGCAGAGTAGCATTTTTTGCCAAAGGGCAGATTAAAGGAAAATATCTGTTAACGCTTGCTTATGATACACACAAGCAAAACAGTGAAGTGGGCTCACAGCTTAATGGCAACCTTGACCCTGATGCTTGGTACACTATCTATGCTGATAACAGTAATAACCAATATGATGCACCTAGCTCACGTAAGCTCTACCTAAAAATAGAAAAAGAAAATTACTATACCTTATTCGGTGACTATCACACCGGCATGACAATCACCGAACTTGCCCACTACGAACGTGTATTAAATGGTTTCAAAACCGAATTCAATGGCAAGCGTATTAGTTTTAAAGGTTTTGTCAGTGAAACAAGCAATAACCATCACCATACAGAAATTCCCGGTGATGGAACCTCGGGCTTATATCACCTAACGCGCAGTATTATTGCCAATAGTGAAACCGTCAAAATTGAAACACGTGACCGTTTTCATTCTGACAGAATTCTGGAGTCACGCCAGCTTACGCGTTATCAAGATTATGATATTGATTATGATGCAGGAACTTTGTACTTCAAGTTCCCAATAAGCGGTCGAGATAATCATTTAAACCCTAATATCATTGTTGTTGATTTTGACACTGATGAGAACTCCAATAAATCCATTTCAGCGGGCGGACGCATCTCCATGAAGTCCTTTAATAATAAGCTTGAAACCGGACTGAGCGTTATTCATGAAGGTCGTAACACAGCCCGTGATAATCAACTTATTGCTGCTGATATCACCTACGACATCAATAACAATACCAAGGTCCATGTTGAAGTTGCCCAGTCTAAAACCGAACAGAGTGAATATACAAAAAGGAATGCTGCTATTGTTGAACTGGAAAAAGAAATCGCCAAGATGGAAGCACGTATCTATTATAAAAAGCAGGATGAAGATTATGGAATTAGCTCTCAAGCCAGCGAAAACGGTATTGAAAAGGCTGGGGCAGAAGTTAATTACAAGCTTAATAATAAGACTACGATTAAGTCCGAAATTTCTCATGAAAAGAACCTAGCCAATAATAATAAGCGCAAGCTAGCAGAAATCGGTATAGAGCATCGCTACAAACGCTATGAAGCAACTGCGGGCATACGCCATACTCAAGAAGAATTTCACAATGAATCCAATGGCATAAATAAAATTGACAATAATATTGCCCTACTCGGCGCAAGCTATACCACTAAAAATAATAAAATCACATTACGAAGCAATATCGAAAAAAATATTTCATCCAACAATGGCAGTGAAATCAGTCCAGATAGAGTCATTGTGGGGGTTGATGTGAAAATTAAAGAAGGACTTTCGGTATTTGCTGAACACGAAACAACGGATAATAGCGATATAACCACACAAAATACTCGTGTTGGTATCAACAAGAGTTTATGGAAAGGTGCCAAAGCCAGAACTTCATATACTCAGGAGCGCACAGATCAATCACAACGAAACTACGCCACATTAGGTCTTAGTCAAAAAATCAAAATAACCGATAAAATAAGTGCCAACCTAAGCATTGATAAAGCCAAAACCATTAGTGGCGGTCAACAAGCTAAAATATTTAATGAAGATGAACCTGAAAGACAAGGCACCCAACGAGATGATTACACTGCCTTCTCTGTAGGCTTAGGTTTAGACGATAAGGATTGGAGTTGGACTACAAGGGTAGAATATCGTGATGGAGAAATTGAAGATAAAATCAGTTTCCTTGCAGGAGTCTTACGACGTCTATCAAACGGTAAAAGTCTAAGTGCAAAAATAAGCTATTACGATACAGATCGGGAAACAGGTGAGAGTGACAAAAGTATTAAACTCAGCCTTGGCAGTGCCTGGCATCCAAAGGGAAAAGATTTTGTATTTCTGAGCCGTTTGGATTTAATTGATGAGATGAAAACAACGACTCGTGATATCAATGCTCTTTCATCTAACGTTGATAATGAAGATGACATCAATAAGATCATTCACAATATGCACTATAACCGTAAGATAAATAGCAATACACAGGTCGGTTTTCATCACGGTATTAAATACATAACAGAAAATAATGGTGATACCAAACACAGTACTACTGTCGATACAGCAACGCTTGAGTTACGCCGCGATATCAATAAACGTGTGGATATAGGAGTCCACGCAGGCTATCTGCGTGACTGGGATGATAAAACAACTGAATCCGTTGCCGGAGTATCCCTAGGTGTCACTCCTGCAAAAAATGCCTGGGTAGAATTCGGTTATAACTTTGAAGGTTTTAATGATAAAGACTTCGATAAAAATAACTATAAGCGCAAAGGTCCCTACGTAGACTTCCGTTATAAATTTAATCAGGACAGCCTCGACGGTAAAGATTTACCAGTACGAAGGAAACCAACATTAAATACAAACAAAGGTAATAACTCTATTTCAAAAGTGGAAACTCATGGGAGTTAAAAAACAATAAAATTCTGGTATTTTTGATGCTTTTTGTAGAATTCAATACAATTTACCCAAAACGTATTCAAAGAGCACTCATAGACTACAATATCACTGCAATTAACTCCGGCGCTACCGCTACCAACAACAATTCAGCAATAAACTCAGATGTAATACCCGTCCAAACTTTCAAGTAAAATTCCTTATTATTGTAAAGTAAAGAGTGAGACCATACTTCTGATACAAAAAACTAGGGGGGGTGCCATGCTTATACGGCTGAAGCATGGCACCCCCCCTAGTTTTTTGTATCAGCGGAAGTAGTTATTTATTCAAAGACTCTTGAAGCTTCTTAAGTCCTGCAAAATCACCTTTATCTGCCAGTTCAGCTTGTTCATTCCATGAATCCATTGCTTCTTTATTATTATTTAGTCGCGCACCTGAAGCTTCCAGCATATCACGTAAAATATCATCATTAGTTGCGGCAAGTTTTTTATATGAATCAATTCCCAACTCTTTAAGTGTACCCGCCATGCTTGGGCCAATTCCACTTAGTTTAGTTAAATCATCCCCACCCGCTTTGGCTTTGCTAGCAGCTTTTTTGGGTGCTGCTTTTTTAGGAGCCATTTTTTTAGCTGTAGTTTTTGATGCTGTGGCTTTTTTTGGGGCTGCTTTCTTAGTAGCTGCTTTTTTTGCTGCGGGTTTCTTGGCAGTTGTTGCTTTTTTTGTTGCCGCTACTTTAGCTGTAACTGGTTTCTTGGCAGCACTAGCTGATGAGGTTTTTGCAGCAGTAGAAGCAGTTTTGTTCGCTGTAGAGGCTACCTTCTTTTTTGGCGCTGCTTTATTTTTTACAGCTTTTTTTATGTTTGTAACTTCAGCTTTGGCTTTTGTAGCCGCCCCGCCACTAGACTTGGCATCTTTTAGTTCCTGCTTTAATACACGAATTTCGTCCATCTTTGCCTGAAGATTTTTTTTCATGGCGCCTGTATCTTTTGGCCCATCTTTAACCCAAAAACTAAAAAACAACCATTCTGCCAACCATCCAACTAAAACACCTAGTACAAAAGTACCCATTGTTAACTCCTGAATTATCTGATTTTTGAAAACGTCCCATTGTCACATAAATACCTCCATCACATCAATGACATAAACCAAGTATCCGACAAATGAGAATGACTCAAACCAATTTTATTGGTTTATGGCTCATTAATTGCTGATGGGCTCTTTGTAGCCAACAGCTCTTAAGGAACCTCTGATCAAGTCTAATAATTTTAGACTAGCCAAAAGCGCCTCTATTTTCCACGAAGTTTACGACAATAGAACAAGTATTCTCGCTCACTTCCTGAAAAATATAGACATTTTTTTCTGCGTCTAAATTTTATCAACTTAATCAGAGCTTCCTTAATAAACGGTATTGAATCCCAGAAGAGAGATTTAGTGGTAACAATTTACTGTTTCGATGGTGAATCTATTCGTCCGTGCACACCATAGAATAGTTGTTTACAAAATTAAATAAACTTTACTTGATTCAATAAAGCTCATGAAAAAATATTTCACTCTCATTCCCATCGTCTTAGTTGCCCTATTTATAGGTGTTTATAGCACTATAAATAACAATCTTAATAGTGATATCAAAGCAACTCACAATAATTACCTTAACTCTAAGCTTAGTATTAATCTTAAAGAAAGTCATTTAGACGAAAATATTGCCAGTCAAATAATAGTCATTGACGATAGCGACTTTGAAGATAGCAACTTCAGTTTTTCGAGTCTGTATATCGACTCCCACCATGATATCAAAACAACAATTCCATCTCTTGTCACGTTAAAAAAGGTTGCTCACCATGATATTGATGCTTTGCCAGCAAACCAAATAGAAGTATTTAATTTAGAGGTTCTCAATACAATTGCCAATGTAACCAGCATGAATAATATTCCTGATTACTGGGAAATTGTTTATGCCATTGAATCAAGCCAGGGAAAATTACTTTATAGAAAACGTAACAAAGCCAGAAACTGTACCTGGACAACAGCACCTTGTGGTCATCATCAACTCACCGTAAAAGCATTAAAAGATATTGGTTGTACACAACTACAGTGCAGAAAAGACCGACTTAATTTTTCTAAATCACTTGAAATGAGTAAAAAATTATTAACACTTAATGAGAAAAGATTGGCTAAAAACGGCTACGATAGGTTGCAAGATTACCAGAGGTATTTGATTCATCAACAAGGTGCAACAGGTTTACGAATAATACTTGCAGCCAGCGAAGGGAAAAAATTACTGACAAAATCTGTAAAGAAAAATATGGCAAATAATTCACCATTTACTTATAAATCATTAAGAACTATGGGGGACAAACGTGCAGCTAATAGGTTTATGAGCCACTGGAAGAATAAATGGGTAGAGTACGGAAGACAGATAGTAGAAAATCAAATACCTGAAACCATTCCGCTATTTGATGAAAAAGAAATTCAATTAGCATTAAATTACAGGTTCTAAAAATGAAGAATAAAAAAATAGTATTGCTACTCGGTATTCTTCCCCTGACCTTGGCACTCTTATCTGCTTGCAATTCACAATCACAGGTATCAGCCTCAATTAAAGAGCAACAAATTAGTGAGGCAGAACTAGATAGCAGATTATTGGCGCTAATTAAAAGTCATCAGCTAACAGGCAAGCCTGTTGCTGATCACCCCATACCCGATATTAGTAGCCCCAAAGCACAACTTGGCATGAAACTATTTTATACCAAAACGCTTGGGGGAGATAACACTACTGCCTGTGCAACTTGTCATCATCCAATGCTCGGTGGTGGTGATAATCTATCGTTATCTATTGGAACTGATTCAAAAAAACCCGATGTGCTAGGATCACAGCGCCGCATGATTATGGATAAACATCCAGGTGTTCCTCGTAATGCACCAACAACCTTCAATATAGCATTCTGGAAAAAAGCACTGTTTCACGATGCCCGTATAGAACGCATCAGCGATACTGAGATACATACTCCCGATGTATCATACCCTAAGGCAGATTCATTAGCTGGCGAGACACTGGTGCAGGCGCAAGCACGATTCCCGATCACATCACCTGATGAAATGCGCGGTAACTATCTGGATAAGTCTTATAATCAGACACTGCGCCGAGCACTTGCTTCACGCCTTAAGAAAAACTGGTTAAATGAATTTCGTCTTGGCTTTAACGCACCTAAAGGTTCAGCTGAAGACTTAATTACAGAACAAAATTTCTCTGCAGCCATTGCTGACTATGAACGCTCACAAGTCTTTATTAATACACCGTGGAAATCCTATATTGAAGGTGACAAACAAGCGCTTTCAGTTTCTGCAAAAAAAGGAGCCTTACTTTTTTACGCCTCACAAGATCAAGGTGGCGCAGGATGTGCAAGTTGTCATTCTGGAGATTTCTTTACTAATGAACTCGCCTATAACACCGCCATGCCACAAATCGGCCCAGGCAAAAATGTTGGTGTAACAGGAACTAATGACTATGGTTGCTACGAAGTCACGCAAAAAGAAGATGATAAATTTCAATTTAGAACGCCCACATTACTCAATGTAGAAGTAACTGGCCCCTGGGGTCATAATGGTGCGTACACATCTTTAGAAGCAATAACGCAACATATGCTAGCACCAGTAGAATCAGCCAAGGCTTATCAAACGGATCAAATTAAGCAACAAGGCATTGATATAACGGATGTCAAAAAAAACACCCAGGAAGCGATTAACGCCAACGTTGATATTATTCGTAAAGAAACAGTGGATAAAAAAGACGTAAAACACCTTGTCAGTTTTCTAAAATCACTCACCGACCCCTGTGTTAAAGATCGAGCATGTCTGTCTAAATGGATTCCCAATAAAAATGATAATGACCCAGATGGACTTATGCTACATGCACGTGGTTCTGAAGACGGTAAACTATTGTAGATTAAGACACACTCAAAAGAGATGACGAGAGGTTTCTAAAATAATAGTAAGCATGTTATATTCCTGCATCAATTTAGAGCATCAACCTAGAATCCTCAGCTAGGTTCAAACAGGAATAATACAAATGGGAAGAGCCTACCAAAACCGCAAAGAATCCATGGCGAAAACCTCCGATATGAAGGCCAAGGTTTATAGCAAGTATGGACGTGAAATCTATGTCTGCGCCAAAGCGGGCGGTTTTGATCCTGATGGAAATCTCTCACTCAGAGGCTTAATAGATCGAGCTAAAAAAGATCAGGTTCCAAGCCATGTTATTGATAAAGCCATAGATAAAGCCAAAGGTGGCGGTGGCGAAGATTTCTCCCCTGCACTTTATGAAGGCTTTGGTCCAGGTGGCTGCATGGTTCTGGTTGAATGTTTAACCGATAATCCTAACCGAACCTTTGGTGATGTACGCCAGTGCTTTACTAAAACCAAAAGTAAAATCGGCACACCGGGCACCGTAAAACATCTATTCGATCACTCTGCTATTTTTGTGTTTAAGGGAGATGACGAAGAAGCTGCGCTAGATGCACTTATGGAAGCCGATGTCGATGTCAGCGATATTGAAAATGAAGATGGCAATATCTCAGTTTTTGCTCCCAATACGGATTACTCTAAAGCCAAACAGGCATTACAAGAGACCTTCGACGGCATAGAGTTTGAAATTGATGAAATTCAATACCTACCCCAGAATACCGTTGCACTTGATGGTGAAAATATCGAAGTATTTGAAAACCTTTTAGAACTGCTTAATGATAATGATGATGTTCAGAATGTTTATCATAGTGTTGAAGGTTAACTGAGTTAGAAAAGTTTTTTTTACGCACTTGTACTGAACAAAGTCAAAGCATGGCACCCCCCCTAGTTTTGAATGATAGCTCGTTAGCTTTTTTAACGACTGCTAGAATTTATGCAAAGCTCAGCATCAGCGTTGGTCACAACGTTTAAAGAACATACGAGCGTTCACATTTATTTTACTTTTTATAAAAAATATTGAGCAACAATATATTTTTATATTCAGCCATTTATAAATGTTTTCTTAAGCCAACTCTACAGCCAATTTAATTTGCTTATTGAAATATTAATTTATTTTTATTAAGGTATGTAAATACCCCTAATAACATAAGCTAATGGATTGCAATATGTTTACCCCCCCCCTATATCACTGTTTTAACTAGATATTTTCCACTATTCTTGCTGTTCGTATTATTGCTTGTTTTTGGTAAAGCGCAAGCCGTACCAATAGATAATATCATCTCTGATATTAAACAGCTAAAACAGGAAACAACCCAATCCATTTCAAACCATCATGTGCGTAGATGGGTGCGCGGAAAAGCAAACAAAGCGTTGGGTAATGCCAGAAAGTCCAGAAAGTATTCAAATAATGGAAAGCCAAACAAGGCACAAAAGCAGCTGGGGAGAAGCTGGAACAATGTTCAAGCGTATTACAAGCGTGTACTGCGTGCCGAAAACCAGAATGCTATTTCAAGTACTACCGCAGGCAATTTAAACCAATTAGCCTTAGAAATACTCAGTAAAATTGATGTATTGAATACCCACTCTATCCTATTGGAAATTGACCAATTAAAAACAGATACAATCGATAGCATCACTCATAGAATTACGCGTAATTTCCTCAAGAAAAAACTGAAAAATACTAGGACAAATACCCGTAAAGGCATTAAGTTTTCTATTCAGGGAAAAGACCAGAAATCTAAAAACAAATATAGTCAAGCTCGAAACCAGATACAGCAATATATAAACCGCCTTGAAAATGCAACATCTAATGGAACAGTAGACCAAGTAACAGCCGATGATTTAGCAGGGAAAGCCCAGCTAATCCTCTCCCAGTTACATGGCTACATTGATGGAAACCTGGCTCCTGTTGCACAAGCAGGTGAAGATATTAGCGCAAAAATCGGGGATAGCGTTGTTCTGGATGGTAGTGGTTCATTTGATCCTGATGAAGACAGTATGACTTTTGCATGGACGCTATTACAAAAACCAGCAGGAAGTAATACAACACTAACAAATTCAGATTTGGTCGCACCATCCTTTGTCGCTGATATGACGGGAAGCTATACCTTGGAACTCATCGTCAGTGATGATGAATTATCAAGTGACCCAGATACCGTCGTTGTTACTGTAAGTGCAGATAATACCGACCCATTTGCCAATGCCGGGACGGATCAATCTGCACATGTCGGTGGAAATATAATTTTAGATGGTAGCCAGTCAGGAGATGTTGATGGCGATAGTTTGACATATTCCTGGCAGCTAACCCAAAAGCCTGATGAAAGCACATCGACGCTAACAAACCCCGATACTTTTAATCCCAATTTTACAACAGATAAAGTGGGACAATATACAGCAGAGCTAACCGTAAATGATGGTGTTATAGACGGTACTCCTGATTCCGTCGTTATTACCACTGAAAATACACTTCCATTATCTAATGCGGGACTTGACCAAAGTGTGACGATAGGATCACTTGTTACTCTCGATGCTTCACTGTCAACTGATGTGGACGGGGATGCGCTGGAATACAATTGGCAGATCGGCACCCTTCCAGAGACAAGTGAAGCAACTTTAAGTGATCAATTAAGCGCATCGCCTAGTTTTACAGCTGACGTTCAAGGTCAATATGTTTTAATTCTCTCGGTTAATGATGGTTTTGGCAGCAGCCTCCCAGATACGGTGATCATCAATGCAGAAACTCCTAACACCCAGCCAGTATCTAATGCAGGAGTAGACCAAAGCTTATTCGTAGGCAACACAGTATCACTAAACGGCAATGGTTCTACAGATGCAGACAACGATACATTAAGCTACCAGTGGTCAATCCTTTCAAAACCAGCAGGAAGTTTAGCCGCCCTCACCTCAGCGACGACACAGGAGACTAGTTTCATACTGGATTCAGCAGGCGAATATATTGCCCAGTTGATAGTCAATGATGGCGCAATGGATAGTGACCCAGACCAGGTAATCATAACCACACAAAACACCAGACCCATTGCTAATGCAGGTAGTGACAACTCATATACAGTAGGAGAAACCGCTACTTTAAATGGCAGTAACTCATCAGATGCCGATGGCGATACATTAAGCTACCAATGGTCACTGCTTTCAAAGCCTGAAAACAGCAACACTAGCCTGACGGGTGTAACAAACGTAAGTCTGGACTTTACCCCTGATGTATTAGGAATATATATTGCCCAGCTGATAGTTAGTGATGGTAGTTTAGAAAGTGAACCAGTAACCGTAACGATTACTATAGAACCTGAATCAGCTTTAGAAATCACCATTAGCAGTCCTGAAAATAACTCATATACGAACCTATCTAATATAGATATTGATGGTCAACTTAATCAAAGTGCAAGCTTGAGCATGAATGGCAATGACGTAGCTGTTAGTAATGATAATAGCTTTAGCCAAAATGTAGTCTTAATAGAAGGCTCGAATGTCTACACTTTCCTTGCAAACAATGCATTGAATCAAACGGCAACATCGGTTTTCCAAATTATCCGCGATACGTTAGTCCCTCCACCAGCAAACACAGGGATAATAACTGCTTCAACAACAAGTAATGGTCAAATAACCGTTTCTGGAGATGATAGTAGTGTTGAATCTGGCGCTCAAATACGGGTTACCAATAACCGTACCGGAGAATCCGTAATAGTCACCGCAGATGAAAACGGAAAATTTACCGCAAATATCACTGGTAATGCTGGCGATACTTTTACCATTGTAGTTATTGACCAAGCTGGTAATAACAGTACTTCGGTTGAAGTGGTCTCTGAAGATACACCAATATTACCACCTGATCCTGCTACTGTAGCACCTGAGTTAGACCCCAATAAATTCTATTCCATAGCAGAAAGAAACGAGTTCCTATACACAGGAACAAACCCCATTCAAACAGGAGTTGCAGAAGGCACGATTGATGAAAAACGCGTAGTGATTTTACGTGGCAAGGTGATGGATAATGATAACCAACCGTTGTCTGGAGTAACAATAACTATCAATAACCATCCAGAGTTTGGGCAAACACTGAGTCGTGCCGATGGCATGTTTGACATGGTAGTCAATGGCGGCAGTATCTTGGCGATTACTTATAAAAAAGATAACTATCTTGTAACTCAAAGAACCATCAAAACAGGATGGAAAGAATACAAATATGCCGATGACATGGTTTTAATTGGGCTTGACCCCCAAGTGACAGAAATCAATTTGGCCAACACCACAGAAGACTTCCAGGTTGCCCAGGGCAGTGTTTCATCTGATATTGACGGTGAACGACAAGCAACGATATTTTTTCCAAAGGGTGTAACCGCGACAATGGAATTACCCGATGGGAGCACCCAAGCCTTGACCACCATGAATGTCAGGGCAACGGAATACACCGTTGGAGAAAATGGACTGGATAAAATGCCTGCTCCATTGCCAGCAAATACAGGTTATACCTATGCGGTAGAACTATCGGTAGATGAAGCGATAGCTGCAGGTGCGGAACACGTCACCTTTAGCCAGGCGATCCCTGTCTATGTTGATAATTTCTTAGAATTCCCAACTGGGGAAATTGTCCCATCAGGGTGGTATGACAAGAAAAGAGCTGCTTGGGTACCTTCAGATAATGGAATTGTTATTAAGATTCTTCGAGAAGAAAATGGAAAGGCTGTTCTGGATGTTACCAGAGATGATATTGACAATGATTCAACCCAACAACAGTTAGATGCGTTAAATATAACTGATGCTGAGCTTACAAAACTTGCAAGTCTTTATGAGTCTGGAAAAAGTTTTTGGCGAGTACCTAAAACCCATTTTTCACCATCTGATTTGAACTGGGGCCCATCACCTGTACCTCCACCTGATCAATCAGCTCCGACTTCACCCCCACCTCCATCTTCATGTGTAGGTTCTGAATGTGTCCCTGGAAAACAGAAAGCTAGATGTCCTGGGTGTGTGATTTCACCACAAGGTCAAACCTTGGGAGAAACAATAAAAATCTCTGGCACTCCTATTAGTTTAAATTACTTGAGTAGTGATATGGAAGGGTATGAAAATAATCGAACAGTCTCATTGCAGGTTTCTGATGATTTAGCACCGTATATAAAAAAAGTAAGATTGACGATAGAAATTGCGGGGCAACATCATGTTAAAGATTTTGATGCTTTACCAAATTTAAAACACAATTTCAAATGGGACGGTTTTGATAGATTTGGTCGTGTAGTTAATGGAATGGTTGAGGCAAATGTTAAGATAGAATATCTTACTGAACAATATTATTATAGTTCGCACGGTGACTATGTACGTGGTTTTTCGACTCGTAGTAAAGATCTAGAAGTGATTGGAAGAAGAGGGACGGTGTTAGTACCCTTACTACCGTCAAAAGATTATAAGGTGATATTAAAAGGTTATAAGAGAGAATACAACTCAGGAGGCTGGGATATTAATCTCCAACATACCTATGATATAAACAATACTATCCAGAGAAAGAGCTCTCAAACTATTAATGGTTACATTACACATGGTGCGAAAGATATTGATACAAACTTTAATATATCCGGCATAGAGTTCTTGGGTACTCTCAATGATGGTACTTTGATTGTTGCTAATAGTCGTGATGTATATAAGCTTGTAAATGAAAGCGCTATATCTATAACTCCTGAAGCACAAAGAAGAGACAACCCCGTGAAGTTCAAAAAGTTATTAGATGGACTCACTAATCGTACAGATGGTAGTTTCATTGGGGAGGGTGGACTTGCTATAGATTCATATTATGGTGATGGGGCAAAAATAACCAGCTTAACTGTACACAATGACTCTATATATATAGGATTATCTACTTGGTCAAACCCTAGTGAATATACTCATAATATTCGATTACTTAAAATTGATAGTGCGGGAATTTTGACGACAATAGCAGGAGGTAATGATGATGGGGAATTTGGAGATGGTATTCTTGCTACAGATGCAACAATTACTAATCCAATTGATATAGAGGTATCCAATGATGGGACGATTTATATACTTAATCATACAAATATAGGAGGCTCTATTCGCAGAATAACTGTTGATGGAATGATAAATACTATATATAGATTTGGAACTAATAGACCTTTCAAAATTGCTGTTGATAAAAACAATGAGGTGTATGCTTCAGATCGTTATTATGTTTATAAACTAGTAAATGAAGAAATGATAGCAATTGCTGGATCTAGAAGCTCTGATGCTATAAATATTACGAGTAGGGGTTCTGTCTTGGCAACAGATGCCGCTCTTCAGGTTCTAAATATAGGGATAGATAATCAAAATAAACTATATATTCTTACTGGTTATACTGACTCCTTTGTGGTGAAACTTGATTCTGATGGATTTTTATATACGACGTTTGCATCAAAAAAAGATTCTGGGAGCATAAGCGAGTATGATTTAATAAATAACTCACCACTTCAAGCCGATTTCAGAAGTCAAACTCCAAGTGAATTATCTTACTTGCCAGATGGTGGATACTTCATTTTAGGCGTGATTCCTCGCTTCTCAAGTTTCCTTATCGCAAAGATATCTAGACCGCCAGCTAAAATACTTGGTGAAGACGAAACTATTGTAACTTTGGATTCCCAATTACATATTTTCAGAGGAAATCTTCATGTGAAAACACTGGACAAAAATACTAACAGTGAGGTTTACTCTTTCAACTATAATCAGGAGCAAATTTCGAAAATTACTGATGTAGATGGTAATGAATCACTAATTCAGCGAGATGTGGCAGGTAAAATACAACAAATCATTGCTCCTGATGGACAAGTTACCAAGCTTGAATATGGAGCGAATGGTTATCTTAGTAAAGTGATTGATCCGGATAATGGTATTGCTCAAATGGAATATACCGACAAGGGTTTGTTGACGAGTTTTACAGACCGCAATGGAAACCGCTCTGAATATACCTATAATGATGATGGTCGCCTAATAAAGGACTTGAACGCTATCGGAGGTGGCTGGGATTTAACCTCGTCCGGGTTTGGTAAAAAAACCAGTACAACCATGAGCAGTGGTGAAGGCTATTCATCAACTTTTGAGGTTAAAATGTTGTCAGATGGCGCTCGAAAGCATACTAATACACGAAGAGATGGTACACAGCAAATTATTGACTATAAAGGCCCGTTTACTACAACAACTTCTGCAGATAGTAGCGTTGTTGTAACTTCTGAAAGCCCTGACCCACGTTTTGGTATGGAAGATGCTTTTGTTAGTGATCGCAAGGTTACTTTGCCAAGTGCTCTGGAATATGTCTTTAATCGAAGTAAAAAAACAGAGTTAAATGAACCTGATGATATAACTTCATTGAAACAGCTCATTGATGAAATTATGATTAATGGCAGAAAATCAGTCTCAAAATATACGAGTAACAACAAGGCATGGCTCAAGACAAGCCCAGAAAACCGTACTTATAATACTGTGTTAAATGATAAAGGTCGTCCAATAGAGACGCAAGTCACAGGTTTAAATAAAGGTATTATTAACTATGATATACGTGGTCGGATTGATACCGTTACAGCAGGTGAAGGTGCAGAAGCACGTCAAACTAGTTTAGATTACTACGATACAGGCATTGCTAAAGGTTATTTGGCTAGTATCACGGATGCACTAGGTAGAACCATACAGTATGAAAAAGATGTTTTGGGCAGAGTCACTAAAGAAACCTTAGCTGATGGTCGTGAAATCTCATACACCTATGATGCCAAGGGTAATATCACTAGTCTCACTCCACCAGGTAAAAGTGCTCACGTGTTTAACTACACCGCAGGTGATCAACAGGACAAGTACACACCACCTAAGCTTAGCGGTGTTGATACTATTACCCAGTACACCTATAACAAGGATAAGCAAATAACTCAGGTCACCCGTCCTGATGGGAAATTATTGGATTTTGCTTATGATGCTGTTACAGGAAAGCTGAATACCTTAACCATTCCGCGTGGTATTTATCAAAGCAGTTATGACACAACAACGGGAAAGTTAAATGAGGTCACCGCTCCCGATGGTGGAAAAATAGCCTATGCCTATGATGGTTTCTTACCTACCAACATCAGTTGGACAGGTGAAGTATCTGGCACATTAGCGACAAGCTACAATAATGACTTTAATATCATTAGCCGTAGTGTTAATGGGTCAGCAATTGCTTATGAATATGATAATGATGAGTTGCTAACCAAAGCAGGTGATTTAACTATTAACCGTGAAGCTCAAAAGGCAGGTTTGATCAATGGCACAACACTTGGTTTGATCACGACTACACGAGGTTATAATGGCTTTGGTGAAATGAGTGACTACACTGCTAAGAAAGATGCTGATACTCTTTATCAAACCAGCTATACGCGCGATAAGCTTGGCAGGATTACCCAAAAGGTTGAAACCCTGCAAGGTGCTACCACAACTTATGACTACGATTATGATATTGCCGGAAGGTTGATTGAAATCAAAACCAATGGCACAGTAACCGATACCTTTGGCTATGACAGCAATGGCAATCGAACTGGCGGGACAGTTGATGAACAAGACCGTTTATTGACATGGAATGGTAATAGCTACAATTATACCCGAAACGGTGAGTTAAAAAGCAAGACAAAATCAGGTGCTACGACTAACTATACCTACGACGTGCTGGATAATTTAACCAAAGTGATTCTGCCGGGTGATATTACGATTGATTATATTACTGATGCCAGAAACAGACGCATTGGTAAAAAAGTAAACGGCACCCTCACCCAGGGTTTCCTATACCGTGACAGCCTAAACCCGATTGCCGAGCTGGATGGTTCCGGTGCCGTTGTTTCACGGTTTGTCAACGGTGATAAAGGCAATGTTCCGTCTTATATGGTGAAAGGTGGTAAGACTTATCGGATTATCTCAGATCATTTAGGTAGTCCACGCATAGTAATTGATACCAGCGATGGCACCATTGCACAACAAATGGATTATGATGTTTGGGGTAAAGTAATTAGTGATACCAATCCTGGTTTCCAGCCATTTGGTTTTGCGGGTGGGGTTTATGATTTGCATACTGAATTGACTAGATTTGGTGCTCGTGATTATGATGCTGAGACAGGTAGATGGACAGCCAAGGATCCTATTCGGTTTGCGGGTGGGGATAGTAATTTATTTGGGTATGTGTCAGGGAATCCTGTTAACTTTATTGATCCGCTGGGGCTATTCCCCGGTCGTGGCGATGCACAATCTCACATGATTAATACTGGACATACATACATGACTAGAAGCAATGCTAAAATCACACCTGGTAGCAAAGCTGAAAGGATGCGAAATGCAGAGCATTATTTAGCTGCGTATACTGCGACCTCAGAAAACAAACTTATGGCAATTCCATTTGCACTAGCCACTCCGCTTTATGGGGCTAAAAAATATCTATACAATTTTGCCGAAAATCTTGGATTAGCTAATTCTCCTTATACATACACCCCGCCAACTACTGGTGAGTATGCAGCTGGATTTGAAGGTGTCATAGATGGGTTGTTCAAAACAAATGATGTGTTTTTAAATTGCAAATGAAAATAATTAAAGGTCTATTTAAGATATTACTTGTTGTTTTAATACTATTTACAGGGTTTATTTTTTGGGATTCTTATAAAAACAAAGAATCAAGTGATTTTTGTAAAAGTATAGAGATGACAGATAGCTCATTAGAAATATCTGATAAAGCTAAAAGTAAAAAATACAGAGTAGAGGTGATAAGTGATGAACTCTGGATTTATACTCAACCACAGAAAACGGGGTTATATCAAGAGGGAGTTGCTTGTGTTGTTGTATTCAATGGTGATGAAATTGTGGGAAAACATATACGAGCATATTGAAAATAATTGAGGTACGAAGCCCAACATAACATCGGTCTACTGATAAAAAGTACACCCCCTGTTTTTGCCATTTTTAACCAAAATAGCCACCTTCTATCATTTTCGGCTGTTTTTGTTGTTTTTACTCATTTATTAAAATCAAAGGGGTCAGACTCTAATACCGCTACCAGTCACCAAATAAATCAATAATTTCAGTAAGATACATGTTCACCTCGTGGCTTATTCATCAACGGATACGCCTTAGGTCTCCGCTTAATCACTCGTGGTTGATTCGGTCGTTTCCGTTTCCCGATTTCAGTAGAAGCCATCGCTTTTAGTAAAGGGTTTAACAACTCTC